>Ga0208357_1000934_pt1 | contig 22296 bp, 25 predicted proteins | sample NGESurdeep092012_6_FD_184487 | JGI IMG/M metagenome (GOLD analysis project Ga0208357, IMG submission 184487) | Arctic peat soil microbial communities from Barrow, Alaska - NGEE Surface sample F52-2 deep-092012 (SPAdes) | ecosystem: Environmental > Terrestrial > Soil > Wetlands > Peat ... | reverse complement strand
GGCGGCCGACACCGCGCTCGAACGGCTCGGCCTGGTCGGCCGGCTGCGCACCACCGCGGCGGGTCGCCTCTCGGCGGGGCAGCGACGCCGGGTGGCACTGGCCGCGCTGGTGGCCCGCCGCCCCGCGCTCTGGTTGCTCGATGAGCCGCACGCCGGCCTCGACGCCTCCGCCCGCGCCCTCCTGGGCGAGCTCATCGTCGAGGCGGTCGCCAACGGCGCGTCGGTGCTGCTCTCGTCGCACGAACCCCAGCTCGCGGTGCCACTGTCTGATCGCGTCGTGGCCATGACCGGCGGTCGGGTCACCGGCGAAGAGGCGGGAGGCCGCCGGCCCGCCCTCGCCGCGGTGCCCGCGGCGGATTCCGCCGCGGCGGCAGGCACCATGGGGGCGTGGCATGTGGCGTGACGCACTTCTCGTGGCCGGCAAGGACCTGCGGATCGAAGCACGGTCCCGGGTCGCCCTGTGGCAGGTCGTGCCGTTCGCCGTCCTGGTCCTGGTCCTCCTGGCTTTTGCCATCGGGCCCGACGCCGCCCCACTCAGGGCCGCCGCCCCGGGCATCTTCTGGATCGCCGTTCTCTTCTCGACCGTGCTCTCGATTCAGCGCAGCGTGGCCATCGAGTCGGGCGAAGGAACTCGGGACGGCCTTCGCCTCTCGGGCATCGACCCCGCCGGGATCTTCCTCGGCAAGGCCGCGGCCATCGGCCTCCAACTGCTCGTCCTCCAGATCGTGCTCTGGGCCGGCGTGACGTTCCTCTTCGACGTACGGGTGCACGTGGTGTGGCTGGCCATCACGGCCTCGCTCGTGGCCACGGTCGGTTTGGCCTGTGCCGGCGTCCTCTACGGCGCGCTCTCGGCCGGACTGCACGTGCGCGACACGCTGCTGCCCCTTCTCGTCCTGCCCGTATTGGCTCCGGTGCTCCTGGCCGGGACGAAGACCTGGCAGGCGGCGCTCGACGGCAATGCGAGCTCGGGCACCGAGTGGCTGCGCCTTCTCATCCCCTTCGCCGTGATCTACCTCGTCATCGGCATCGTGCTCTACGGACCGCTTCAGGAGGCCGCATGACTGCCACTGGCCAGACCGCTCGACCAATTCCTCGAGCGCCTGCTCAATCGCCTTCACCTTCTGCTCTTTCTGCTGCTGCGGCCGGCCGTTCTCCCCGCTGGCTCAGCGTGGTGGGCCTCCTCGGTGTGATCGCCCTGGGCTTTACGGTGTGGCTGGGCCTGTGGATCACCCCGCCGGACGCCGTGCAGGGCAACCTGGCCCGGCTGCTCTACATCCACCCACCGATTGCCACCGTGGCCCTCTACTGGGCGGGCGGGGTCGCGCTGGTCGGCAGCCTGCTCTATCTGTGGCCGAGGACACGCTCGCTCTTCTGGGATCGTCTGGCCGCGTCGGCGGTCGAAGTGGGCGCGGTGTTTGCTGCGCTCACCCTGGTGACGGGGTCCCTGTGGGGCCGCCCCGCCTGGGGCGTGTGGTGGACCTGGGATGCCCGGTTGACCTCGACCGCCCTGCTACTGCTGCTTGAAATCGGCTACCTGGCCTTGCGCCGGGTGCCGGCCGATCCGGCCGTCCGAGCTCGTCGATGCGCCGTCGCGGCGATCCTGGTCGCCATCGATGTGCCGATCGTCCACTTCTCGGTTGACTGGTGGAACACGCTGCATCAAGGGGGCACATTCCTCGACCCTGGCTTCAAGCTGCACGCCCACGGCTCCATGCTGTGGACATTCCTGCTCGGCTTCATCGCCTTCTCGTTGATCTTCGTGTGGTTGCTGGGGATGCGCTACCGCATCGAGGTCCTGCAGGACCACGTCGGCGACCAGGAATTGGAAGTGTCGCTGGCGGAACGCTGGGACGAGGGGGCCGGACTGGCAGGAGCCGGAGCGGCCGTCGGGGTCGGGGTCGGCACCGCGCCGCCACCGCCGAGCGGGAGTGCGCCATGAGGTACGTCGACGCCGGCTACGCCGCCGCATTGGGCACGCTCTTGGTCTACGCCATCACCCTGGCCCTGCGCCGCCGCCGCTGGGCGCGCGCCTTCAAGGTGGCCCAGGCCGACCAGCTCGTGGACCAGCCCGACGCCGACGGGACCACGGCCCGGGTCGTCCCCGGCGTGCGGCCGTGACCGACACCATTGACGGATCCCCGCCTGCACCGTCGGTACCGGCAGACAGCAACGGCGGCCCCGCGTTGCCGCCCCCGCGTCGCCGGCGCTCCAGGCGACTCTGGATCGTCTTTGCCGTCCTCGCCGCCGCCTTCGCCTTCTTGCTGGTCGAAGGTCTCGGGAGTTCGCTGAACTATTTCGACACCGTCGACCAAGCCTTCGCCCACCGAGGGACACTCGGCACCACCACGTTCCGCCTGGAAGGCGACGTCGTCCCCGGTTCCATCCGTCCCACTGCGCTGGGAACGGACTTTGCCATCTGCCAGGGCGCGCACACGGTGGCGGTACAGAACACCGGGAGCCCGCCACAGCTCTTTCAAGTCAACATCCCGGTGGTGGTGGTCGGGCACTTCAGGTCCGCCACGTCGAGTGAGTTCGTGTCCAACCAGATCTTGGTGAAGCACTCCGCCACCTACACCGCCAAGTACCCGGGCCGAGTGAAGGCGAACACCGGGACTGCTTGCTGACGATGGACGCGTCGTTCGGAGTCGTCGGCGTGTGGCTGGCCTTTGCCGCCAGCGTGATCGGGGCGGCCGTCATCGCCGTCGGACTGCTGCGGGATCGCCACGCCGTCGCCGCTCCATCGACTGAACCGAAGCTGACCAGCGCGACTCTCGGCGGCCGCGCCGCCGTGGGGATGGGCGACGGCCGGATCTTTGCGCCCGTGATGCTCTTCGGGGCCGTGCTGGCCGCCGTGGCCATGGAGCATGCCCTGGTCACACACGACTTCAGCCTGGTCTTCGTGGCCGAGAACAACAGCCGGGTGACGCCGTTGCTCTACTCCATCACCGGGCTGTGGTCGGCCCTGGCCGGCTCGATCCTGCTGTGGGGCCTCGTCCTGACCGTCTTCACGACCATCCTCGTGTGGCGCTACCGGCGTCTGGGCGCTGACCTGGTGATCAGGTGGGCCACCTTGGTCATGTATGTGGTGACCGCCTTCTTTTTCGGGTTGATGGTCGGCCCGGCCAACCCGTTCGTCACCACCCACGATGTGACGTCGGGTCTCGGCCCGAACTCGCTCCTGCAGGACAACCCGTTGGTGGCCATCCATCCGCCCCTCCTCTACATCGGGTTCGTCGGCTTCACGGTGCCCTTCGCCTTCGCCATCGGCATGCTGGCCACGGGTCGGATCGGCGAACGGTGGCAGGTCGAATGCCGGCGCTGGACCCTCGTGTCGTTCACCTTCCTCTCGGTCGGCATCGTGCTCGGGGCCTGGTGGTCCTACCAGGTGCTCGGGTGGGGCGGTTTCTGGGGTTGGGACCCGGTGGAGAACGCGGCCTTGCTCCCGTGGTTGTGCGGCACGGCCTACCTCCATTCGGTGCTGGTGCAGGAACGCCGTGGGCTGTTCCGGGTCTGGAACCTCTCGCTCTCGGTGGCCACCTTCGCCTTGACCATCCTCGGTACCTGGCTGACTCGTTCCGGCGTCATCAACTCGGTTCACTCGTTCTCGCCATCGACGCTCGGGCCCATCATCATCGGGTTCTTTTTCCTGGTGATCGTGGTCGGCTTCGGTCTCATCGCCTGGCGGGGTGACCGCTTGCGATCTCCCGGCGGCATCGACGCCCCGTTAGGGCGCGAGGGTGCCTTCCTCCTGAACAACCTGCTGTTTGTCGGCTTTGCCGTGGTGGTCCTGCTGGGAACGGTGTACCCCCTGATCTACCAGGCCCTGACACAGCAACAGGTCAATGTGGCCGCCCCGTACTTCAACACGTTGGCGGTCCCGGTCGGCATGGCCCTCCTGTTCCTCATGGCCGTGGCTCCGGTGCTCTCCTGGCGCAAGATCAATGGCGCGGTGCTGTGGCAACGGCTGTCGATATCGGTGTGGGTCGGCGTCCTCACGGTGGTGCTCTGCGTCGCCTTCGGGCTGCGCGGCCTGGCCCCGCTGATCGCCTTCGGCCTGGCCGCCACTGCCGCGGCAACGGCGGCACGTGCCCTGGCCCTTTCCGTCCAGTCCGCTCGCACCCGCCACGTGGGCTGGTGGCGCGGGCTCGTCGGGCGGACCAACGGCGGCATGGTGGTCCATCTCGGCGTCATCGTCCTGGCCATCGGCATCATCGCCGCCACGACCTATCGCCACCAGGCCGAGTTGGCGCTGCGCAAGGGGGCGGTCGTCACCTTCGATGGGCATCAATTCGAGTTTCAAGGCCTGCGCAACGTGACATCCCCGTCGAAGAAGTCTGATCAGGCCCTGGTCAGAGTCGACGGCGGCGGTGTGTTCGCCCCCGCCACCACGACGTTCGGCAGTGCGCTCGCGGCGGTCGGGACTCCGGCCATCGACTCGGGGTTCCTCGGCGACGTCTACCTCACTTTTGACCAGGTCGGCGGCCAGGGCAACGTCTCGGGGGTTCAACCCATTCCAAATCTGCCCGCGGGCTCCGTCGCCATCGGCGTGGTGATCGAGCCGCTGCTGGCGTGGCTGTGGGCGGGAGGCCTCCTGATTGGGGTGGGCGGTGCGCTCGCCCTCATCCCGGGGAATCGCCGACGGGCCACCGACCCGGTGTCGGCCGCTTCTTCCCTGGTGCGCGCCGGGGGTCCCGATCCCGCTGCCGACGGTGACCCGCGCTCGGGCTCAGGCTCCGACCGGGACGGCGATCGGGATGGCGATGTCGACGGGGATCGCGACGGGGATCGCAACGGAGTGACGCCGCCGGTCCGGGGTGTCCCGGCGCAGACCGGGGCGCCGAACGCATGAAGGACCCCGCTGCGAGCACGCGCGCCCCGACGCGCCACACCACCCGCTGGATCGCCGGTGGCGTGCTTTTGATCCTGTGTCTGGTCGGCGTCGTCCTGGCCACGCGCACTCCGCAAGAAGCGACGCAGGTGAGCAGCCCGCTGCTTGACCACCAAGCGCCGGCCTTGACCGGCACCGACCTGCGGACGGGCCGGCCGATCTCGCTGTCGGCCCTGCGAGGTCACTACGTCTTCGTCAACTTCTTCGCCAGCTGGTGCGGACCCTGCCAGCAGGAGACGCCCGACCTCGTCACCTTCGACTACAACCAGGCGCACACGGCGGATGGAGCGCACCTGGTCGGTGTGGTGTTTCACGACGAGGTGACGTCGGCCCGGCAATTCCAGATCAGCCAGGGTGCCACCTGGCCCACCGTGAGTGATCCGGGCGGGAGCATCGCCGCGCACTACGGCGTGAGCGGGCCGCCCACCACGTTTCTCATCGATCCTTCCGGCCGCATCACGGTCAACCCCTCCACCGGGCCGGCCACCGAGGCGGACCTGTTGCACATGTTGAAGGAAGCCCGCACTGGCCGGTAGCCGGGTAGCGCGTGCCCCTCTGGGGGTGCGCGTTGCCCTGCCGTTGGTGGTGCTTGTGGTGGCGCTCCTGATCGGGAGCGGCGTCTTTTCGGTGACACCACAGACGGCGGCTCAGCGCGCCGCTCGCATTGAGGCGGGTGTTCGGTGCCCGTCGTGTATCGATGTCTCGGTGGCCCAGTCGGATGAGTCGACGGCGCTGGCCGTGCGTCACGAGATCCTGCGCATGGTGGAACAAGGTCGCTCCGCCGGTCAGATTGATCAAACGCTGGTGGCACAATACGGCCAGACCATCTTGTTGGTGCCGCCCGCCACCGGGGGGTTCGCCCTGATCTGGATCCTGCCCATCGTCCTGGCGACGGGCGCCATCATCTTCGTCGCGGTGTTCTTCGTGCGGCGTTCCCGCCAGTTCGCCGATCTCCGTGACCGTGAGGTTGTGGTGGGTGCGGGTCGGGGAGATCGAGGGGCATGACCGACCACTCCGTGTCCGACGTCGGAGGCGGCGCGCGGGCCGGCGATGACCGCTGGTACCTCAACGACCAGCGCGATTTCCTGCTCCGTTCCATCGCCGATGCCCATTCCGAGCACGACGCCGGCGATCTCAGCGACGCGGATTTCTCACTCCTGGTGGCCCGGGACCGCCGCAGGTTGGCCGACGTGGAGCTCGCGCTCGGGGAGCTAGCTCCACCCCCTCCAGCTCCACCTCCATCTCCGCCCGCGGACGCGGCATCGGGCGGATCGACGCCCCCTGTGGCCGATGCTCCTCGGACTTCGCGCTGGCGACTCATCGGCATTCTGTCGTCCTGTGCCCTGATCGTGATCGGCGTCCTGATACTGGTGGACCATTCCATCTCCTCCCGGCTCCCCGGCCAGGCGGTCTCGGGAGGGATCACCCAGACCCGCGCCCAACTGATCGAGCAGCAGCTGGCCCAAGCGGCCACGCTGTACAGCGGGGGTCAGACGGCCCAAGCGCTCACGCTCTACGAGAAGGTGCTCTCCGAGGATCCGACCGACCCCACCGCCCTGGCCCAGTCCGGGTGGCTGGAGTGGAACGCGGGGGCATCGGATAAGCAGCGCTCGTTGGAAACCCTGGGGCGACGGGTGGAGGAAGAAACGATCCGCGTCGCACCGAATTTCTACGGCGGACACCTCTATCTGGGCTTGATTCTGCTCTACCAGGACAACAACCCCAAAGGGGCGGTGGTGCAGTTCAACAAATTCCTGGCGGATGCTCCGCCTGTGGCTCAGGTGAGCGCGGCGGCGCCGAAGATAAAGGAGGCCTATACGGCGGCGGGCCTCGCGATCCCGGCCGTGCTCACCGCTCCGGGTTGACTGCTCCGGGTTGAACGGGCAACTTCGAATCACCGCGCATCGGTGAAGGGGGGATGACATTCTCGGGAGAACGCGCCACTAATTCCGCAACGCCCGCAGACCGGCCACGACATCACTGAAGGCACCGGCAAACGCACGGATGTCGGCATCCGTGGTCGACCAACCGACCGAGACGCGCAAGGAGTGATTGGCATCGACCCCCATGGCCTCGAGGACCGGCGACGGCTCGATGCTCTCGGACGAGCACGCCGAGCCCGAGTGCACGGCCACGCCCGCTCGATCCAGGCCGATGAGCACCGGCTCGGCCTCGACCCCGTGCACACCCAGGCAGATCAAGGTGGGCAGACGATCTTCGGCATCAGACGCCCCTACGACTTCGACCCCGTCAACCGACAGGGCGGCCCCGATGGCGGCAGCAATGTGCCGCCGCCCGTCGGTCATCTCGTCGCGCAGGGCCCGTTGGTCATCGGCCCCGAGAACGGCGGCCGCGGCGCCAAAGGCCACGAGGGCCGGCACGGCTTCGAGCCCGGCCCGCCGGGCCCGCTCCTGCTCACCGCCCACGACAAACGGCTGCACCCGGTAGCCCCGACGGACCAACAGTGCGCCCGCGCCCGGGATGCCGCCCAATTTGTGGGCACTGAGGCTGACCAGGTCGGCGCCGAGCGCCCCGAGGTCGAGTGGCACGTGACCGCAGGCCGCCACCGCGTCGACATGCACTGGCACGCTGGCGGCCCGGCACAGCTGCACCACCTCGTGCACCGGTTGCAGCGTGCCCACTTCGTGGTTGGCCCACTGGCAGTGCACCAGGGCCGGGCGGGACTCGCCGGAGGTCTGCAGGCGCGCCTCGAGCCAGCCGAGATCGAGGCGCCCGGTCGCATCGACGGGAATGACCTCGACCGGGCCCGACCGGGCCGACGCGTCGCGCACGGCCGAGTGCTCCACATCGGCACAGAGAATGGGCCCCGCGGCCCGGCCGCCGGCCCCATTCCCGTCACGCCCACCAACCACGCCCCACACGGCCGCATTGACGGCTTCGGTGCCACCGGAGGTAAAGACCACCTCGCGAGGAGTGACGCCCACGAGCCCCGCCACGCGCTCTCGAGCTTGCTCCAGGGCGTCGCGCACGCCCAGGCCCTCCTCGTGCAACCGACCCGGATCGCCGGTGGGCCGGGTCATCCAGTCGGTCAGTGCGGCCAGCGCCTCGGGCCGCGGGGGGGTGGTGCTGGCGTGATCCAGGTAGGAGCGGGTCACGGGCCGCGCAGGTTCAAGCTCAGGCAGAAGCGGTGCAGGCGGCGTCGCCACGGGCGCGGGACGACAACATGACCGGCAGCGCGTGCTCAGACGCTTTGCCGCACAACCCGGACAACAGCCCCTTGACCATGCCGCGGTCTACCGCGCACAGGACGGGATTCGTGGTGCTGGCGTCGCCGAAGGGGCACTGCTCGGCCACGACGGCGGTGGTGGCGCCGCGGTCTTCGGCGTGGGCGGCAAACCCGTGGGCGGTCAGCGTGTCGGCCACCACGTGCATGGCGGCCCGAATGGTGCGTTGTCCCTCGGTCGGCGTCATGCGGGCGGCCAATGACCGACCGTATTCCTCGCCGACATGGGCGGCCATGGTCTCGGCCTCCTCGGGTCCCAGACGTTGCATCGCCTCGGCCAAGAGGCGCATGAGGAGATCGTCCCGGCGTTGCACGACGCCGATGGTCAGTTCCTCTTCGACGCAGAAAAACTGCTTGGAAGGACGCCCGACGGCGGACCCGGACCGTGTCCCGGACCCGACCGAGGTGGAGCGGCGACCCGATTCGACCCGCAGGTAGCCGCCGTCGACCAGACGCTGCAGGTGGTGTCGGGCCACGTTGGGATGGAGCGAGAACGTGGCGGCCACCTCGGTGGCGGTGATGCCGGGCTCGGCCCGCACGTGGAGGAAGATGTCCCGTCTGGTCGGATCGCCGAAGGCCGCCGATACCGCGGCCACGGCCGCGGCGAATTGCCCGTCGTCGGAGCTGACCGGCGGCAGTTCAGCCGGTGCCACCTGCTCCACTGCGATCGGGACCGTACCCACGGTCGGTAGTCTACCGAGGGTTCACGCCCGCCAGCAGGGGCTACGCGCCCATGGGCGCTCGCCGTGGGCTTCGGTGCCCGGTCCAGGCACCAGGGAAGACGAGGAAACGCATGGCAGTCGATCAATCAGAGCTTGTCGCAGCACTCGATGCCATCGTCGAGCCCGAGCTCGGACTGCCCCTGGGGGTCCTCGGGATGGTGCGCGATGTGTCGGCGCGGCGGCGCCGGGTGCGCATTGAACTGGCGCTCCCCGTGGCCGCGTGGCCCGGTTCTGACGAACTGGCCGACGAGGTGCACCGGGTGGCGCTGGCCGCTCCCGGTGTCGACGAGATCGAGTTCGACCTGACGGTGATGGACGAGGACGAGCGGGCCGCACTGCGGATCGCCCTGCGGACGCGCATGGAGGGGACGGTGACCACCGACGCTGACGCCGGGTCCGAAGGCGATCACGACCACGGTGGCCATGAAGGCCACGGCCATGCCCACGGCGGTGAGGCCCCCACACCGAGCTTTCTCCTCCAGGATGCGACCACTCGCGTCATCGGCGTGTCGTCGGGCAAGGGCGGGGTCGGAAAGTCGACGGTGACGGTGAACCTGGCGGTGGCCCTGGCTCGGGCCGGTCACAGCGTCGGCCTGCTCGACGCCGACGTCTACGGCTTCTCGGTACCCAAGATGCTCGGGACCGACCATGACCCGATCATCCTCGGCGACGTGGTGATCCCGACCTCCAAGCACGGGGTGAAGTGCCTGTCCATGGGGTTCTTCGTGCCCGACGACCAGCCGGTGATCTGGCGCGGCCCGATGTTGCACAAGGCCATCGAGCAGTTCCTGTCCGACGCCTACTGGGGCCAACCCGACTTCGTGCTGGTGGACATGCCCCCGGGGACGGGGGACGTGGCCCTGACGCTGGCCCAGGTGATGCCCAAGGCGGAGATCATCGTGGTGACCACGCCGCAGCCGGCGGCCCAGCGGGTGGCCCAGCGTTCGGCCTTCGCCGCCCGCCGCCTCAAGCTCTCGGTGCGGGGCGTCGTCGAGAACATGAGTTGGTTCACCGGAGACGACGGCACCCGCTACGAACTGTTCGGCGCCGGCGGGGGAGACACCCTGGCCGCCGACCTCGGCGTGCCGCTGCTCGGCAAGGTGCCACTGGTCAACGCCGTCCGCCAAGGAGCCGACGAGGGTCGTCCCATCGTCTCCGAGGATCCCGACAGCGAGACGGGGCAGGCCTTCATCGCCATCGCCAACCGGCTGGCCGCGCTCGGCCCGGCCCGCGTCTATCGCAAGGAGCTCAGCCTGAACTGAACCCTGGCCGGTGGCGTTGGGTGCTCGGCCGTAGGCCACGCTGGGCCAGATTCTCCCGATCGCCTCCCGGCCATTCTCGGTAGCGTTGGCCCCAACGGGCGCGGAAGGAGCGACATGGCAGACGACTGGGCACGGCCGGTGGTGCACTGGGAGATCGAGGCCAGGGACGCCGAGCTTCTGCGCGCCTTCTACGGCGAGCTCTTCAACTGGAAGATCGGCGACGGGTACATCATGGAGATTCCGCCCGGCATCGGCGGACCCGAGCCCGGCCCGGCCGGGCACATCCGCCAGAGCGACCGATCGGGCGTGACGCTCTATGTGCAGGTGAGCAATCTCCGGGCCTCACTGGACAAGTCCGTGGGGCTCGGGGCCGCCATCGTGGCCGAACCGTTCGACGTTCCGGGCGGCCCCACCCTGGCCGGCATCACCGATCCGGAGGGCAATCCCGTGATGCTGGTGCAGGCATGACCGGGTGCCGGCGGGCGGGGGTCGTGTCGTGTCGGTAGTCGAGATCACCACCTTCCGATTGGCCGCCGGGGCCGACGTGGAGTCGTTCCTGCGATCGGACCGGCGCGTGCAGACCGAGCTGGTGCCGAACCAACCTGGATTCCTCCGCCGCACCACGGCGCGGGACAGCGAGGACTGGGTGGTCGTCGTGCTCTGGGCTTCCCGGAGTGACGCGTCGGCTTTTGACCGGGCCGCCCAGGGCCACCCGGCGCAGGCGGAATTCGAGCGCCACCTCGAATCGGGCAGCGCGGAGACGCATCGCTACGACACCCTCGACTGAAATGGAGCTCTCCGAGCTGAAGGCCACCCGCTACGACGTGGCGGATGCCATCGCCACCATCACCTTGCACCGACCCCATCGCATGAACGCCTGGACCGGTCGGATGCACACCGAGTACCGGTCGCTGCTCGCTCGCGCCGCCGACGAGACCACGGTGCGGGTGATCGTGGTCACCGGTTCGGGGCGCAGCTTCTGTGTCGGGGCCGACGCGCAGGCGCTCGAAGGTCATGTGGCCCGCGGCAGCTATGACCCCGGTGTCGACGCCGACCTGGCCATGCCGGGGTATGGCGTGCGGCCCGAGTTCGACGCCGATTTCGCCTATCACTTCGGCGTCGCCAAGCCGATCATCGCGGCCATCAACGGTCCGGCGGCCGGGGTGGGCCTGGTGCTGGCCTGCTACTGCGACCTGCGCTTCGCCGCGGCCGGCGTGAAGTTGACCACGTCGCACGGTCGGCTGGGGCTGCCGGCCGAGTACGGCCTGTCCTGGCTGCTGCCCAGACTGATCGGGCTGACCAGAGCGGCCGACATCCTCCTGTCGAGCCGTGTGGTCATGTCGGACGAGGCCGCCACGTTGGGACTGGTCAATGGCGTGGTGCCGCCCGAAGACCTGCTCACCACCACTTACGACTACGCCCGCCGGCTGGCCACCGAGATCGCCCCCTCTTCGTTGGCCGCGACCAAGCTCCAGATGTACGCCGACTTCCATCGCGATGTGGCGGCCTCGGTCCACGATTCGAACGCCCGTCTGTCCACCATGATGCGGAGCGCCGACTTCGCCGAAGGCGTTGCCGCACTGACCGAGCAGCGGCCGACCCGCTTCCCCGACGCAGCTCCGCGCCGGGAGCGCTGAGGGTCTGCACCGGCCGGGCATCCGCCGGGCACCCGCTCGGCACCAGCCGGCCCGATAGTTTGACCGCAATGCCGAGGATTCAGATCCGGGATCGCACCCTGCGCGACATCACGATGGGGCAGGACAGCTACATCCTGCTGTTCCTGCTCCTCATCATCGACTACCTGTCGCTGAGCCTGGTCGACTCCAACCGCTGGGGCGGCCTCATCCACATGGTTCCCGTCTCCGTGTCGGTGCTGGTGGGTTTGCACACGTCGGGCGCCCACAAGCGCACCATCCAGGTCTCCGCCGTGGTGTTGGGCATCGCGCTGCTCGGCGCCATCGCGCAGGTGATCAACCAGAACCGCCAGGTCGGTGCCTTCGCCTTCTTCATGGTGGCCGTCCTTTTGGGCATCACCGCGATCACCATCCTGGGACGGATCCTCCGGCACCGCCACGTGAGCATCGAGACCATGTTCGGCGCCCTCTGCGTCTACATCCTGATCGGACTCTTCTTCTCGAGCCTCTTCATCGGCATCGCCCTGGCGTCATCGGCCCACCATCTCGGCCCGTTCCTGGCCCAGCCGGGTCCGCACAACAGCAGCGACTACGTGTACCTGAGTTTCGTGACGCTGACCACGGTGGGCTTCGGCGACCTGACGCCGTACACCGATCTGGCCCGATCGGTCGTGGTGCTCGAGGCCCTCATCGGTCAGATCTTCCTGGTGACGCTGGTGGCCCGCCTGGTCACCCTCTTCGGGCTGGAGCAGCCCCACCTGGCCAAGGCCCGAGACGATGACCAGCCGGCCTCGGAGATCACACCCGATCCCTTCGATCCAGACGATCCCGAAGATCCCTAACGCCGGCCGACCCCGACTGCCTGCCGGCTGACTGGCCGGACCGACCGACAGCACCAAGGTGCCCGAGGCGGGGTTGCCTCAGTAGTCGACGCCGGCGGGCAGCTTGTCGGCATCCCAGCCGAGGAGGGCCACGGCCTGGCGAAAGGCGAAGCGATCGGTCATGCCGGCCACGTAGGTGACGGCCGCCCGGATGGCCTCCTCACTCCCGGCCACGACATCGGCCGGCACTGCCGGCGATTCAGACCCTGCCGGCGAGCCAGACCCTGCGGCCGCAGTGCGGTCACTTCGCTCGCCACGCCCAGCACGGACGCCGCCGCCCACGCCGGTCTCGGCGATGAGATGCGGCCGGTCGGCAAAGTGCTCGACCAGGGCCCGCAGCACACTGACCACGGCCTCGCCCTGCTGGAGAGAAGCGGGGCGCAGGTAGATGAGCTCGTAGTTGCAGGCGCGGAAGGCGGCAAGTGCGTCGGCCGGTTCCTCCTCCATGCCCACCTGGCCGGTGCGGACCGTGGCCGAGACCACGCCGTGAATGAAGGCATCGAGTTGCGCACTGCGGCGTTCCCCGCAGACGTGGCGGACCGCCGTGGGGAGCTGGTGGGGTGTCACGATGCCAGTCAGGACGGCGTCCTCCCAGTCGTGGCACACGTAGGCGACGCGGTCGGCCCAACTGACCACTTCGCCTTCGGGCGTCGTCGGCGCCGGCCTCGACCAGCTGTGATTGGCGATCCCGTCACTGGTCTGCGCGCACAGATTGAGCGACGCCAGCGAGACGTGGGCCCCCCAGGGGGCGTGATCGAATCCGCCCGGGAGGAACGCGTCGAGGGCGTCTTCACTGGCGTGACCGCCGGGACCGTGGCCGCAGTCATGACCGAGGGCGATGGCCTCGGTCAGCGCGACATTGAGGCGGCAGGCGCGGGAGATGGCGGTGGCGACCTGCGCCACCTCGAGCGCGTGGGTGAGCCGCGTGCGTTGGTGATCCTGGGGGAAGACGAAGACCTGGGTCTTGCCGGCGAGCCGGCGAAAGGACGTGGCGTGGAGGATCCGGTCGCGGTCGCGTTCGAAGCTGGTGCGCCATTGGTCTGGCTCCTCGTCCCGGGTGCGGTCCCCGCCGCCCTGGGCCCGTGACGCTCCGGGAGCCAGCTGGCCGTCCTCACGCTCTTCACGCTCGGTGCGGCCGAGAGGCTCGAAACCAGCCCGCGCCGGGGGCGGGGCACCCTCGGGCGGGGGACCGATGCGGGCGGAGGAGTCCGCATGGGCCAGCCGGATCAGTCCGGAATACCCGGCCATGGTGGAAGCCCACCGGGCCGCCCGGGTGGTCTCCCCGGGATTCGGGGTATCGCTCATGTGTTGCAGTCTGGTCCATGGCTGTAACGTCCAGGTGCCCACAGACCCCGTCACGGGGGTCTGACGAGAGGAGCCAGACCAGGTGGACGTTCGGATCGGAATCACCCAGACACCCAAGGAGATTGAGGTGGAGCTTTCGGATGATGCCGAACGTGACAAGGTGCTGGCCGACATGGAAAAGCTGCTCAAGACCGGCGACGGCGTCCTGTGGTTGACCGATCGCAAGGGTCGCCGGGTCGGCATCCCTGTGGCCAAGATCGCCTACGTGGAAATGGGCGAGCCTACGGCGGAGCGCCGAGTCGGGTTCGGCGCACCCTGAACCGCCGGCGCCGCCTGCAGCGCCCACGCGCGACTCCTTCCACCCACCAGGGCGCGTCGGCCACGCGCGGGTAAGCGGTGACGACGGCGGCGCCCGACCTCCTCCAGCTCAAGCTGGTCTTCGTCACCGGCAAGGGTGGCGTGGGCAAGACGACGGTCGCCGCCGCGCTGACCCAGTTGGCGGCCGAGCACGGCAAGAAGGTGCTGGCCTGCGAGGTGGACGCCAAAGGTGATCTGTCCGCCCTCTTCGAGGCGGCGCCCACCGACTTCGTGCCCCGTGAGATCTCGCCTGGGATCTGGTCCATGTCCATGGACACCGAGGCCTCGCTGCGCGAGTACCTCAAGCTCCAGATGCGCATCCCGGTGGTCGGGCGGATCGGCCCCCTGGCCAAGGCCTTCGATTTCGTGGCCACCGCCGCACCGGGTGTGCGCGAGATCCTGACGGTGGGCAAGCTCTGCTACGAGGTCCGGGAGGGCCACTACGACCTGGTCGTGGTCGATGCCCCGGCCAGCGGGCACGTCATCGGGCAACTGGCCGCGCCCCAGGCCATCAACGATCTGGTCAAGGTGGGGCTCATCCGGGGCCAGACGGATTGGATGCTCGAGATCCTCTCCGACCCGCGGCAGACCGGGTTGGTGGCGGTGACCACGCCCGAGGAGATGCCGGTCAGCGAGACGCTGGAGTTGACCGAGCGCATCAAGGCCGAGACCACGGTGCGCATGTCGGCCGTGGTCGTCAATCAGGTCCTGCCCGAGCTCTTCGGCCAGCGCGAGGAGGAGATCTTCGAACAGCTCCGGGTGCACGAGATCGAGGAGGTCCTCTCCGAGCGGGCCGGCGGGTCGGTGGCGACCATCCTGGAGGGGGCCCGCCTGGCCGTCACGATGCGACGCACCCGGGCCGGGCATCTCGAATACCTCCAAGCCGGCCTGCCCCCCGACCTCCCGGTCCTGCTGCTGCCCTTCCTGTTCACCCGCACGCACGGCATGCGCACGACCCGGCAGATGGCCCAGGCCCTGGGCGAGGAGCTGGGCCACTGATGGCCAGGCACCGGTCCGCCCCCGAAAACCAGCCGCTGCCCCACTCGCTCGGCCAACTGCTGGCGGCCAAGGAGATCGCCATCGCCTGCGGGCCCGGTGGCGTGGGCAAGACCACCACGGCGGCCGCGGTGGCGGCCATGGCGGTGGTCGAGGACGGTGGACGGGTGCTGGTGCTCACCGTCGACCCGGCCCGGCGGCTGGCCGACGCCCTCGGGCTCAAGGGCATCGGCAACCAGGAGATCCGCATCGCCGACGAGGTGTTCACCAGCGCCGGTGCCACACCGCGGGGTGAGTTGTGGGCGGCCATGCTCGATACCAAGCAGAGCTGGGACGACCTCATCGCCCTGCACGCCCCCGACGAGGAGACCAAGGGCAAGATCCTGGCCAACCCGCTCTACCAGAACATCTCCGGGCGCTTCGTGCAGTCGCACGACTACATCGCCATGGAACGGCTCTACGAGATCCACTCGGAGGGGAAGTACGACCTGATCGTGGTGGACACACCACCGACCCGCAACGCGCTCGACTTCCTCGATGCGCCCCAGCGCATGGCCGACTTCTTCTCCTCCCGGCTCCTGCGCTGGCTCATCGTGCCCTACCGCTCCCGCTTGGTGAACGCGGCCACCAAGCCCTTCTACAGCGTCGCCGACCGGATACTCGGCACGCAGTTCCTGGCCGACATCTCGGAGTTCTTCATCCTCTTCCAGTCCATGTACGAGGGGTTCGTGGAACGGGCCGATGCGGTGACCAGGCTGCTGTCGGACCGCCGCACCACCTTCCTGGTCGTCTCGACCCTCGAGGCCACACCGGTGCGCGAAGCCGAGTTCTTCTCGGCCGAGCTCACCGAGCGCCAGCTCCACCTGGGGGCCATCATCTTGAACAAGGTCCTGCCCGACTACCTGCGGGATCCGAAGACGGCCAAGCTGGCCCAGCAGCTCACCCACCGGGCCGAGTCGCTGGCGGACGGGCTGACCGACGATCCCGTGGTGGCGGCCCGGGTGCTGGGCGAGGTGGCCGAGAGCTTCCTCAACTTCGGGGTGGTGGCCCGCCGCGAGGCCGAGCAGCAGGCCGAGATGCGGGGCGCGCCGGACATTTTGGTCACCGTGCCCTTCTTCGACGCCGACATCTTCGACATGGAGGGACTGCTCCGGCTCGGGGTCCAGGTCTGGGACTGAATCCCGCTGCCTTCACCCGGGGGCGGTCACGCGGGCCGCGGCCGAGGGCGGCACGCCGCGGCGGCACCGAGGGCGGTGCGGTTCCCTGAGCGGGGCGGTCGTAGCCGGGACGTACCATGCAGGGCATGGCCGAACTCATTGACCCCGAAACCCTGGCGTACGCCGAAGCGCACTCGACCGCCCCGTCGGCGCATCTGGCCGCCGTGTACGCCTCGACCAAGGAGGACTTCCCCGCCTGGGGGATGATGGTGGGCCGCCAGGAGGGCCGCTTCCTCGAGCTGCTGGTGTTCGCCACCCAGGCCACCCGGGTGCTCGAGATCGGGACCTTCACCGGGTACTCGTCCATCGCCATGGCGGCCGGATTGCCCGAGGGTGGCTCCATCATCTCGCTCGAGGTCGACCCGCATCACGCCACGGTGGCCCGGGGCAACATCGCGGCGGCCGGCTTCGAGAGCCAGATCAGCGTGATCGAGGGACCGGCGCTGGCCACCCTGGCCCAGTTGCAGGGGCCGTACGACCTCGTCTTCATCGATGCCGACAAGGAGGGCTACGACGCCTATTTCGAAGCGGTGCTCCCGAAGCTGGCGCCCCGGGGCCTGATCGCCGCCGACAACACGCTGTTCCACGGCGGCGTGCTCGACTCGGCCACCGACCGCAACGAGGCCTCGGCCGCGTTGCGCCTGTTCAACGACAAGCTGGTCGACGATCCGCGGGTGGTGTGCGTGCTGACCACGATCCGAGACGGGGTGACGTTGATCCGCCGTGCTTGACTACCACCTCCACCTCTGGCCGCACAGCGAGCGTGAGACGCCGCTCAGCCTGGACCAGATCACCGCCTACTGCGAGAGGGCCCAGGCCGCCGGCGTCGAGGAGCTGGCCCTGACCGAGCACCTCTTCCGCTTCCGCCAGGCCGACGCCCTCCTGGGGGGATTCTGGAACGACGACGCGATCCCGGCGGCCCTGGCCCAGTCGATGGCCGACTACTGGGAGTTCCATGCCACGGCCGACCTCGACACCTACGTCACCCTGGCCCAGGCCGCCCAGGCCGCCGGCCTCCCGGTGGTGATCGGCCTGGAGGTCGACTACTACCAGGGGCGCATGGACCAGGTGGCCGATCTGCTGGCCGGCTACCCCTTCGATGTCCTGCTCGGCTCGGTGCACTGGCTGGGCGCCTGGCGCTTCGACGACCTCGATGACCCGGTCAGCCTGGGGGAGTGGTCGGCCCGGCAGGTCGACGCCTGCTGGGAGACCTACACCGGGGCGCTGGAGGAACTGGCGGCCTCGGGCTCCTGTGACGTGCTGGCCCACCCGGACCTGATCAAGGTGGCGGGGCGCCGCCCCGACAGCCCGACCGAATGGTGGGACCGCATCGCCGAGGCCGCATCCTCGTCGGGCATGGCGGCAGAGCTGTCCTCGGCCGGGTGGCGCAAGCCGGCCGCCGAGCAGTACCCGGCGCAGGGGCTGCTGGCCCGCTTCGCCGCGGCCGGGGTGCCCTTGACCACGGCGTCGGACGCCCACCGGCTCGAGCACGTGGCCGATCATGCGGACTCGTTGCGGGCCCTGCTGAGCGCGGTCGGGGTCGATGCCCTGCAGGGGTACACCGCCCGCACCCCTCGACCCGTGGCCGTCGGCGTGCCCCCGTCGGCTCCCCACCGGCCGGCGGCGCCCCACCCCCCGGCCGCGGCCCCGGCGTAGTCGATGCCCACCCCGGCCGAGCTGGCCGTCTCCCACACCGAGCTCGAACCCGAAGCGCTCGAACATCTGCAGCGGCTGATGGGCAGCTGGAGCGTCTTGTCCGACCTCTCGTTCTCGGACCTCCTGCTCCTGGTGCCGGTGGCCGGGCTCCTCGCCCGCGGGGCCACCGAGGACCCCGAGCTGGTGGTGATGGGCCAGATGCGGCCGAACAACCGGCCCACGCTGGTCGAGCAGGACCTGGTCGGCCAGACGGTCAACGAGTCGCAGTGGGACCTGGTGGCCAAGTGCCTGCACACCGGCGAGATCGTGCGTGGCAACATCCACCACCCGATCATCGGTGAGCGGGTGCCGGTGGAGAACATCCCGGTGCGGTTCGAGGGTGCGGTGATCGCCGTCATGCTCCGGGTGTCGTTGGCGCCGTTGAAGGGCCCGACCAGTACCTACGAGCGGACGTACCTCGATGTCTTCGAGCGCCTGGCCGACATGGTGGCCCAGTCGGCCTTCCCCTTCCCCGATGAGGATGTGGCCACCGAAGAGGCGCCCCGGGTGGGCGACGGGGTCGTCGTGGTCGATGCCGACGGCCGGGTGGAATTCGCCTCGCCCAACGCGATGAACGCCTTCCACCGCATGGGCATCTACTCGCCCCCGGAGGGCCGGCGCTTCGGGGATCTCGACATCGACGAGTCGGCCGTCGAATGGGCGCTGACCGCAGCCCGGCCGGTGGTCGAGGAAGTGGAGCGGCGCCCCGATGTGATCGTGCTGGTGCACTGCATCCCGCTGCTCTCCCACGATGTGGTCACCGGGGCCATGATCCTCCTGCGCGATGTCACCGACGTCCGGCGGTTGGACCGGCTCCTCCTGTCCAAGGACGCGGCCATCCGCGAGGTGCACCACCGGGTCAAGAACAACCTGCAGACCATCTCGTCACTCTTGAGCCTCCAGGCCCGCCGGGTGGATGACCGGGCCGCCCGGGTGGCCCTACGCGAGGCTGAGCGGCGGGTACGTTCCATCGCCCTGGTGCACGAGATCCTCTCCCGCGACCCGACCGAGCAGGTCCCGTTCGCCGAGATCGTGGTCTCGCTGGTCCAGATGGCCGAGGATTCGGTGGTGTCGGCCCAGCCCATCGTCATCTCGACCTCGGGCGACCTGGGCGACGTGACGGCGGACGTGGCCACGCCACTGGCCGTGACGGTGGCCGAGCTGTTGCAGAACGCGGTGGAGCACGGGTTCGAACCTCATGCGGCCGACGACGGGTCACGCGGCGCCGACGGGACCGGTGCCGCTCGGGACGGGGCCTCGGCTCGGGTGGGTCACGTGGTCGTGACGATGGCCAATACCGGGACCGAGCTCACCGTGGCCGTGCAGGACGACGGCGTGGGCCTGCCCGAGGGGTTCGACATCGAAAAGTCCACCAGCCTGGGCCTGTCCATCGTGCGCGACCTGGTGGAGAGCCAGCTGGAAGGCGACATCGGCATGGTGTCGCTCCCCGAATCAGAGGGCGGCGGTACACGGGTCCTGATCTCGGTCCCGGTCCGTGCCCCCCGATAGCCCCGCATCGGCCCGCCCATCGGGCGCAGGACTGTCCGGGACGGATGTGTCAGAAGGTGCGCGGATTCAGAAGGTGCGCGGTCTCAGAAGCTGCGCGGTGACTGTCTCAGAAGGTGCGCTGTGACCGGCGAGCCGCCAGCCACGCCTTGCGCAGCTTGCGGCGCTCCTCCTCGGACGTGCCACCCCAGACGCCGGACTCCTGATTGGTGGCGAGAGCGAAATCGAGGCACGGCTCGAGCGCCTCGCAGGAACGGCACACGCGCTTGGCGGCGTCGATCTGGTCGACGGCTGGACCGGTCGTGCCGACCGGGAAAAACAAGTCCGGTTCGGTGTTGCGACATGCTGCGGCGCGGCGCCAGTCGTCTGCATCCCAGTCGACCGTCCGGTTCCACATGAGAGCCATTGGGAGCCTCCACCCACGCGGTTGTGATCCTTTTCACATGATCGGCCGAAACTGGTGCCGTCAGTGAGAAGGGATTGACGAGAAGAGGGTAATGGCTGGTCGCGGTGCTGGCAAGCAGTTTTGTGAAATTTCCGAACGGGAGGAGAAAGATGGGTGACACGCAGGGAAGACGGCTCACGTGACGGCGGTTTTCGCCCATCGGGGGTGCACGGACGGCTTCGTCGAAAACACCATCGACGCCTTCGTCCAGGCCAGGCGTCTGGGAGCAGACGGGGTCGAGCTCGATGTCCATCTGACCGCCGACGGAGCCCTGGCCGTGCACCACGATGCCCAGATTGATGGCCTCGGCCCGCTCTCGTCCCTCGGCGTGCCAGATCTGCCGGCCCACGTCCCGCTCCTGCCCGATGTCCTGGCCGTCTGCGAGGGCATGGTGGTCAACGTGGAGATCAAAGGCGACCCCGGCGGGCGGAGAGATCACCCCGAGCTAGTGGTGGCCGAGGCGGCCCGTGAGATTGCCGAGGCAGGGTGGACCGATCGGGTGATCGTGTCGTCCTTCGAGGTGCCGTTTCTGCACGCCGTGCAGCGGGCCGATGATCGGTTGGCCCTCGGCGAGCTCTGGCCCTTCCTGAGCGATGTGGATGCCGGCCTGCTGCGGGCAGCTGAGGCCGGCTGGACGGCGGTCCACCCCTTCGTGACCGAGGTCACCGCCGATCTGGTGGAGCGGGCGCATGCGGTCGGGCTGGCGATCAATGTGTGGACGGTGAACGCGGCGCACGACCTGACCGCCTTCGTCGCCCTCGGCGTCGATGCCGTGATCACCGACAACCTGGTCGAAGCCGTTGCCATCGCCCGCGCCGGCCTCCGCTGAGGCCCCAGAGGCCGTCTGGCGCTTGATCCAATGGCCGTTGGGGCCGTCGAATGGCGAGAGATGGGTCCGGTCGGGAAGGATGGAAAGCCATGAACGTCGTCGTCTGCGTGAAACAGATCCCCGATCCGGTCGCCCCTGGCGCCCTCGATCCCGACACCAAGACCCTCAACCGATCCGGCAAGTTGATCATGGATGACTCCGACAACTACGGGGTGGAAATGGCCCTGCAGCTGGCCGGGGGCGAGGGTGACGCAGTCACCCTGGTGTCCATGGCCCCGGGGGGCGAGACCTCCGGCCTGCGCACCGGGCTGGCCATGGGCGCGGCCAACGCCATCTTGATCAGTGACGAGGCCCTGGCCGGCAGCGACGCCCTGGGGACGGCCAAGGTGCTGGCGGCCGCCATCAAGCGGGCCAACCCGGACCTCATCGTCATGGCCACCGAATCGACCGACGGCTACACCGGGACGTTGCCGGTGCAGGTGGCCGAGTTGCTGGGGCTGCCCTCGGTGACCTTTGCCAAGTCGATCGCCATCGACGGCACCTCGGTCAAGGTGGAACGCCAGACCGAGGCGGGATTCGACGAGGTGGTCTGCCCCATGCCGGCGGTGGTCACGGTGACCGCCGGTGTAGTCGAGCCCCGATACCCGTCGTTCAAGGGGATCATGGCGGCGAAGTCGAAGCCGGTGGACAACCTCACCGTGGCCGACCTCGGGCTGGACGCCTCGCAGGTGGGTGCGGCCGGGAGTCATCAGGAGATCACCGACGTCGCCGAAGCGGAGTCGCGTGGCTCCGGTGAGATCGTGGTGGACGAAGGGGACGGGGCGCAGCGCGTCGTCACCTTCCTCGAACAGTTGAAGGTGATCTGAGATGGCGATCGAGAAGATCTGGGTGCTGGCCGAAGCGGGCGAGGGAGGTGCGACGCCGATCACGCTGGAACTGTTGACCGAGGCCCGCTCACTGGCGGGGACGGTCGAGGCCGTGGCGTGGGGGGCCGACGTGGCCTCGCTGGCCGGTGCCCTCGGTGAGTACGGCGCCGCCACGGTCTACGACGTGGGCGACCTCGGCGGTTCGCTGCCCGGCGTCCCGGTGGCCGCGGCCATGGCCGCCCTGATCGAGTCCGGCAACAAGCCCGACGCCATCCTCATCCCCGCCACCTATGACGGTCGGGATGTGGCCGGTCGGCTCTCGGCCAGACTCGACGTACCCGTCCTGACCAACGTCACCGGCCTGGTGGCCGGAGACACGCTGGCCAGCCAGCATCCGATTTTCGGCGGCAGCCACATCGTGACGGCCCGCTTCACCGGAGAGGGTCCGG
>Ga0208357_1000933_pt1 | contig 22299 bp, 22 predicted proteins | sample NGESurdeep092012_6_FD_184487 | JGI IMG/M metagenome (GOLD analysis project Ga0208357, IMG submission 184487) | Arctic peat soil microbial communities from Barrow, Alaska - NGEE Surface sample F52-2 deep-092012 (SPAdes) | ecosystem: Environmental > Terrestrial > Soil > Wetlands > Peat ... | reverse complement strand
GAGCCTGGCCGAGCGGGGCGTCCGGGTCACCGTGGTGAGCCGGCGCGGCAGCCTCGCGGCGGTGCTCGCCCGGGCCGCCCAGAACGTGGTCTACCTCGACATCCCCCGGGCCGCGGCCGCCTAGAGCCGGAAACGGCGCGTGGGGGCGACGGGGAAGCCCCGTCGCCCCCCGATGCCGGTGATGTCGTCATGAACCAGCCGCCGCCCTTCGGAAAAAAAGTGCGGGAGGCGGGATAACCCGCCTCCCGCACCTCGGAGGGTGAGCTCACCTGGCGGGTGAGCGACTTACGGTGCCGCCGGCGATCAGAATCCGGTGATGATCGCGGCGAACTTCGGCGACCCGATGCCGGTCGCCTCGTCGTAGCCGGGCGTGGTCGGGTACAGGCCGTTGTTGGTGGCCGCCCGCTGCAGCTTCCCGTTGCCGGTGATGTCGTTGAAGTACTTGCCGGGGTCAGTGTCGAGCCAGAAGTACATCAGCGGGTTGATGTTGCCGGCCCGGTGGCCGTTGAAGCTGTCGCGGTCGGCGATCAGCGCCGCCCACAGCGGGGACGACAGGCTGGTGCCGCCGATCGCGAACCAGCCCGGGGCCGGCGTGCTGCCGCTGAACGTGGCGCAGCCGCTGAAGGGCGTGCTCGCGCTGCCCGTGCAGTACTCCGAGTAGCCGTTGTACGGGTCCGCCATGGCCGAGATGTCGGGCGTCTCGCGGCACGGCGTCCCCGGCTTGGTCAGCGTGCAGGCCGTCTCGCCGTTGGCGACGGCCTCACCCGAGTAGGTGGTGGTCGGGCTGGTCACGCCCTGGCCGCGCTGGTAGAAGGGACGTCCCCACCACTGGCTGGAGCCGCCGCCGCCCGCGCCGGTCTCGGCGCACCAGAAGAAGCCGCCCTGCCCGTCGTTGTCCGCGGCGGCCGCCTGGTCGCTGCAGAGGTTGTCGACGTTCCAGACGGTCTCGGTGTTCTTGGCCGGGGTGCCCGGGTTCGCCTTGGCGCCGGGGTTGTCGCCCTCGAACGAGGTGCCGCCGACGCTGGTCACCCAGGGCTGGGTGGACGGGTCGCCGACGTTGACGACCGTGGTGAGGTCGGAGCGAATGCAGCCGAACGCGCCGGTGTCGCCCGAGGAGCTGAACATGGACTGCCCCTGCAGCGCCATCTGCTCGAAGACGGTGTTCTCGGACTCCACGTAGCCGGACGTGACGTCGTTCTCGCACACGCCCCAGCTCGAGCTGATCGTGGACGCGGTGTCCTGGTTGGCGATCGTGGTGTACTCGTCGAGCTCGGTCTGGCCGGTCTCGTCGTTGGCCGCGTTGTAGACGATCAGGTGCTTGAGGTCGGGCGCGACCGCCAGCGTGGTCTCGATGTCGGCGTCGACCTCGACGTCACCCGAGTACCCGTTGAAATCGGCCGGGCAGGTGTCGCCGGCCGGGCAGACCGGGGCGAGCGGGCCGCCGTCCACGGTGACGTTCTCGAGCGGCGCGGTGTAGTGCTTCCCGTAGTAGTGGGTCGCCCAGGTGTTGATGTCCGACGCCTGGTAGGCGGAGAGCTCGAAGACGGCCGCGGTCACGCCGGCGCCCTCGGTTCTCGGGCTGGCGGAGGGCGCGCCGTACATGGAGTTGGTCTGCGACGGGGTCAGTCCGCCGCAGCCGGGGGCGCCGCCGTAGCCGTAGGGGAAGCCCGTGTTGTTGCTGACCAGGTCGAAGAGCTCCGCGGTGGTGACGTAGCCGGTCTCGCAGCTGGCGGCCGACGAGGAGGACTTCTTCGCGGCCGTGCTGGTGGCCGGCCGGACAGCCGACGACTGCAGGCGCACGGTGTTGGTCAGGCCGACGACGCCGACGACGGCGGACGCGATCGAGGCCGGGACCCGGACCGAGGAGGAGTTAGAGAAGTAGCGCTTGCCCTTGCGGTCAACGTAATTGCGCAGCGAAGTGTGGAAGGCGGCCGTGATCTTCCTGCTCGAGCCGCTGGCCTCGAGCAGGAACGGCGAGCTGCCGGCCGTCACCGTCAGGCCCTCGCCGGTCAGGTAGGCAGCGACCGCGTTCGTGGTGGCGGTCGTGGGCGCGTACCTGGCGTCGAACTGGCCCTTGGCCAGGAACTTGCCGTAGTCGCGATTGCCCGTGGTGTAGACGGCCTTAAGTTCGGCGTTGAGCCCGGCCGCGTCCCGCGGCGCCAGCCCGACCTCGACCGACATCTGGGGTGCGGTGAAGGCGCCGGTCTGCGCGTCGGTCGTGGTCGGCAGGCTGTTCTTCAGCGCGACAAGGGTCGGGGAAACGGCCGCCGGGGCCGAGGTGGACGCTTGCGCGCCGGCCGTGAACGCGCCGGTGAGCGCGATCGTGGCCAGCCCGAGCACGGCGGCGCCGCCGGCTCTGAGTGGCCGATGGAGCAATCGCATGCCAAACCTCCTCATAACGAAAGTTATCCATCGTTATAAGGCCATAGCGGTAAAATTGATACAGAGGTAGACGATTGTTAACTAATTCGCAACAGTCCACACAGTAAGCCGGACGGTGCCCCTGATGACGCTGACCAGTGCTGTTGCGTGTGTGATCAGGGCTGGAGGACGCCGTCCTCGCTGTCGACGTACCAGGACTCGTCATACGGGACCCGCTCCACGACTGCGCCGGTGTGCGGGGCGTCGATGATGTAGCCGTTGCCGACGTAGATGGCGACGTGTCCTTCGCCGTCGTAGATGATCAGGTCACCCGGCACCATCTGGGAGACGGGGATGTGCGGCAGGCTGTCCCAGTCCTCGAACGTGGTCCGGGGGATGGCGACGCCCGCCGCCGCCCAGGCGGCCTGGACGAGGCCGGAGCAGTCGTAGGAGCTGGGGCCGGTGGCGCCATACACGTATGGCTTGCCGAGCTGGGCGTAGGCGAAGGCGACGGCCTTATCCGCCTGCGTGCTGGTCGGCCCGGTGTACGTCGGAGTCGCGCCCGACTGCCCGGTGGCGGCGGTGGTGCCGCCGACGGTGTTGGCCGTTACCTGCGCCTGCTGCGCGGTGGTGAGGCTGTCGAGCGTCGCCTTGCTGGAGGCGAGGAGTTTGTTCAATGAGGTCTTCTGGGCGGCGAGTTGCGCGTGGATGTCAGCGATGCCCTGCTCGGTCCGCTGCTGCTGCTCGCGGGCGGACGCGAGCGTCTGGGCGGAGGTGAGGAACTGGGTCGCCTCCTGGTTGTGCGTTCCCGCCACCTCGAGCACGAGCGACGCCTGGGAGAGCGCGCTGGCCGGATTGCCGGAGCTCAGCAGGCCGAGGACCGATGTCTGGTTGGCGTTCTCGTACTCCGAGACCGCGACCTCGGCGAGCTGGGAGCGGGCGGTGTCGTAGCGCGCCTGCGCGTTGGCGGCCTGCTTCTCGACCTGGGACAGCCTCGCCTGGGCCGCGCTGTACTGCTGGCCGTTGGCGTCGTACTGCTCGCCGATCTTGTCCATCTTGGCCTGCAGGCTGTTTACCTGCGCCTGTACCTGGCCGATGGTCGGCGCGGCGGCGGCCCCTGCCCCGGTGGCGCCGGTGTAGACGGCGAGGCTGGTCGCGGCGGCGACGGCGACTGCGAGGACGGCGCCGCGCCGGATCTGGGTTGTGCTGGCAAGGTGCTTGGCCATAAGGCGCTTAGCCACGATGCTGTCACGCTCCGTTCTCCATGCCTGGCCGGTAAGCCAGAGGCTGTGGATCACGGTAGTGAAGGTAACGGGTGCATCTCAACCGGTTCGCGGAAACCTCACGAAAGGATTACGGATTCATCCCGACGGAGGGCGCGGACCTGCGACCGGGCCGGGACCGCGCCCCGTTCACCCGAACCGCGTGGCCGGCCAGACGGCGGAACAGGGACGGCGCGGCGACGCGGACCATCCCCGGCAGCCTCGTCCAGCCGGGTATGTACAGATCTTCGCGCCCGCACTGCGCCGCCTCGCAGACCAGGCGGGCCACCCGTTCCGGCGCCAGCGGCCGGGGCCGGCGCCGGGCGTAGGGGGCGCCCCGCCGGACGAAGAACGGGGTGTCGGCCACGGACAGGGTCACGTGCGTGATCCCCACCCCGGTGCCGTGCAGCTCGTAGCGGAGCGCCTCGGCGAAGGCGCCGAGCCCGGCCTTGGCCGCCGAGTACACCGCCTCCCCGCACACCCCGACGCTGCCGGCGATCGACCCGACCAGGGCGACCTGGCCCCGGCGCCTGGCCAGCATCTGCGGCAGCAGCACCCGGACCAGCTCGATGGCCGAGATCAGGTCCACCATCAGCAGCTCCTCGGCCAGCCCGGCCGGCATGGCCGTGAACGACCCGTACCAGCCGACTCCGGCGCAGGCCACGAGCAAGTCCACCTGTCCGGCGGCGGCCAGCGCGGCCTGGGCGAGCTCGTCCGCCCCGGCCACCGACGACAGGTCGGCGGGCAGCGGAACCGAGCCGGTGCGGGCGGCCACCTGGTCCAGCCGGGCGACGTCCCGCCCGGACACCAGCAGCCGCCAGCTGTCGGCGGCTAGGCAGTCCGCCACCGCCGCCCCGATCCCGGAAGACGCGCCGGTCACCAGGGCCACGCCCCCGGGGCCGGCGCCTCGATGCCTGGCCGGCGCCGCCGCCGCGGTGCGGGAACTGGCCCCCGCGGTGATGATGCCCATGGTGAAGCCTCTCCCTCGAGTGCTTGGGACCAGCCTCAGGCCCGGCCCGGTGAGACGGAATCACCCTGGCTGGGTGATTCAGTGTCGCCCGGCCGCACGCCAGTCTTAGGGCGTCAGAGTCACTTACGAAAGGGGAGGTCATGGGAAAGGAAGCACGGATAGGTCTGCTGCTTGGCGCTTCCGCCTGTCTGCTGGCGGTCATGGTCGACTGGGTTATCGAGGACCTGAACCGCGAATAGCCAGCTCATTCGCTGCGTGCCCGGTCGCGCTCAACCACTCGCGGCCGGGCCATGAGCTGGAGGACAGATGACGGAAACCGCGACGATGCTGACCGGGCCGCTGGGGCTGGGCCACGAGATGATGGCGCGGGGCTGCGGCCGGCTGCTCGAGCGATCGGGCTGGCGTGTCCGCCAGCTTGACAGCATGTCGCTGCTCGGACCCTGGCGCGGGGGCGCAGGCGAGCGCCTGTTCAAGGGCCTGGTCGCCGTCCCCGGCCTGTACGACGGGCTGCACTTCGCCCATCTGCGAACCGGCAGCAGGCTGGCGGACCGCATCGACCGGGCCTCTAACGCCAGGCTGGTGCCGGCGCTGCGGTCGGAACTTGAACGGCACCCGGCCGACGTGCTGTTCAGCGTGTTCGCCACCGGGGCCTCGGCGGCGGGGAAGCTCAGGGCCGAGATGCCTGGCCTGCGGTCGGTCGTGCTGTGCACGGACGTGTCGGTGCACCGGATCTGGGCGGCCGAGGGCACCGATCTGTTCCTGGTGACCTCGGCCGCGGCCGCCGCCTCGGTCCGCCGGTACCTGCCGCGGGCGCCGGTCGCGGTGGTGCCTCCGCCGGTCCGGCCCGAGTTCTACGCCGCCCCGCCGCAGGGGCGGGCCAGGAGGGCGTTCGGGGTGTCGGAGGACGCCTTCTGCGTGCTGGTGATCGACAGCGGCTGGGGGTTCGGCCCGCTGCTGGGGGCCGTGTCCGAGCTGGCCGACGCGGGCGTGCACGTGCTGGCGGTGGCGGGCCGGGACCGCAAGATCGAGCGGGGGCTCCGCGAGCTGGCCGCCGGGAGGCCCCGGATCACCCCGTTCGGCTTCACCGACCGGGTCCCCGAGCTGATGGCCGCGGCCGACGTGATCGTGGCCCTGCCCGGCGCGGTGACGTGCGGCGAGGCCCGGGTGGTGGGGCGTCACCTGCTGCTGCTCGACGTGATGCCCGGCCACGGGCGGGACAACCTGCAGCATGAGCTTGAACAGGGGGACGCCGACGCGTGCGTGCCCACTCCGGGCGGGGTGACCGCCAGCGTGCTCGCCCTGCGTGACGAGGCCGTCGGCCCGTTTCCCAGCCGGGTTCCGCGCTGGGAGCCCGCCTACGTCGCCGCCCTCCGGCGGATCGGCCTCGACCTGCAATCCTGGAAGGAGCCAAGTGCCCACGTTGCGCACGCTATTCCTGAATCCGCCGTCCTTTGAGGGCTTTGACGGCGGGGCGGGCGCCAGGTACCAGGCGAAGCGGGAGATCCGCTCGTACTGGTATCCGACCTGGCTGGCCCAGCCCGCCGCCCTGGTGCCGGGGAGCAAGCTGGTGGACGCCCCGCCGGCCGGCCTCGCCCTGGACGACATCGTCCCGCTGGCCGGCCGCCATGACCTGCTGATCCTGCACACCAGCTCGCCCACGTTCGCCGGCGACGTGAAGGTGGCCGAGGCGCTCAAGGGGGAGAACCCGGCCCTGCTGGTCGGCTTCGTCGGGGCCAAGGTCGCCGTGCAGCCCGAGCGATCGCTCCAGGCCTCGCCCGCCATCGACTTCGTGGCCAGGGAGGAATTCGACTTCACGGTAGCCGAGGTGGCCGAGGGGCGCCCGCTGGAGTCCGTCGCGGGCCTCAGCTACACCGACTCCGACGGCCGGGTGGTGCACAACCCCGATCGGGAGATCCTGACCGACATGGACCGCCTTCCGTTCGTGACGCCGGTCTACAAGCGGGACCTGCGCCCGGAGGACTACTACATCGGCTACCTCCTGCATCCGTACGTCTCGCTGTACACCGGGCGCGGCTGCCGGTCCCGGTGCACGTTCTGCCTGTGGCCGCAGACCGTCGGCGGCCACAAGTACCGGACCCGCAGCGTCGAGAACGTGCTCGAAGAGGCCGCGCTCGTCCAGCGGCTGTTCCCGCAGATGAAGGAGCTGTTCTTCGACGACGACACGTTCACCGACGACCGGCCCAGGGCCGAGGAGATCGCCCGCGGGCTCGGCCGCCTCGGCCTGACCTGGTCGTGCAACGCCAAGGCGAACGTCCCCAGGGAGACGCTGCAGGTGATGCACGACAACGGGCTGCGGCTGCTGCTGGTCGGGTACGAGTCGGGGAACCAGCAGATCCTCATCAACATCAAGAAGGGCCTGCGGATCGACCGGGCCAGGCGATTCGCGGCCGACTGCCGGGAGCTGGGGATCACCGTGCACGGCACCTTCATCCTCGGGCTGCCCGGGGAGACCAAGGAGACCATTCAGGAGACGATCCGGTTCGCCCGCGAGGTCAACCCGCACACCATTCAGGTCTCGATCGCGGCGCCCTACCCGGGGACCGAGCTGCACCAGCAGGCGGTCGAGAACGGCTGGCTGCCCGCTGACGACGATGGCGCCACGCTGGTCAGCGAGCAGGGGACGCAGCTGGCGGCGCTGTCGTACCCGCACCTGCAGCACACCGAGATCCTGGACTCGGTCGACGCGTTCTACCGCCGGTTCTACTTCCGGGCCGGGAAGCTGGCGGAGATGTCGGCCGAGATGTTCCAGCCCGGGATGGCGTCAAGGCGGCTGCGCGAGGGCACCGAGTTCGTCCGTTTCCTTGGCCGGCGAGGCCGGGAGGCCTGATCCCATGCGAGTTCTGCTCGTTCATCCCAGCGCGCTCATGTACTCCGAGATCTTCCTGCGGCTTGAGCCCCTGGGCCTCGAGCGGGTGGCGGCTGCCCTGCTGGCCGACGGCCACGAGGTCAGGCTGGTCGACCTGCAGGTGTACCGGACGTCCCATTTCGAACGTCAGGTGGCCGAGTTCCGCCCGGAGGCGGTCGGCTTCAGCCTCAGCTACCTGGCCAACGTGCCCGAGGTGGTGGACCTGGCCAAGTGGGTCAAGACGGTCTTGCCCGACTGCCTGATCTTCGTCGGCGGGCACAGCGTCTCGTTCGTGGCCGACCAGGTCCTCGGGCACGCGGAAGGCGCCATCGACGTGGTGCTGAAGGGCGAGGGCGAGGCCGGCGCCCCGGCGCTGCTGGCGGCGGCTCGGGATCGGGCCATGACCGAGGTGCCGGGGGCGGTCACCCTGGAAGGTGACGGCCCCCCGCCCCGGATGATTCAGAGCCTCGACGATCATCTTCCCGCCCGGCACCTGGGCGGCCGGCGAAACAAGTACTTCATCGGGGTTATGGACCCGGCCGCCTCGATCGAGTTCACCCGCGGCTGCCCGTGGGACTGCTCGTTCTGCTCCGCCTGGACGTTCTACGGGCGCAGCTACCGGCGGCTGTCGCCCGAGGCCGCGGTCGAGGACATGGCCAGGATCGCCGAGCCCGGCGTCTTCATCGTCGACGACGTGGCGTTCATCAAGGCCGAGGAGGGCGACGAGATCGCCCGCCAGCTGGAGCGCCGCCGCATCCGCAAGCAGTACTACCTGGAGACCCGCTGCGACGTCCTGCTCCGCAACGAGGAGGTGTTCCGCCGCTGGCGCCGGCTGGGGCTGAACTACATGTTCCTCGGCCTCGAGGCGCTCGATGAGGAGGGCCTGACGGCCTTCCGCAAGCGGACCACGCCGCAGGTCAACAACAAGGCGCTCGAGGTCGCCCGGTCGATGGGGCTGAGCGTGGCCATCAACATCATCGCCGACCCGGACTGGGACGAGGCCCGGTTCGCGTTCGTCAGGGAATGGGCGATGAGCGTGCCGGAGATCGTCAACATCACCGTTCAGACGCCCTACCCGGGGACCGAGACCTGGCTGACCGAGGCCCGGCGGCTGACCACGCTCGACTACCGGCTATTCGACGTGCAGCACGCGGTGCTGCCCACCCGGCTGCCGCTTGACCGCTTCTACATGGAACTGGTTCGAACCCAGGCGGTGCTGGCCCGCAAGCACCTGGGAGTGGCGGCGCTGGCCAAGACCGGCGGCATCATCGCCCGGCAGCTGCTGCACGGCCAGACCAACTTCGCCCGCATGATCTGGAAGTTCAACCAGGTCTACAACGCCGACCGGCAGTTCGCTGACCATCAGCGCGAGCCCCGCTACCTGCTACCGCCCGCGGCCGAATGGACAGCGGAGCCGCCGGACCGGAAGGAGCTGTACGTCCATGTCCCGTCGCGCCGCAGGCCCTGACCGTGACGGATGCCGACGACGCCCCGAACGAGTGCTTGGAGCTGCCCAGGCCGCTCGGGCTGCTGCGCTCCGTCGGCTGGAACCTGAGCGAGGCGTTCGGCCTGCCGACCATCGGCTACGTCCTCGGCACGGCGTTCGGCGGACGCGACGCGGGCCTGTGGGCGGTGCTCGGCGCGATCTGGCTCACCGCCGCCGTCCGCCTGATCCTGACCGGGTCGGTTCCCAGCCTGGTGCTGATCTCGCTGGCGGTGCTCACCGTGCAGACCGCGACCTCGATCGCGACCGGGAACCTGTTCATCTTCCTGATCCACTTCCCGCTCGCCAACCTCGCCCTGTGCATCGTGTTCGCCAGGACCGCGCGCGGGTCGAGCCCGATCGCGGCCGAGCTGGCGGGGGAGGTGATCGGCCTGCGCTATCCGAAGCAGCACGAGTCGAAGCTGCACGGCTTCTTCCAGGGCGTGACCTGGCTCTGGGCAGCGGACTTCCTGCTGCTGGCCATCATCCTGGGGGTGCTGCTGATCTTCGTCCCGGTCGGGATCTACGTCCCGATCTGGCTGGTGACCACGATCGTGCTCATCGGAGCGGGGATCGCCGTCTCCGTGCTATGGCTCCGGTCGACGCTGCGCGAGCACGGCATCAAGTTCCAATTCGCGCCCCCCGCGGACGACGACGCGTAGCGGTCTGCGCTCGTCGGGGAAGCAAGCCATTTGACTAACAACACGCCGGTCGCCATCGTGACGGCCATCGCCGCCGCCGCAGTCCTCGGGCTGTCGGCCGCCATCGACCAGCGCAGCACGAAGAAGGTCAAGACCAGGGAGCCGCTGTCGCCCAAGCTGCTGGCCGACCTGGCCAGGCAGCCGCTGTGGCTGATCGCCATCGGCGCGAACGTCGTGGGGTTCGCCCTTCAGGTGGTGGCGCTGGCCTACGGGAGTCTCGCCCTGGTGCAGCCGCTGCTGGTCTGCGACCTGCTGTTCGCCGTCCTCATCGCCTGGGTGCTGCGGGGAAACGCGAACGAGCCGCAGCCCAACATGAAGTCCATGTGGATCGGGGTCGGCGTCACCACGATCGGCCTGGCGGGATTCCTCGCGATCGGGCAGCCGACGCCCGGCCACACGCAGGCCCGGCTGAGCATGCTGGCCCCGCTGGCCATCGGCTACGTGGTGGCCGTCGGCGCCTGCCTCGTCGTCGCGAACCGGAACCGGGGCCTGCAGCCGCTCGCGCTGGCGACGGCCTGCGGCGTCAGCTACGGCGTCGCCGCCTTCGTGATCAAGCTCCTGACGTCGGAGTTCGGCGGCGGGCTGGGCGCGGTGTTCACCAACTGGCCGATCTACGTCTTCATCGTCGTCGGCCCGGCCGGCTTCGTACTCAACCAGAACGCCCTCCAGCAGGGCACCCTGCTGGCGCCGGTGCAGGCGATCATCAGCGTGGCCGACCCGATCATCTCCATCGCCCTCGGCGTCGCCTGGCTCGACGTACGGCTGCGCAGCAGCCCCGGCGCGATCGCCGGCGAGATCATATCGTTCGCGCTGCTGACGGTCGGGATCATCATGACCTCCCGCGTGCACGTGGCCGACCCGCCCGCCCACCAGCAGCCCGCCGCGGGCATGGCCGACGAGCAGCATCCCTGACCGTCGGCGCCGTGATCACGCGAAAAGAGGCCGGTCCCGTGATCGGGACCGGCCTCAGACCTGGTGGAGCTAAGGGGATTTGAACCCCTGACCCCCTCGATGCGAACGAGGTGCGCTACCGGACTGCGCTATAGCCCCTGGAACCAGAGTCAGCCTAGCAAACTTTGCCTCCTGCTCGCGCCATGGACGGCGCGGGCCCGACGATGGCGAGTGTCGAGGCACGTGAGTACCTAGAATCTGCCGGTGGGGGATCTCGGCGACAGCGGGCTTACCGCTAGTCGCCGACGGCGCGCAGGCGGGGGACTTCGTAGACGTAGTCCTCGGCCGCCTGCTCGGTGTCGGCGTTGGAGGTCGTGTACTTGCCCGCCAGGCCGGGCGCGAAGTCCCGGCCCGAGTCCTCGTAGTCGGCCGGGACCGGCGCGGCGGCGAACTTGGCGGCGAGGGCGGCCGCGGCCGCCGTCTCCTCGAGGACCGTTCCGTCGATCGGCGTGCCCTCGGTCGGCGTTGTGCGCTGGGCCGCCCGGGCCCGCATCCGGGCCGCCTTGGCGCGGGCCCGCTCGCGATCCCGTGCGTGCGCGGCCGCCTCGGCCTCGCGCTGCGCCCGCTCGGCATCGGCCTGCGCCGCCTCGCGGAGCAGCAGCAGGTACCCGGTGAGCATGACCGTGGGCGGGATGATGACCCACAGGGCGGCCAGGCCGACGACGGCGAGCGCGATCGCCGCGATCTCCAGCAGGATGAGCATGCCGAGCAGCCGCCGGCGCCCGGTCAGGATGCGCCGACGCGCTTCCTCGGCGCTCAGCGGCGGCGCCGGGGCGGCCGGCGGTGGCGCCATGACGCCGGACCCGGCGGACAGCGGCGCGCCGTCGTCCGCGAGGTCTGCCTGGTCGTCGCCGGCCGTCGTCGGGACCGAGGTCTCGCCGCCGGCCACAGTGTCCGATGCGATGACCGCGCCGCGGGCCGAGTCGCGCTTCAGCCACCGGGGGATGAGCACGCAGAGCCAGATCGCGATGATCGCCAGGTAAAGGATTGCGCTGCTCATCGGGCTCGTGCCTCCCCTCGGTCGATTCGGCACCGGGCATGTAACGCAGCGTAAAGGGACCGGCCGCTTGATAACGAATACCTGCGCGGCGTGTCGCGAAGATCAAAGGCAAAGATCCGTTATGCGGGAGCGTCTCGCGGCTCTGCCCAGCTTCCCCGAAGCAAGCCTATTGGGCGCCGGAGCGTGAGGCGGCGAGCGAGCTTCGCCACCGGGGAAGCATTCCCGTCGGCACTTCCTCGGCCGTGATCGCGTAGCAGATGTGGTCCCGCCAGGTGCCGTTGATATGCAGCTGCCTGACCCGGACGCCCTCGTCGCGGAACCCGAGCTTCTCCACCACGCGCCGGGACGCGGCGTTCTCGGGCCGGATGGACGCCTCGAGCCGGTGCATGCCCATCACCCGGAAGCAGTGGTCGACCGCCATCGCCAGCGCGGTCGGGATGATCCCCTTGCCCGCGAACGACTCGTCGACCCAATAGCCGATCTGGCCCGACCGCGACGACCCCCAGACGACCGACCCGACCGTGAGCTGCCCCGCGAAGTGCCCGCCGTAGCTGACCACCCAGGGCAGCGCGATCCCCTGCCGAGCCTCCCGCCGCATGGTGCGCACCATGGAGACGTACGGGCCGATCGACGAGCGGTGCAGCGGGGTCTCCGGGTTGGACGGCTCCCACGGGCGCAGCCACGAGGCGTTCCGCACCCGGATCTCGCGCCAGGCGCGCGCGTCCGCGACCCGCACCGGGCGCAAAACGACCGGTGCGTCGAGCAGGTCTGGCTCGGTCAGGGTGGCCGGCCACCCTTGGATGCGTCCCACGGCGTCAATCATTCCCTTGAGAGGCGCTTTACGCTATCCGATCTAGCGTAGGCGCAACCTTATGCGGTGTCGGCTATCCGGCCGGTCCCAGGGGCAGTGTCGGCCTGCGGATGGTCGCCGCCGCGGATCTGATCGACCGCGTGCACCAGGATCGGCCGCAGCACGCTCATCCCGTCCCGAACGCCGCCGGACGACCCCGGCAGGTTGACGATCAGCGTCCGCCCGGCCACGCCCGCGAGCCCCCGGGAGAGGATCGCCGACGGGATGCCGGCGGCGGCGCCGGCGCTGCGCAGGGCCTCCGCTATGCCCGGAATCTCCCGGTCGAGCACCCGCCGGGTCATCTCCGGGGTCAGGTCGGTCGGGGTAAGGCCGGTCCCGCCGGTGGTGACGGCGACGTCGTAGCCGGCCGTGACCGAGTCGCGGAGAACCTGCTCCACCGCCTCGCCGTCCGGGATCACCAGCGGCCCGTCCACCACGTCGCATCCGGCGATGCGGAGCAGCTCGATCAGCACCGGGCCGGAACGATCCGGGTACACCCCGGCCGCCGCCCGGTTGGACACGGTGATCGCCAACCCCTTGATCATGCCCGCCGCCAGGCGCCGGACCGGCCGCCGTCCTTGGCTTCCAGCCGCACGTCGGTGATCACGGCGCTCTTGTCGACCGCCTTGATCATGTCGATGAGCGTCAGCGCGGCGACGGAAACCGAGGTCAGCGCCTCCATCTCGACGCCCGTGCGGTCGGCCGTCCGCACCTGGGCGGTGATCTCCACCCCCGAGTCGGTCACGGCCAGGTCGACGGTGACCGCGTGGATCGCGAGCGGGTGGCAGAGCGGGATCAGGTCCGGCGTCCGCTTGGCCCCGGCGATGCCGGCGATCCTGGCCACCGCGAGGGCGTCGCCCTTGGGCACGGCGCCGTCGCGCAGCGCGGCGACGGCCTCGGCCGACAGCAGCACCCGCCCGGACGCGGTGGCGGTCCGCACGGTCACGTCCTTGGCCGAGACGTCGACCATCCGCGCCCGGCCCGCCTCGTCCAGGTGGGTCAGCCTCAGCGGAGCAGCATCGCTCATACCAGCAGCCTAGTGCCGGCTACGGGGCGAGCAGGAAACCAAAACCCATTCGCAATCAGTTTTCGAACGGACCCGGCTGACTCTCTAGGGCAGCACGAGGACGTCGACGGTGTCGCCGGCCGGGAGCCGGGTCTCCCACTCGGGGACGATCACGAGCGCGTTGGCCCGGCCGAGGTGGGCGATCTGGTGCGAGCCCTGCCCGGACAGCGGCGTCACCTTGCTCCCGTCGAGCACCCCGCGCAGGTAGGAACGCCGTCCGGACGGCGACCGGACGGCCTCGCTCAGCGTCGCCTGGACGCGGGGGAGGCCGAGGTCGGACGCCCCCTGCAGGGCGGCGAGGGCGGGCCTGACGAAGAGCTGGAACGACACGTAGGCGCTGACCGGGTTGCCGGGCAGGGTGAAGATCGGCACCCGGTCCTCGCCGATCACGCCGAACCCCTGCGGCATGCCCGGCTGCATCGCCACCTTGCGGAAGGTCACCGTGCCGAGCTCGCGGAGCGCGGCCTTGACCACGTCGTGCTCGCCGCCCATGCTCACCCCGCCGGTGGTGATCAGCAGGTCGGCCCGGATGAGCTGCTCTTCGAGCGCGGGCAGGACGCCGGCCGGGTCGTCGGGGACGACGGCGCGGCGGTAGGCCAGCGCGCCCGCCTCCCGGGCGGCCGCGTGCAGCATGTAGCTGTTGGAGTCCCAGATGCGGCCGGGCACCAGCGGGGTGCCCGGCTCGGTCAGCTCGTCCCCGGTCGAGAACACCACCACCCGGGGCCTCGGGCGGACGCTGACCTGCCTGCGCCCGGCCGACGCGGCCACCGCGACGTGCATCGGCCGCATCCGCGTCCCGGCCGTCAGCAGGGTCTCGCCCGCGACCGCGTCGCCCCCGGCGTAGCGCACGTTGGCGCCCGCCGCGGCGGGGCGGTAGATCTCGACCGCGGCGACGCCGCCGTCGGTCCACTCGACCGGGATGACGGCGTCCGCCCCGGCCGGCAGCTGCGCGCCGGTCATGATCCTGATCGCGGTGCCCGGCACCAGCCGGTAGACGCCGATATCGCCCGCCGCGATCTCGCCGGTGACCCGGAGGGCGGACGGCGATTCCTCCGAGGAGCCCTCGGTGTCGGCCGCCACCACCGCGTACCCGTCCATGCTCGAGTTGTCGAACGAGGGAAGCGACACCGCCGCCGTCACGTCCTCCGCGAGCACGCAGCCCTCGGCGTCGGCCAGCTCAAGGCTGGTCGGCATGAGGGGGCTGATGGCGGACAGGATCGCCGACTGGTAGGCCTCGACCGTGCTGTGGGAGCTGTCCACCACCGGATGGGCCGGTATCCGGCCCGACGTCACTGGTGCTCTTCGAGGTACTTGCGCAGCCAGGGGATGAACTCCCCGGCCAGGTCGGGGCGCTCGCCCGCGAACATCACCATGGTCCGAAGGTAATCCAGCTTGTTGCCGGTGTCGAAGCGACGCCCGCTGAACAGCACCCCGCGCAGCTCGCCCTTGGCCGCGAGGACCTTGAGCGCGTCGGTGAGCTGGATCTCGCCGCCCCGCCCGGGCTGGGTGTCGCGGAGGACGTCGAAGACCTCGGGGTCGCACACATACCGCCCGATGATGATCCACCGGCTCGGCGCGGTGCCCGGGGACGGCTTCTCCACCAGGTCTGTGATCATGACCACGTCGTCGTCGCCGGTTCGCTCGATCGCCGCGCAGCCGTAGAGGTAGACATCCTCGGGATCGACCTCCATCAGGGCCACGACGCTGCCGCCGAACTGGTTCCGCACGTCGATCATCCGCGTCAGCAGCGGGTCCCTGGGGTCGATGAGGTCGTCGCCGAGCAGCACCGCGAACGGCTCGTGGCCCACGTGCTGGGCCGCCTGCAGGACCGCGTGGCCAAGCCCCCTGGGGTCCCCCTGGCGGACGTAGTGCATGGTCGCGAGGTCGCTCGACTCGCGGACGAGGGCGAGCTTGTCCCAGTCTTCCTTAGCGGTGAGGGCTTCCTCGAGCTCGTAGTTGCGGTCAAAGTGATCTTCTATGGAGCGCTTGCTCCGGCCCGTGATAAGCAGCACATCGTTGAGGCCCGCGGCGACGGCTTCCTCGACGACATACTGAATCGCTGGCTTGTCGACGACAGGCAGCATTTCCTTGGGCGTCGCTTTTGTCGCTGGCAGGAACCGCGTTCCCAGCCCAGCGGCGGGCACCACGGCCTTGGTCACTGCTGGCGTCCTGGCATTGCCGGTATCGACCATGCGTCTACAGTAGTGACTTCCTAGGGGGCAAAGTGCACGACACACCCGGCCCTGCGTCCGCTGCGAGCCCGGCCGGCGCCGATAAGGCCAGCCTGCGTCGACGCCTTGTGACGGCTCGTGCGGCAATGTCGGATTCGGCGCGCACGCAGGCCAGCCGCCTTATCGGGGACCATGTGCTGGAAATGCCCGAGGTGTCCGCCGCCGGGACGATCGCGGCTTACTACTCGATCGGCTCAGAACCGGACACCCGCCGGCTCGTTTTCGCGCTCTGGAAGCGCGGCAGCTACGTGGTGCTGCCGGTGCTGCTGCCCGACGGCGACCTCGACTGGGCCTCCTACGAAGGGCCCGACTCGCTCGCGCCGGGTCCGCGCGGGCTGCTGCAGCCGACCGAGCCGACCCGCGGGACGGACACGGTCGCCCGGGCGGACATCGTCCTCGTGCCCGCGCTCGCCGTCGACGCGCGCGGCTACCGGCTCGGCCGGGGCGGCGGGTCCTATGACCGGGCGCTGGCCCGGGTGGGCGGGCAGGTGCCGACGATCGCGCTGCTCTACGACGACGAGCTGCTGCCGGCCGTGCCGGCCGAGGCCCACGATCAGCGGGTCCGGCTGGCGGTGCGGCCGGGGCCGGGGCTAACGTGGCTGCCGCCCGCCGCCGGCCCGGCTGCGGAATCAGCCGCGCGCTAGCGCGGTTATCCTTAGCAGTCTGCTAGTGCGAGTGCTAAGACTAGCTCAACAAATTTGGTTCCGCCCGGGAGGAATCCGTGCCCACTTACCAGTACCGTTGCACCGAATGCGGTAGCGAGCTCGAGACGGTGCAGAAGTTCACCGACGACCCGCTGACGGTCCACGACGATTGCGGCGGCCGTCTCCGCAAGGTCTTCTCGCCGGTCGGCATCGTGTTCAAGGGATCCGGCTTCTACCGGACCGACAGCCGGAAGGGGTCTTCGGCCTCGGAGTCGGCGACGTCTGCGGCGTCGGCTGGCGGGTCGTCGGCTGACTCGTCCTCGTCCTCCTCGGGTGGCAGCGACAAGCCCGGGAGCAGTGACAAGGCGGGGAGCAGCGACAAGGCGGGGAGCGGCGACAAGTCCTCGTCCTCGTCAGGCGACAAGAGCGGTGCCTCTTCGTCGTCGTCCTCCGCCTCATCTTCATCGTCCTCGAAGTCCACGAAGTCCTCGGGCGAGAAGGTCGCCTGACCCCGTGGAGGCGGTCGCGGATATCGGGGTCATCGGCGGTTCCGGCTTCTACGAGTTCCTCACCGACGCCGAGGAGGTGCAGGTCGAGACGCCGTTCGGCCAGCCGAGCGAGCCGGTCCTGGTCGGCGAGGTGGCGGGCCGCCGGGTGGCGTTCCTGCCCCGGCACGGCAAGGACCACCGGTTCCCGCCGCACCTGATCCCGTACCGCGCCAACCTGTGGGCGCTGCGCGCGCTCGGCGTGCGGCGCATCCTCGCCCCCAGCGCGGTCGGGTCGCTCACCGCCTCCTACGGTCCCGGCACCCTGGTCGTCCCGGACCAGCTGGTGGACAGGACCAGGGGCCGGGTGCAGACGTTCTACGACGAGTACGCGGTGCACGTCCCGTTCGCGGACCCCTACTGCCCGTCAGGCCGGGCGCACGCGGTCGAGGCCGCGCGCAAGAACGGCTGGGTGCCGGCCAGCACCGGGACGCTGGTCGTGATCGACGGGCCGAGGTTCTCCACCCGCGCGGAGTCGCAGTGGCACGCGGCCCAGGGCTGGACGCTGGTCGGGATGACCGGCCACCCGGAGGCGGTGCTCGCCCGCGAGCTCGCGCTCTGCTACACGACCCTCGCGCTCGTCACCGACACCGACGCGGGCGTGGACGAGGGGGACGGGGTAACGCAGGCCGAGGTCTTCGAGGTGTTCGGCAAGAACATGGCGCGGCTGCGCGATCTGGCGGCGAAGGTCATCGCCGCGTTCCCGGCCGAGCGGGAGGACGATCTGTGCGCGCACGCGCTCGACGGGATCCGGGTACCGATCGAGTTGCCGTTATGCCGCTATTGTTTGTGATGTGACACCACTGGAGATTCCGGCCACCGGTTCCGCCGAAGTGCACGTGCTTCACGACGGATACGTTGGCCTCGCTGGCGACGGCGAGCGGGTGAGCGGCACCGTCACGTTGATTCGCGATGGCGACGCCGTCATCGTCGTCGATCCGGGGATGGTCGCCGACCGCGACGCGCTCCTGGCCGCGCTCAAGGCGCACGGCCCGGCGCCGCAGGACGTCACCGACGTGGTGTTCAGCCACCACCATCCCGATCACACGGTTAACGCCGCGCTCTTCCGCAACGCGCGCATTCACGATCACTGGGCCGTCTACGAGGGCGACCGATGGCTGGGCCGGGACGCGCACGGCGCCCAGCTCGGCCCGTCGGTGCGGCTGCTGCGGACCCCGGGGCACACCGCCGAGGACATCTCCACGGTCGCGTCCGCACCCGACGGCGTCTACGTCTGCACCCACGCGTGGTGGTCGGCCGACGGCCCGCAGGAGGATCCGCTCGGCGCCGACCAGGCGGCCCTGGTGGCCAGCAGGGAGCTGCTGCTTGAGTTCGCGGACGTGATAATTCCCGGCCATGGGGCGCCGTTTCGCCCTGGCACTCCCGCGTAGCAACAGCCGTGATCGCCGATGGCGGCAGGATATCCTGCGCTCACTGTGACTATCCGTCACAGTTCCGGTGCAATAGGGACACGGTGCGCACCGGAGCGAGTACGCTAACGTGCCGTCCGGTTAATATCCCGTTCGGCGGGGGCTGTTCTGCGCAGCCGTTCCGCCTGGGTCGCAAGCGGCGAGGGACACGTGGCTGACTGGCCGTTGACCTCAGATCTGGGTCCGCTCGGTGCCCTGCCGACCGCGCCCCGCCTCGCCAGGGGGTTTATCGGCGTGGTGCTGAACGGCTGGGGTCTCGACGCGCTCATAGAGACCACCGAGCTGGTGGTCAGCGAGCTGACCACCAACGTCGTGCAGGCGGTGACGGGCGCCGACGGCAGCCTCAGGTACGACGCCGAGGGGAAGCTGCCGCTGCTGTGGGTGCGGCTGTCCTCCGACCGGCTCAGGCTGATGGTCGAGGTCTGGGACACGCTGCCGGCCGCGCTGGGCGCGCCCGCCATGCGCCACCCCGACGAGGACGAGGAATCGGGACGGGGCCTGGAGCTGATCGAGGCGCTGTCCGACGTCTGGAGCTGGGAAGCGGTGCCCGGCTGGCACGGCAAGCGGGTCTGGGCAGTGCTGCCGGTCCACGAGTAACGCCGAACCCCAAGGTCGCCGACGTTGAACGGCCGCGGGCTTCGCTGCCAGTCGAAGCCCGCGACCGTTCGATATACCGGTGTTGACCTTGGTTTCGCGGTTAGTCCTGGAGCTCCGCGGCCACCCGGCGGTGAGCGGCCCAGATCTCGTCGGGCAGGTTCGCGAACTGCTCGAGGTGAGCCTGCCGGAAGCCCATCTCCTGCTTCCAGCGGGCGGTGTCGATGGTGAGCAGCGTGTCCAGGTCGGCCGGGTCGATGTCGAGGCCGTCGGTGTTCAGCTCCTCCTTGGTCGGCAGGATCCCGACCGGGGTCTTGACCCCGGTCACCTCGCCGTCCTTGAGCTGCATGAGCCACAGCAGCGCGCGCAGGTTGTCGCGGTAGCCGGGCCAGAGGAAGTGGCCGTCTTCGGCGTCGCGCTGGAACCAGTTGACGTGGGCGAAGATGGGCTGCTCGGCGGCCTCGCCGATGATCTTGAGCCAGTGCGCGGCGTACGCGCCCTCCGGGTAGGACATGAACGGTCGCATCGACATCAGGTCGTAGCGGAGCTGGCCGTCGAGGCCGTCGGCCGCGAAGGTGGCCTCGGCCCCGAGCGTGAGGCCGTCGTAGACGCCCTCCGCGAGGTCGGTGATCGCGCGGATCAGCGGCTCCCGGTCGCTGGTGCGGCCGCCGAAGATGATGCCGTCGATCGGCACGCCCTGCGGCTCGTTGTAGTCCTTGGCGATGTTGGGCACGTTGGCCAGGGTGGTGGTGAAGCGGCTGTTGGGGTGCGCCCAGGGATCGTTCGCCTCCGCCGGGGAACGGTCGGCGATCGGGTTGCCCTTCCAGTCCAGCCAGCCGTCCAGGTCAGCGGGCGGGTTCTTGGTGCGGCCCTCGAACCAGACCTCGTGCGTCTTCTCGTTCCAGGCGATGTTGGTGAAGATCGCCTTGGTGCCGGGGGCGATCGACTCGATCGCGGTCGGGTTGGTGTGCTCGTTGGTGTCCTTGGCCACGCCGAAGACGCCGTTCTCGGGGTTCATGCCGTACAGGCGGTCATCCTCGCCGACCCACATCCAGGCGATGTCGTCGCCGTAGAAGTCGACGTAGTAGCGGTCGCCGAGGGCATCGGGGGAGAGGGTCATGGCCAGGTTGGTCTTGCCGCTGGCGCTGGGGAAGCCGCCCGCGATGTGCCACTTCTTGCCGGTCTGCTTGTCGGTGATGCCGAGCAGCATGAACTGCTCGGACAGGAACCGGCCGGATGCCCAGCCGTCGTAGGCGGCCTGGCGAAGGCCGTGCGCGATCTTGCCGAGCAGCGCGTTGCCGCCGTAGGACGAGCCGAAGTGGAGGATGGTGCGCTCGTCGGCCACGGTCACGAAGTAGCGCTTGTCGTCGGGCGTGCCCTGACCCAGGTTCTCCAGGTCACCGGTCACGTGCACGGCCCGGACGAAGCTGTCGGGCACGATCAGGTTGTTGATGAAGTCGACGTGCACCCGCGACATCCGGTTCATGTGCAGCACGACCGCGCGGTTGTCGGTCAGCTGAACGCCGGCCGCGTACTGCTCGAGCGGAGCGCCGGGAGGCGACATCAGGTACGGGATCACGTACATCGTCTTGCCTGCCGACGCGCCGCGCATGAGCCCGGTGAGCTTCGCCTTCATCTCCGCGGCGGGGTACCAGTTGTTGTAGATCCCCTTGTCGGCCGGGTTGCTGGTCGCGACGATCGTGCGCTCCTCCGAGCGCGCGGTGTCCTTGTGGTAGCTCTGGGAGTAGTAGAGGCCCTCGCCGGCGGGGAAGATCTCGCCTGCCGCGAGCGCTTCTGCGACCAGGCGGGCGTCGTCATCGGCGCTGACGACCTCGATGTTGTCGGCGCCCGTGATCCCCGCCCAGTACTTGACGTACTCGCGTACGTGCTCGTTTTTCAGCTGAGCGGCTTCCAGGATGGCATCAACATCGACCACGAACTTGGTCCTCTCGTCAGTCAAGCTGAACGCTTGAAAAAGCTTCGGTGATTCATCTTGACAGGAGAACGCTTGTCTGTTGAGTGCGCAACATCACGTGCCAACCCGGCCGTACGCTGCAAGGTCTGGACCACCTGACCTGCGTCGCCGGTAAATGGGGGTCTTCGTTGTCCGTTTCAGAAAGGCGCCTGTGAAATCGTGAGCGGTCTCACATTCGCGAGCGGCGGTCGCGGCTTGTTACTAGCCGCTTTCCCCGCGTTCAGCCGGCTCATCAGGAATGTAGAACATCCGGAGCTGCATGAGCCGCGCGCCGGGCGGGGCGGTCTCGGCGGTATGGCCGTATTTGCTCAGTAGGGCGATGTACTCGTTCGTGAACGCGTCGAGGTCGGCGGCGGTGTAGTAGCCGTCCGCGCGGGAGGCCTTGGCCCACGGCCCGTGCTGGCGGAACTCGCGGATGTAGCGGTTGAACAGCTCCACCTCGCGGGGGATCTGCGGTGCGCGCCATTCGTCGAGCGCCGCCCGGTCGGCCGGGCTGAGGCTGTCGTAGTCGGGCTCGCGCAGGTCGACCGGGGGGACGTGCCACCACCGTTCCCGGCCGTTGGTCTGCTCAGGCACCTCTTCGATGACCCCCGCGTCGGCCAGCACCCGCAGGTGGTAGCTGGTGGTGCCGGTGCTCTCGGCCAGCGCCTCGGCCAGGGTGGTCGAGCTGGCGGTGCCGTGCTCGGCCAGGTAGCGCAGCATCTCCCTGCGCAGCGGGTGGGACATCGCCTTCCAGCGCTTCGCGTCGCCGGTCACCGGTCGCGGGCTGATCGCCATGGCAGCAGGGTACCAGGAATCACAGACAAGACTCTGCAAAAATTAGTTTGCAAAATTTTCTCTGCAATCCTAGGGTGAAGTCCATGCAGACGCACGCGCTCCCGGCCCTCCGCTTCAGGCCCCTCGATTTCCGGCTGCTCTGCTTCCGGCCCCCGGCCAGGGGCAACCCGCGATGGCGCCGGCCGGCAGGCCCGGGCGAAGGAAGCCAGACGTTGCCGAGACCCGATGCGCAGGCTCAGCCCGCGCTGCTGCGCCGGGCCCGGCTGGTCGCGCTCGCGGCGGGCGGGTTCCTGCTGCCCTGGTGCGCGGTGCTGGCGGTCACCCTCCCGGCCACGGCGCAGGCGCAGCACTGGGCGATGGCCTGGACCGGGCTGGACGCCGCCGAGGCGGCCGCCGCCCTGACGACCGCCGTGCTGCTCGGCCGCGGCGATCGCCGGGCGAGCCTACCGGCCGCGGCCGCGGGCACGCTGCTGCTGATCGACGCGTGGTTCGACGTGTGCACCTCGGCGCCGGGCGCCGGGCACGCGATGGCGCTGGCCGAGGCGGGCTGCGCCGAGATCCCGCTGGCGGCGGCCGCCTGGTGGGTCGCGATC
>Ga0208357_1000932_pt1 | contig 22311 bp, 22 predicted proteins | sample NGESurdeep092012_6_FD_184487 | JGI IMG/M metagenome (GOLD analysis project Ga0208357, IMG submission 184487) | Arctic peat soil microbial communities from Barrow, Alaska - NGEE Surface sample F52-2 deep-092012 (SPAdes) | ecosystem: Environmental > Terrestrial > Soil > Wetlands > Peat ... | reverse complement strand
GGCTCGTCCAAAAGTAGGATGCGGGGCTCGAGAGCAAGTGCCCGTGCGAGCGCGATTCTTTGCTGCTCGCCGCCCGACAGCTCGCTCGGCAACCGGGTCCCCATGCTCGGAAGTCCGACCAGATCGAGCAGCTCCGCGACGCGGATCTTGATCGCGTTCTTGTCCCAATTGCGCAGCTCGAGGCCGAACGAGATGTTGCGCGCGACATTCAGGTGTGGCCATAGCGAGATGCTCTGGAACAGCATCGCCGTCGGGCGTCGCTCGACAGGGACGTTGCGGACGTCGGCCCCATCGATCAAGATCTGGCCCTCATCGGGTTCGATGAACCCGGAAATGATCCGGAGCGCCGTCGACTTGCCGCTCCCCGATGGACCGAGAATAGTGACAAACTCCCGCCGGCCAACCAGAAGCGTCATGTGGTCGACCGCGGGGGGCCCACCGAAGGATTTCGTAATGCCGAGGAGGGAGAGCTCGGATCCTCGATCAGTACTGGCCTGCGTCACGAGAGCTCCTTTGTCAATGTAGGTGCATGGCGGAGCTCGTTCCTGACCCGAACAGCGCCTTCCTCACCAACAGCAAGAGGATGATCGACGGAATCGAGAGAACGACAGCAAAGACCGCGGCCACCTCCACGGGGTAATTGAGCACCAGACCGTACATCTGGACAGGCATCGTCACGTAGTTCGGCGCGCCGACGAGGAAGGTTCCCTGCGCCTCGTCGAACGCGGCGAGGAACGAAAGCACCGCGGCAACGGTGATGCTCGACCGCGCGAGTGGCAACATGACTCTCCGGAAGACCTGGAACTTTGATGCGCCGGCGTCGCGCGCCGCGTCGACGAGCTCGGACGGAACGGCCGCGAAGCCAGTTGCGGGGATCCACGTCATGAACAGCACCGTCCCGATCAGCTGAACGACCACGACGCCGACGATTGTGCCCATCAAGTTCAAGAGAAAGAGCAACGGGATCATCGAGATATAAAGACTGATGCGCGGGAAGGCATTGATCGAGAAGATCCCGAGCAGTACCGCGCGCTTACCTACGAACTCGTAGCGGCCGAGAGCATACGCGGCTGGCAGGCACACGGTCGCCGAGACGACGAGCACCACGGGAGCGATCGTGACGCTCAAGAACACCGAATGGATAAGGCCAGGATCGGTAAAGACCGTGCGCCACCACTTAAGAGTGAGCGAGTTTGGCTTCAAGGATGGGAACGTGAAGCCGCTCGCGAACGACTCGACGAGAAGCCACCCAAGCGGGGCGACGATGAAGAACACAGCCGCGAGAAAGAGCCCGACCCGGAGCACCGGGCTCGAGATACGAGTCACCTTCCGAGCCCGGCCAAAGGGTGTTCTAGTGAACAGGGACACGCCGCCTCTTTGTTCCGAGCGCGTACAGACAGCCGATAAACCCAGCCAAGACGAAGATCGTGAAGCCGATGACCGCGGCCTGTTGTGGCTCGTTGTAGGCGGTGAAGGTTTCGACCGCATTGACACCGAGTAGCAGCGGTGACGCAGGTCCGATGATGTAGGGAACCGTAAAGCTACCAAGGACACCGACCGCAGTAAAACAGAACACGATCGTGAGCTCCCGCCGGATCTGGGGAACCACGATCCGGCTCGCCACTACCCAGGCGCCGGCTCCCGCATCCCGCGCCGCGTCGAGCGAGCTCTGGCTCAAACCCCCAAGTCCCGCGCGAAGCAGCAACACCGCGAACGGCAGGCTCACCCACACCTCGGCGAGCACGACGCCCTTGATCGTCTGAGAGAAGACGAACGTGTGATTGAGGCCGACATCATTGCCAAGGCTGTCGGCGAACCCCCGGTCGCCCCAGAAGTCCCACAGGGCGAAGCTTGCGATCACGACGGGAATGAAAAGTGGTATGACGCTGACGAACTGAAGGATCGCGGTGGGCCGACTCGGGCGCAGGCGATGCCAGATCGTCAGCATTGCGCCGCCGAGGAGAACCACCGCCGAAGTGATCCCGAGGACGATCAGTGTCGCAACGACGCTCTTGACGTACCCGGGGCTGCTGATGGTGTTCGTGATGGCATGGAGCGTCCCGATGCCGTGTCCGGCGAACTCCCCCTGTCCGAGCTCGGAAACTGCTGAGTTCAGACCACCGAGATGGCCAAGGACAAGGAACAAGCTGAGGACGATCGGTAACCCGCCGAACACCGCGAGGAAAACGATCGGGAACAACGCGAACAACGATGCAGCTCCGCCGCGAGCTTCACCGCGGCTTCGACGTCGCTTCCGCCGCCGGTCGGGATCGACCGGCGGCGGAAGCGACGTAAGCGCATCTGTCTCTGCTCCGGTCAAGCTCACCGGTTACGGGACGTCTTGAGCCCAGATCCGGTTCATGTCTGAACTCGCGTTGGCGTCGTAAGGAAGTTGCAGTTTCGTCCCGATTGGCGTGAACTCTGCCTTCTTCTGCGAGGGAAGAAGGCTCGTCTTTATGCCGGGGAAGCCCGCCAATATCGCGACGACCTTCGCCTGCTGGGGAGTCGCGAGGACGTAGTTCAAGAAGGTATCCACGAGCTTGACTTGGGCCGGCGGGGTGTACTTCGGCACGCCGAGATAGACGGGACTCCCCGCGAACGGTGGGTTCAGGTCGATGACCTTGATGTTCGGCGGAAGAAGTCCGCTAATAAGCCCCGCTATGCTCTGGTCCGACCACACCGTTGCCATCTGAACAGCGCCCGAAGCAAGGAGCGCGAGCACCTGGGTGTTCCCGGTGGGGTACGCACCGCCTCCGTAGACGTCGGCGTTGAGCGAGTGCAGCTCGGCCATACCCGCAGCCCATTTGGATTCGAGCGAGGGGACGTAGGTGAACGCCAGCGTGTTGATATCGGCTTGGGTCATGTACTTGTCGAGAACGGACTCGACGAAGTACGCACCAGACCCGCCGTCTTGGGGCGCGCAGTAGGCGAACTGTCCCTTGTTCGACGTGATCCATGCCAGGAGCGCGTCCAATGTCTTCGGCGGGTTCTTAACGGTACTTGAATTGTACGCGAGCACCACCTTCGATCCTCGATAGGGAATCGCGTCATACTTGACGACGCTCATGCTCGAGGCCGGAACGTTCACCGAGTTCGGGATCGTCTTGTTCGTCACTGGGATGAAGAGCTTCTGTCGCGCGGCAACTTCGACCGCGTTCGTTGCGGACTCTATAAGCGCGTAGCCACTCGAGCGGTGATCCTTTTCAGCGAGCGCGACCTTCGCCAGGGTCGTGACGTCATCAATCCCGTGGGAGTCGAAGACGTAGTCGACCTTGACATTTGGGTACTGGTGCTCGAAGCCGGGGATCAAGCTGCTGGTCCACAAAGCTTGAATGTTCACGTCTCCGCCCGAGTAGAAGGCGAAGCTCCCGTGGAGCTTGGTGTTCACGCCATGCGCGTCCACCACCTTTGGCGTCCGCGAAGGAGACGACGACGCCCCTGCTGTCGAGTTGGCTACGAGTGGAATCATCAGTGCCAACGTGAGCGGTACGCATACTCGCACGGGCTTCCAACGTTTCATCTTGACCTCCGTTATTCAGTCACGCTCGTGAAATGTTGTATCCATCGACGTAACGCAGTGCAGCGGAGGGACACGACAAGCGCCAGCGAGACATGCCGCTGGAGCATCTAAAAGCCACTGGAGCATCTAAAAGCCGCTGGAGCACCTAAAAATTGCCCCCTCCCTGCCATCTTCCCCCTTTCGGTCGAGCTAATTCTCAACGTGGTAGATGGCAACCACGTTACGAGACGTCTGGCCAACACCGCTTAGGAGGCACAGTACACCCCTCAGATGACCAAGACGCAACAGACTGCGAACCACAGATTTCGTGCAAACACCTGCCCATTTATCTTGCATCGCGATCTCATTACCGGCAGTCAAATTCTTGGTGACAATACGTCGGGCGGTCCGATCGCGGCTTCGCGAGATGGCGCTCAGCAAAGAATCGAGGCAATGTCATTGAACGAAGCAGGTGTAGCGGCGAGCAGCTTCCCTCGCTTTAGCGAACCATCGACTGATAAGACCGCATCGACGGCGGGGGCTCCTCTCGTGAGGCCGCCGGACTCTCGGGCAATAATGAGCCCTGCCGCCACGTCGATCGGGTTGGCAGCGCCTAGCACTACTGCCGAGGCCCTCCCTGCGCCGAAATTCGCTAGCGACAACGCCGAGGACCCCATGAGGTGCGTGACACACTGACGAGCCTCGAGCAGACGCATCATCTCGAACATTCCGTCCCAGATCCGCACTCCCTCGAGCTCGCACAGGGCGATGCCGCCGACAAGACCTGCGGTATTCGAGCACTGGACCGGCGCGCCGTTCAAGCTCGCTCCCTCGCCCCGAACCGCACTGAATAGCTCGTCCCGATTCGGATCGCAGACGACGCCGAGGGCGATCCCATCTTGGTCCGCGAGCGCAAGGCTGAACGACGACCAAGCAAGCCCGTGAACGAAATTGGTCGTGCCGTCGATCGGGTCGCAATACCACCAACGTTCGTCGCCGCCGTTCGGGCCGACTGCTCCGAATTCTTCGCCGACGATGCCGTAATCAGGAAACCATCGCCGCAGCTCGTCGCGCACGTGCAGCTCGATCTCGACATCAACTGCTGTCACCCAGTCGGCCGCGTTGGCCTTGGTCGAAATCTCCTCGGGGCTAGGTCGGTGCGCAATGATCCGATCCGCCGCATACCGGGCAAGCTCTTCGGCCGCATGCTTTGCCGCAACCGCCTCGCGCGCACTGAGACTCGTCACTCCGGTTTGGCCCCCCAAGAGCTTGCGTCCTGCAACACCTTAACGAGTGCGCCGATGCGGTTGGTAATCAGCGCGTCCACATCCATGTCGATCAGCATCGTCATCTCAGCCTCCCGATCGACTGTCCAAACCGACACCGAATGCCCGAGCGAGTGCATCGTCTCGATGACGCTTCGATTGGCGAGCGTCCAGTTCGGGTTGAAGAACTCGATTCGCAGCTCGTCAAGCAGCTGAGCTGTCGGCGGGCTCGTCTCTTTCCATGTAAGCGCGATTCGTGCGCCCGGCGCGAGGTTTCTCACAAGACGAAGTGACTCGACCTCGCCGGCAAATAGACAACGGCCCCAAGTTGCTTGGCGCTCGATCTCCGAAAGCACCGCCTCAACCGCATTGGGCTCAGGAAGGTCGACCATGATCGGGACCGCGATCTCTCGGAGCACCTCGTCGAGGTCGGGGATCTGACAACCGTCGACCGAGATCTGCTGCAGGTCGTGCCAATCAAACCTATTGACTTCTTTGTCAACGCCCCAAAGGCGCGAAAGGTTCGGGTCGTGGAGCACAACTGCGTGACCGTCAGCGGTGACTCGACAATCGATCTCGACCATATTCGCTCCGCTCGCGACAGCTGAGCGGAATGAGACGAGCGTGTTCTCGACATTAACGAGCGGGTCTCCTCGGTGAGCGATCGCAAGTGTCATTAATGCGACTCCGAGGCGATTTCGTAGAGACCAACAGATAGAACTCGGCAAGTTGACATGGCTAGCGATAGAGCTCTGGTCGGACAGGGAGGTTTACGGTCTCTCGGAGGCCGGAGCGAAGAGAGCGGACGCAGCACTCTGCGACTGCCGTCGCGCAATAGCCGTCCCAAGCGCTCGGTCCGATCACGACTCCTTGGTCAAGGCCGTCGACCCAGTACTGAAGTTCCTCGAGGTACGCGGCACCAAAGCGCACCTTCCAGTCTGGTGGCACCTCACGAGCGCCTACACCTGATCGCGTTGTCGTGACCCCAGTCGGATTATCGAGCGACGCGACGCCGTGCGCGCCGACAACCTCGCAGCGCACGTCGTAGCCGTACTGGCAGTTGACGAATACCTCGACCTCGATGACGATACCCGACGCGCTTTCCAAGAGGACGAGTTGCGGGTCACGGAGATTCTCAGGCGCAAGTGGGCTATGCCGCACAGCCACAACCGTCGCCGCGACGAGCTCCTCGTGGATTAGCCACCTGCTGATGTCTATCTCGTGGATCACCGAGTCGGTAAACGACATCGCGCTTGTGAATGAACGCGGCGCGGAAGCATTGCGATGGATGCAGTGCAGCAATAACGTCTCACCGATACCTCCATCATCGATCGTCCGTTTCACCGCCTGGTACTCGCTGTCGTAGCGACGCATGAAACCGACCTGGACGAGGCGAGTACCGTGGGCGACTTCGGCATCGAGAATCGTGTGGCATTCCTCGGTCGTCGGAGCGAGCGGCTTCTCGCAGAGAACCGGCTTTCCCGCCTCGATACAGGCACGGGTGAGCTCGGCATGGGTCTCCCCCGGGGTGGCGATCAGCACGGCATCGACAGAAGGGCTCTCGATCACATCGGTTGGCCCGTTATAGGCGATGGCGCCGACCGATGACGCGAGCGAACGTGCCCGGTTGGCGTCGATGTCAAAGAGCGCCTCGACCGACGAACCGGACACCTGGGACGAGAGCCGCCGGATGTGATCGCTGCCGATGCTGCCGGTTCCGATGACCCCAATGCGCACCGTCATCGCGGCTCGTGAGCATCACGGCCGCCCGAGCCGAGGCCGCATCCGCCGTAAAACGCACGCGTGCGCGTAGCGATCGGAAGCGGCGCCTTCGGATCGCACGGGTACATGTCCTGTTCGACGATCGCGAACAGGTCGACTCCGAGGGCCTCCAGCGCGTCGATCAATGGATTCATCTCCGGAATACCTTTCGGAGGCTCACATGTTGCCCCGAGGCGAACGGCTTCGGGGAAAGACAACCTTTCGCGGCGCACCTTTTCCATGATCTTCGAATCGACCTGCTTTAAGTGCACGTAGCCAATCCTGTCTGGGAATTGGCGGATCAGTTCCAAGTTGTCGCCACCGCAGTATGCAATGTGACCCGTATCGAGACAAAGAGATACCGTCGAGGGGTCGGTCTCGTCGAGGAATCGCTCCACCTCGTCCTGAGATGCAACGTGGCTGTCGGCGTGGGGATGGAAGACGAGGGAAACCCCGAATTCGTCGTTGACGATCCTTCCAATCTCAGAAACGCGCGTCACGAGTCTCTTCCAATCCTCGGGCGCCAGGTCCGGAGAGTCGACCAATGCACCGGTCATGTCACGGTACATCTTCGGTAGATAGACAAGGTATCGACCACCTATTGCTTGAAGAAGCGAAGCGACCTTGCGTGCTTGTTCACGGTCGTGCTCATAGGCATCGTCAAGGTGAAGCGCACCCTCGACGCAACCGGCGGAAACCCGAAGACCCCGCCTCTCAACCTCGTCGCGTAGGCGTGCCGGGTCGGTCGGGAGGTAACCGTAGGGACCAAGTTCGAGCCAGCCGTAGTTCGCTTCGACGAGCTCGTCAAGGAACTGCTCCCATGGCACCTGCGCGGAGTCGTCGGCGAACCATACCCCCCACGAGTCGGGGCAACTTCCAAGGCGGATACGCGAAATCTCGCTCGCACCTCCTTGTGTCGCCGATCCTGCATTTGGCATGCTCATGCTTGGCCTCCTTGACACCTCAGATGAGCAATATCGAGATAACCAGCCCAGAAGCCCGTCCGATCGACGCCCCTCTTGTGATCATCACTTTGTCCCGTGCCACGATCGAGCGCAGGTGATGGGAACGTCTTCATCAACGACTCGACTAAGTCGACGAGTCCGCAAGATTCACAAGAACCTTCGCTGTCGTTGCTTTCCCTCGTCGTAAGCTTCGCGAGCTCGAGCCGTCGCGTCCAGTCGGGACACCTCCGCGACGGGCACATCCCACCACGACTCGCTCTCGGGAGCACCGACAAGTGGGTCCGTTTCGATGTGGATGACGACCGGGCCGGACTCAGATTTTGCGGCTCGCAGGGCTCCACGCAGCTCGTCGATGGTCCTTGTCCGAAACACCCGAACACCGAGGCTCTCTGCATTCGCCGCGAGATCGACGGGAAGCCTCCCTCCGTCCAAGCGACCGGACTTGGGGTTCCTGTAACGATATGAGGTGCCAAATCTTTCGGCTCCGACGATCTCAGAGAGACTGCCGATCGACGCGAACCCGTGGTTCTGCACGAGAACGACAGTCAGCTTGATATTCTCCTGGACCGCGGTCACGAGCTCTTGGGACATCATGAGATAGGAGCCGTCTCCGACCATCACGTAGACCTCGCGGTCAGGCGCGGCCAACTTCACGCCGAGGCCTCCGGCGATCTCATAGCCCATGCACGAGTAGCCGTACTCGACGTGGTAGCCCTTTGGGTCGCGCGTCCGCCACAGCTTGTGAAGATCACCCGGCATCGACCCGGCGGCACAGACCACGACATCGGTCGGTTCGCTGATCTCGTTTACCGCGCCAATCACCTCTGATTGCGCAGGAAGAGGTTCGTGGTGAAGCGCGTAGGCCCGCTGCACTACGAGGTCCCACTTCGCGGCAAGTGCCGTGGCCTTCGCGCGGTAGGTCTCGTCGACCGACCAATCCTCCAACTGGCGGTGGAGCGCGACGAGCACGGCGCGGGCGTCGCCGACAACAGCGACGCCCGCATGCTTAACGGCGTCGAAGCTCGCGACATTGGCGTTCACAAAGCGCACTGCTGGGTCAGCGAAGACCGTGCGCGAGGCCGTGGTGAAATCGCTCCAGCGCGTTCCCACGCCAAGGACGACATCTGCTCCTCGCGCCAACTCATTGGCGGCGGTCGTGCCGGTCACGCCAATCGCCCCAACGGCTTGGGGATGGTCAAACGCAAGCGACCCCTTTCCGGCCTGGGTCTCGGCTACTGGAATACCGGTTGATTCAGCGAGCTGTCGAAGCATCTCGGAGGCCTCTGAATAGATGACACCGCCCCCCGCGACGATGAGCGGCCGGTTTGCGCTGCGTAAAAGTGCAGCAGCTCGCTCGAGTGCGGCGGGGTCCGGTACTGCGCGAGCCACATGCCAGACACGCTCGTCGAACAACTCGCCCGGCCATTCAAAGGCCTCGGCCTGAACATCTTGTGGCAGGCAAATTGTCACCGCGCCGGTCTCGGCGGGATCGGTGAGCACATGCATGGCACCCATGAGCGCGTCGATGAGCTGCTCTGGACGATCCACGCGGTCGAAGAACTGCGAGACGGGGCGGAACACGTCGTTCACCGAGACGTCACGCGCTCGGGAACGCTCGAGCTGCTGAAGGACAGGGTCTGCGACGCGGGTCGCGAACACATCGCCAGGGAGCAGGAGTACCGGCAGATGGCTGATCGTCGCAAGCGCTGCGCCGGTAACCATGTTCGTGGCGCCCGGTCCGATCGATGACGTGCAGGCGAGAGTCGAGAGGCGGTTGCGCATCCTCGAGAACGCTGTAGCGGCATGAACCATGGCCTGTTCGTTCCGGGCCTGACGGAAAGTAAGGGCGCCCGGCTCGTTGAGTTCAGCCTCGAGGAGCGCCTGTCCAAGCCCGGCGAGATTGCCATGCCCGAAGATGCCGAAACAGCCCTCGATCAGTCGATGCTCGATCCCGTCGCGTTCGCTTCGTTGCGCTGCGAGGAACGAGACAAGCGCTTGGGCGACCGTGAGACGCTTCCCACTCATTGGGCTCTGTCGGTTGGGCCGATCGCGAACGGCAGGCGATGGTCGACTTCCTCATCGCCCCAGGTATCCCGGATCCATGCGTGAGCGGGGTCGTAACAGATGCGCCACGCCCGCTCTCCCGCACCGGCCATGACGTTCAAGTAGTAGAGGTCATAGCCAGGCACTGCCATTGACGGCCCATGCCAGCCATACGGTATGACGACCGTGTCACCGCTTCGCACCTCGGTGATTAGGTCGATTGGGCGCTCGTCGGTGCCGTACACGCGCTGGTAAGCCATCCCGTCTCCCGTCGGTCCAGGCGCCACCTCGAAGTAGTAGATCTCCTCGAGCGCGGTCTCGTTGGGGCCTTCCTCGTCGTGCTTGTGCGGCGGGTACGAGGACCAGTTGCCGCCTGGCGTGAGTACTTCGCAGGCAATGAGGCGATCTGCGTCGAAGGTTTCCGGTGTACAGAAGTTGTTCACCTGTCGTGAACAGGCCCCCGCACCGCGAAACTCGACCGCGACACGGTCTGCTGACCCATACCGGAACGGGAGGACTCTTTCTGTCCGAGCACCGGGGAGAGCAAAGCGCCCGCCGGCACGACTCGAGACCAGCGCGGTGCAACCTCGAGGTACGTAGGCGAAGTCACTCGGGCCGGCAAAGACGTCATGGCGCCCGGCCAGCGAGATCTCCTCGCCACTGCATCGGACAACGCATGACCCCGAGAGTGGGAGGACAACCAGTTCGTTCTCACCAGTGTCGAACTCTTGTGCACCGCCTTTACCGAGCTCGAGGATGCGAAGAGACGACCACGACCACTGTGCCTGCACAGGGGTGAGCTCGAGCGCCCACCCGCTCGATGAAAGCGTGCCACGGGGATAGAAGAGTCTTTGTGAGGTCACACGTGTCGCGCTTCTACGACAGCGGTCGCACGAACCAAGTGAGCCGCAATATCGACCGCAGCCTCGACGCTCCCGTCAGGCGGATAAAGAAGTGCGCGCCCGGCGACCAGCCCGCGTACCCCGGGCAGCCCGAGCGCACGCTCCCATTTAGCAAATGTGGCGTCGGGAGCCTCGTTACGATCTCCCTCGAGTAGCACCGTCGGAAGTGTCATCACCGCCACCACGCGTTCCATCTCCTCGGTCAGGGGCAACCTGAGCCGGGTGTAAGCGCTCGTCGCACCGAGCGCCGAAGCGATCGCGACCGAGGTGATCACCGCCGGGGTACCGAGGTCGTTCACCACCCCTCCGTCCCGACGCGAGACGAAGGGCTCGACCATCGCGGGCAGTCGGCGTTCGGCGAGCTCAGTGACCGCCCTGGAACAAGATTCCAGGGTCGCGACCGTGCGGGGATCGTCGAAGTGGATTCGACAGAGGATCTTGCCCCAGTCAAGGCCTCTGGTCGCGATGGTCTCAGCGTCAAGCCGGTGAAGCGGTCGTCGAGTTCGAACACCGAACCCCGGAGACCGCCGCGGTTCATCGAGCCAAGGACAACCTTTTCCTCCAAGGCGCCGAGCAGCAACAGGTCTTCAACGATGTCGGGCGAGGCGAGCAACCCGTCCACACGGGGTCGTGATAATGCGCTCGTCAACCGAGCAAGCGGATCGTTGCGGTCAGCCATCGCCAGCGCGCGCCCCCCCACGCCGAGCGCTCCGCGCGCGGGGTGGTCCGCAGCGATGATCATGATCGGATCAGTGGAGTCGAGCACCGCGCGTCGCATACGCCGCTCAGCCGCTTAGAGGATCGCCGCGGAGTGACGGCACGAAGCTCGAGAAGGTTTGATAGGTCGACGGCTTCCAAGGCCCGATCCCTTCTCATCGCCTAGCAGCTCGGCGGCAATACGCTATCGAGGCCCGTTAGATGAGGCGACCCCCATGACAGCATTTTGCGGTCGGGCCAACAGTACCCGTGGCGCGCCTACCACGCGGCCAAAACCAAGGCCATGTTCAATTCCGGCGCGCGTAGGTTCGGCTAGTCGGATGAAGTTGCCAGCTGCGACGCGTCGTCTCGCAAGATCGCCGAAGTCCGCACCGAGTGTGGTGCCGATCGGCCGCGACGAGCGGGACCGACCCGGTCGAGCTCGACGTCGACGCCTCGCTCGTAACGATCCACACCGACGACAAGCCCGGCACCGGTCCGACCTACAAAGGGTGGGTGGGGTTTCCACCCGCTCCTCGTCTTCGCGGACGAGACCGGTGAGTGCCTCTCGGGGATGCCCCGTCCAGGCAACGCCGGGGCGAACGCGGTCGCGGACCACGTCGTCGTCCTTGACGAGGCAGTCGCCCGGTTGCCGAGCGAGATCGCGGCCGGTCATCGCATCGGCGACGACCCCTCGCTGTTGGCAAGGAGGGGGGATCCCCCGCCTTGGGGCAATGGCAATGCCGCAGGCTCGAACGTGTAGTGGTCCCGGTGCGATTGACACGATGATTGACCCGGACTCACCACGGACCAATACGTCATGACGCCCACTGAAACCGCATCGGCCGCAAGGAGATAGTGCGACTGCGACTGACTGTGCCACTTGCTCAACTCAGGCCCAACACCGTGCGAAGCCAGAGCGCGGTTTCGCCGCGAGAGCGAATCGAATGGCGTCTCGCGCCAGCTGATGGTGCCTCTGGCCAGCTGATATGGTTTCTCTCGGCAGCTGATACTACAAACCTCCCTGGAGCGTCGCCAGCTGCAGCTGGCATGCGTGCGCACGAGATGACAGTGAATCCAGGTCCGGTGACTGCTCCTACGATCCAACAGTGACAACAGGCGTAGCGTGGATCCGACAGGGGGCGGACCCCGAAGGGCTCTGGATTGCGTGGACGGCATGCTGGGCGGCGACCGCAATGTCTGGGACTTGACCCAGGACACCGACGGAGGAGTGCCCGTGGCTTTGTTGTGCGAACGGCTGGCCGGGGCGCCCATTTCTTGGGGTGTGTGCGAGGTGCCGGGCTGGGGTAGCACTCTGCCGCCGACCCGCGTGCTGAGCGACATGAGAGACCTTCGGCTGCGCGCCACCGAACTCGGGCCCGTGGGGTACCTAGGTGAAGATCCGTCGGAGATCCGAGATCTGCTGGCCTCGTTCGGCCTTGTGGCTGAAGGCGGCTTCGTCCCGCTTGTCTTACACGACCCTTCAGTTCGATCAGCCATGGAGCGAGCTACTGAGCGAGCTGCTGACCTTCTCCAGGGCTCGGGCGCCACGAACTTCGTCACCGCCGTGGTTGCTGACGAACAGTGGGGTCGCCGCGCGCCCCTCGACAGCGCCGAGTGGGAGGAGCTTTGCAACGGCCTGGCGCTCGTGGAGGACATCTGCGCCGCCCACGGCCTGCAGCAGGTCCTCCACCCCCATATCGGTACCCTGGTGGAGTCGGCCGACGACGTCCGCCGGGCCCTGGAGGGTTCCAGCGTGAGTTGGTGCCTGGACAGCGGTCACTTGGCTCTAGGGGGAACCGACCCCGTTGAGTTCGCCACCGCCCACGCCGATCGCGTCGGCCTGGTGCACCTGAAGGACGTGAGGGAGCCGTTGGCCGCTCGGGTCAGGAGCGGCGAGCTGTCCCTGCTGGAAGCCACAAGAGCCGGGGTCTTCTGCTCGCTAGGCCGCGGCGACGTAGCCGTCGGCGCCACGGTCAGGGCGCTCGAACGGGCGGGTTACGCGGGTTGGTACGTACTGGAGCAGGACATCACAATCGACCCCGGGCTCCGGCCAGAAATGGTCACGCCCCTCGCCGATGTACGTGCCAGCATCGAGTACCTCGAGCGTTTGTCGCTCGACGAATAACTTTTGAACGCGACGAGCCGCTCGAGCAAGGAGCACATTATGGCCCAAACAGCTGTCCATTCCGCTTTCAAAAGCCCCTTGTACGAAATGACCCAGACGACGCCAACCTGTCTATGGAATGACTCTGCCTCTATCAGCGAGCTCACGTACTCGATAGACAACGGGGCTGTGGGTGCCACCTGCAACCCGGTGATAGTCGTCGGCGTGCTGCGCAAGGAGATGGCTCACTGGGCGCCGGTCCTTGACCGGCTGATCGAGGAGAACCCCACCGCCACCGAGGACCAGTTGGGCTGGATGATGGTCGAGGAGGTGTCCAAGAACGCGGCCTCGCTCCTCGTACCAATCTTCCACGCCCAAGCGGGCAGGAACGGCCGGCTGTCCATCCAGACCGACCCCCGTCTTTGTCGCGATACCGAGGCCATCGTCGCCCAGGCGGTGCGGTTCAACCAGTTGGCCCCCAACATGATCGTCAAGATCCCGGCAACGTCGGCCGGTGTGCCGGCGATCGAGGAGGCCACGTACCGCGGCGTAAGCATAAATGCCACCGTGAGTTTTACACTCCCCCAGTGCGTGGCCGTGGCCGAGGCCGTGGAGAGGGGCCTTCAGCGGCGCGAACGCGAAGGCAAGGAAATTGCCACCATAAGCCCGGTTTGCACCATCATGGTGGGTCGGCTCGACGACTGGCTGAAGGTGGTCCTCGACAAACAGAGCATCACCATGGACCCCGGCTACCTCGAGTGGGCGGGTGTAGCGGTTTTCAAAAAGACGTATTCTCTCTTCCGCCAGCGCGGTTACCGCATACGCCTGCTATCGGCCGCCTTCCGCAACCACATGCACTGGAGCGAGTTAATCGGCGGGGATCTAGTGGTCTCCCCTACCTACAACTGGCAGGTGCGCTTCAACGCCAGCGATATCGCCGTGGTCCCCCGCATTGACAACCCGGTCGAGCCGCGCATCGTGGACGAGCTGAGCCGGCGGTTCGAGGACTTCCGGCGGGCCTCGTCTGAAGACGGCCTCTCGGTGGCCGAGTTCGACAGCTTCGGGCCCACTCGCCGGACACTGCGCCAGTTCCTCGCCGCCACTGCCGAGTTGAGCTCCATGGTAAGAGACGTCCTGGTTCCCGACCCCGACAGTACCTGACGTAGTTCTTCAGATAATCCCTTGAATACCGCGCTCCTATTTTTTCAGCAATTGTGCGGCCGCAGTTAAGTTGCTGAGTTTCTCTTTCGCAGACCTTTGAGAAAGCTCAATCATCCCGCAATCAGGCGCGAGTATCAATTGATCGCTCGGCAGGTACCTCAAAGCTTCTTGGCCGCGGGCGACCAATTCCTTGACAGTTTCGACTCTATTGTCTCCTACATCTAGGACACCAAGCATGACTGTCTTATCGCCAATGGCAGACAAGACCGCAAGGTCCAGTTTGCCTTGAGCCCCTTCTATCGAAACGATGTCGAGCTTGGACTTCGACAGCCAGGCCAGAATGTCACTGTAATAGTCCTGATCTGCCTTGTAGTTAATCCCCTTCTTTTCCAGGGACTTGTCAGGATACCCTCGACAAATATGCACGACGAAGGTCGCCTGATCTTCACATCCTGCGAAGCAACTCTCGAGTGCATTCAGCCCCCACTGTCGAGCTTCGTCGGGATACCGTAACAGGACGGGATCGTCAAACTGAATCACCTTGCAGCCAGCGCTTATCAGTGAGGTAACTTCAGTGCGAATAGCGTCGGCATAGTCGTATGCCAGTTGTAATTTATCGTTTTGGTAATATTCGTTCGCGACGCAATCAACTACGGTCGAGGGCCCAGGCAATGCTATTTTGATAAGCTTGGTGGTGCGACTGCGAGAGTAGGAATATTCTTCTGCCACGATTGGTCGGTTGTATGCCACTTTGCCTATTACTCGTGGTGCCATCCGTTCAACAGTCCCCCCACGAATGCTAATATTTTTCAAGTTTCTAGTATCTATACCAGCCAGTCTATCAATGACGGACAGCACATAATGTCCACGCCGCTCCTCGCCATCTGTGATGATATCGATACCGGCCAGAGTTTGGTCATTGATTGCCATCATGGCGGCCTGATCTAGTAGAGCGTTAAACTCGAGTTCACCTTTACTTTGCTCGTTGGCCGCGAATGAGAACCCGAACCTGTCCAATAATGATCGGCCCGATTTAGGGTAAAGGTATTTGGGCTTCGGGTAACTGCCAACTGTCGCTGTCAGTATCCCTATCTGTTCTGGTAATTTCACCACAATTCCTTTGCGTGATGTCAAAGGTATTATACGATTACTCGACGTCATCAGTGTCAACAGCCTGTAATCGACTAGAGAAAGAAGAACTACATCGGTGGACGGTAACCCCGATGGCGAGCGTGTTGACGGTCATCTACGGTCTCTTCATCTGCAAACCCGCGTACAGCTCCGCCGCTTCAGGTGCGATTCCAACTTGATTCCAGGACCGGCAGCTTTCACCTGAAACCCGAGATGGTGATGATCTCCGAGCGTCCCGCTGAAGCAGAAGACGGGGGGGTGCCCGGCCACGGGGAGGGCGACCTCATCATCGGCAAGGGCAACAAGTCCGCCGTCGGGACCCTCGTCAGGCGAACCACCCGATTCGTGTTGCTGCTCCACCTCCCCGACGGGTGAGCTTCCCCAGGACGTGAAGCAGACGATGCGAAGTGCCATCGAGCAGTTGCCGGCCGAACTCGTCTGCAGCATCACCTGGGACCAAGGAACAGAGATGGCGCGGCACAAAGAGTTCACCGTCGCGACGGGCGTTCCGGTCTACTTCTGCGATCCGCACAGCCTCCCTGGCAACGGGGGTCGAACGACAACACCGTCGGGCTGCTTCGGTCAATACATGCCGAAGGGCTCGGACCTCTCGGTGCACAGCGCCGAGGACCTCGCTCGCTTCGCTGCAAGCCTCAACAACCGGCGCGATGCTCGGATTGATGACACCATCTCAGGCATTCGCCAACGCCGTTGCGTTGACCGCTTGAGGACACACCCGTTCCGGGATAGGGCGAAAATGTCTCTGCCTACTCGCGGACGGCCTTCTCGGGTGCGACTGATCACCAAGATTGGTGCAATCCCTGCGCAGATTCTTGCTAATGAGTTGCTACTGAAGTTGCGGTTACCAGCTGGACCAACGACTACTAGCTAGATCAGGCACAGGACCTGAACTGCACGAATGGACAGGGCCTGATCGGAAAGATGGCCTGGGTAGGACTACAAACCCTTTGAATGCCACGGTCACCAGCATGCGGCGTCGCTCTCCACACCTCTCGCGGACGGCATACCTCCAATCGAAGCGTTGACAATCACCGCCACCGAAGCCGGCGCCTCTTCCATCTCGGTAGCCGAAGGCGCCGGCTTGTCGGGCGCGGCAAGTGCTGGCGCCTCAACCGGGTCGTTCGCCGCCGAGGTCCGGGACGAGGAGACCGCCGCTTCGAGTTCGTCGGCAACGAAGGTCATGACCTTCGTTGAATCGCGAAGGTCATGACCTTCGCGATTAGTCGCGCGAACGCCACTGTATCGGGTACCGCCTCGGCGAGCACCGCGTCGATCTCTTCCGCTAGGAAGACAGCGCCCATCGCGGGCCGCCGATCATCGGCGCTGGCGCTGGCAGTTGCTGCGCCCCCAGCGGGGCGGCCGCCTCGCCAGTAAAGGTAGTGATTAAAACGAACAGAACGCCCACCACTTGAGATCGCCAGGAACCAGTGCATGGGGCTTCAATAAGCCCTCAGGGCGAGACGAAGCCGCTAAGCAGCGGGTTGTTTCGCGTTTGGCGAATTGTCCGACCCATTCATGTTCGTCGTTAGATGCGGCAGAGACTAGGAAGGCGACATCGGCGCTACGTCTGGTGTCTCAGCCACTCGTCCCGGTTCGAGCAGTTGGTTCTCGAGGGACTCGGGATCGAGAGGCTTCGCGAAGAGAAAGCCCTGCACTTCGCGAACATTCTCAAGGCGGAGATGGTCGACTTGTTCGATGGTCTCGACGCCTTCGGCCAGCGTCTTGAGTCCGAGGTCCTTGCCCAATTGGACAAGGGTGTGAATAAGGGCGTCGGATTCAGTCGATCGAGCGATGGCCTCGGTAAAGGTCCGATCGATCTTGAGACAATCGACCGGGAAACGTTGGAGATAGGCGAGGCTCGAGTAGCCGGTGCCGAAATCGTCGATGGCGATCTGGACACCGAGGTCTTTCAGGTCTCGCAACCGTCGCGCCGTCAAGTCGACGTTGCGCATAAGCGCAGTTTCGGTTACTTCGATGGTCAAGTACTCCGGACCAAGACCACTCGTCTCGAGCGCCTCCCGAACGTGCTCGATGATGATGTCCCGGTCGAGCTTTCGCCCAGAAACGTTGACGGAGACGACAAGGTCACTCCCGCGCCGACGCCAGGTCGCCATCTGCGTGCAGGCCTCGGTCAGCACCCATTGCCCGACTTCTACAATCTGGCCGCTCGACTCGAGGAGTGGGATGAACTCATTCGGTTGAATCTCACCCAACGTCGGGTGTTGCCACCGGATGAGGGCTTCGACGCCGACCAGCGTGAGGTCATCGAGGTTGTAGATCGGCTGGTAGACGAGCCGGAACTGCCCATCGGCGAGCGCGGCACGGAGGTCGAAGTCGAGTACGAAACGACGCTGGATCTTCGTATCCATCTCGGGACGGAAGACGGCAGAACAGTTCTTACCAGCCGCTTTTGCTTGGTACAGCGCCACATCGGCATCACGCAATAACTCTCCGGGAACCTCCCGATCGCCGACGGCAATGCCGACAGTTGCCGTCACCACAATCGGGGTTGCCGTCTCTTCGAGCTCGAATGGCTGACGCATGACTTCGAGTATCCGTTCTGCACACAGTTCCGGAGCATTTACCTGGGAAACGCCGTCAATGAGGACCACGAACTCATCGCCACCCATCCGTCCGATCGTGTCCGCCTCTCGCAGACTGATCGTCAAACGCGCCGCCACCGCTTGTAAGAGCCGATCCCCTGCCCCGTGGCCGAGGGTGTCGTTGATGTTCTTGAACTCGTCGAGGTCCACGTACAACGCCGCACCCGACGAGCCATTGCGACGGTTCCGCGCCAAGAGCTGCTCGATGCGATCTGCGATCAGCGCCCGGTTCGGCAGGCCTGTGAGTGGGTCGTGCAGAGACTGATGACGGAGTTCACCCGTCTTTTCGCCGACGAGCCGGAGTGCGCGTGCGCGACCGGTCGCCAAGATGAGCACCAGGGCGGCGAGCAGTGTGCTCAAGGCGATGCCCGCGATCAACAGGGCGAGTGCGGGACCGTAGGTGAGCACATCACCCGCTGCCACCGCGCTGGACGTTGTGATCGTCCAACCGTTGTGCAAGTTGATCGTGAAAAGCTGGGAACCGACAGACGCCTTCCCCGCTCTGAAGGCCGCGTGAGAAGGGCCTGCTTGATAGGTCATAGACGCCGAAAAAGCCGGGTGGCCTTGCAAGGCGCGGTCCAAGACGACCTCGGGAACGATCGACAACCCGAACCAGCCCAGAAATGCGGCTCGGCGTGCCCTTATGGTCGACGGCACACCGCCGCCGCGGTAATACGGGGTCGACACTCCGAGCTGTAGAACGGTCCCGACCGTGAATGGCACGTAGGAGCCCTTGCCGGAGTCTCGAGCGGCGAGGAGCGATGTTCCCAGCCCCGTTGCACAGAAGTCCTGTGCCGCCGGAGCGTCGACTTGAGCGCTTCGGGCATTGTCCACAGTGCCGAAGCAGTAGTACGCACGTGGTCCGGGAGGATCAACGTCGAATGTTCCGTTCGGGCCGAGCGGCGCAGACGGGTGGACCCGCGCCCAGGCGGCGAAGGTCGCTAAGTCCGACGCGGGCACGATCACCGCATTGCCGAAGTCGTTGAGTTCGGGAAAGCGCTTCATCGCCTCGACCGAGTGGGACCACTGTACGAACTGCGCTTCGGACCCCGTCGGGTTAGCGGCGAGGTAGGCAGCCCCACTCAAGATGAGATCGTCTTCGCGCGCGATCGCCAACTGCAACGTCGACGCGATCTCAGCCGAGGCGGTCTTGAACGCCGCGCGTGATTGATTGGCATTGGCGCTCGCCACCGCGTTCGCGGCGAACGCAGCACCTGCCGTGCCGAAAACCAAAAGTGCCAACGCGCCGGCGAACCACATCCGAAGCCGACGGTTCGAGGTCCACGGAGCGATCGCGTTGGAGCCATGCGGCATCGGGGTGGCTGAGGTTTCCGCGATTTTGCGGGAATGAGACATTGATGCCCGGCTAACTCGCCTCCGGCCAATGTTGGCAGAAGCTACCGGGATCCCGGGTGGCAACTCGCGAGTCGAGGTGGACGCTCGCACTCTTGCTAACGACCGAAGTGCGACACGTTTTAGCTCGTAGCGCCTCCAGGGAGCGAAACGCTCCGCCACCGAGGATGGCGAGGATCCACCCTAGGGCTTGCAAAACCCCAACTCAGAGCAATCGAGACCGCGGACGAGGAACAGAAACGCGTTAGTTGAGCTGCGGTGCTGGGTGATTCGTCGTTCGGCAGGTCCGCGAGCACGCAATATTCGATCCATCGCTGAGGCGTGGGCGGAAATGGTAGGCGTCACGGCATGGCGATCGACGGTGCCAGTGACTCGCGATGACGAGTGCCCAGCGACATCGGCGTCTAGTTCCAAGAGTACGCCAGCGTCTGACAATCAAGCTTGCCTGTCCGTGTTCTCCGAACTTGTTCCGAACCGTTGGCGCACCCGACTCCAGGAGCTGAGCAAACGAACTGAACTGGGTCTGGAGTGCGGCCGGAATGACGTTATTGGGAAGCACTACGGCAATCAGTTGCTTCGCCGCATCGGTCGACTTGGTGCCATCTGCGTCGATCGCAAGATGGCCTTCATGATGCTCTCGAGCGCCTTTTCGGCCCATGTGATTGCGTCTTCGGTATTCCGTGACGAAGGTGGTTGAGCGCGATCATGAATTCTTCGCTCGGGCCGGTGTAGGCAGGGTCTGAAAGGAAAACAATCGCCTTCGCGACGATCTCCTGGTTGATTATCGAACTCTGTGCCGCGCCTTCGATTAACCCGTAAGACATTGCCAGCAGCGGTGATCATTCGGTAACCGCTGCTTGGGGGCGACATGCCTTCTTGACCAGTACGACGATCGGCAGCTCGCAGGTCGGCGTAACGGCGAGCGAGCACGAAGGACGTCGCCGCGTCGTGATTTCCCTCGGTGTCGGCCTCATTGACCGCTTCGGCAAGCTTCCAGGCCAAAGCGGTATCCCAGGTGGCGTTGAGTTGCCTGCGCTGCGTCGGGTCGAGGGAATGCTCGGGTTTGGTCATTCAACACGTCCAGTTCAGAGTCTTCGTTGAACGCGCTGTAGGTCAGTATCGAGGATCGCAGCTCATCGGGGCTCAGACCGAGAACCTGTCGTCGTTCGAGCAACAAGTTCAACCATGCAAGATCTTGACTCGGCGGTGAAAGAAAGACGCCTCGCGCTCCCCTGCCGTAGCTCGCTTCCTCAATCCCTTGGCTTCAGTTGGTCTGTCGCGATGCTGCCGTGACGCGACCACGCAGCATTTGCCCGACCATTGCGGACTACCCCATCGTCTGGCGGAGTATCAGCCGGATCGAGAGTTCACCTCCGCGTTCAAGCTTTTCGGTTTGATTGGGTGCCTGCGCAGGTGGAGCAGAGGTCGGCGTGTAGCAGTACCCCTCCTCCCCCGCAATGACCTCCGCTGACGATCCGAGGCCGGACGGATACTGCTGAGGCTCACTCAGCTCCGGACACTATGAACCGTTCTTATTGAATACTCCGTGACAATTCCAGGATCCGGAAAACGGCAGCATCTTGCCACCCTCGGGCTCTGTGCTCTTGAAGGTGCCCTTCGACGAGCCGTTGGCTTTGAGCTGCTCTTATGGACGGGGGTCGATCCGAAATACGCTCTGGCTAGGACTCCGGGTCAGAAGGCGGGGATTCGAATTCCTCCGAGTGCACTACAAATGCCCAGGCTAATGGCAGTATCTCTAGGCGGCAATCCACCAACAGTCCCGCAGCACCTCACGTTCTGGCGCGTCCCGTCGTCTTCGTGCTGGTGGCCCGCACGGGGCCGCCAGTGAGTCGAGAGGAACAAATCGTGTCAGTTGAGGAGAACAAGGAAGTTGTAGGCCGCTGGTTCACGGAATTCTGGGGCGAGGAGTTCAACCCGGACGTGATCGACGAGCTGGCTGACCTGGACATCCGCTTCGAATACTCAATGCAAGCCCCCTGCCGAGGACGGGATGAGGTCCGAGCTTTCGCCACGAAGTTCAGGGAGTCCTTCCCGGACCTGAACTTCTGGGGAACGGCCGAGCTACTGGGTGAGGGCGACTACGTGGTGGGACAGTGGGAGGGTGGCGGCTCGCACACCGGGCCTGCCTTCGACGACCTGCCAGTCGGGTTGCTCCCGGCCAACACCGGCAAGAAAATGCATTTCACTGGAACGACCGTCCTCAAGGTCGAGAACGGGCTGATCACCGAGGAGCTGGGCTTGGACGACGGGGTGACCGTCCTCAAGCAGCTCGGCATCATCCCCGCCTGATCCACTCGGCATCTTTTCCGAGAGGTCCACACACGGAGACCAGCGTCGCGGCGGGATCGTCCGCCGCGACGCTGGTCTCCAATGTCTCCGCCGACGCCCGCCCCGGCCAGTACGAGTGATCCAGGCTGTGTGTCACGGTGCACGGCCCAGCTACCGTTGGCGATCACGCGCTCTGCAGCGAGGCACTGCTCGCTTGGATCGGACAGGCCTCCAAGTTTTAGAGTTCGCGGACGCTCCTTCGTCGACGAGCACTACCGCGGCTATTGGCCTACGCCCGCGGCTGGACCCCAGACGGGCGGCGAGCCCACGTGCTTGCCCGATGGCGCCTCACCCTGCAACCTCATCGCCTTCAGCGGCCCACCCATCGGTCGTCTCAACCTCAACAGGCACCGCAGCTAGCCGCGGCGGCGGGCGCCGTCGAGCGAGCGCGTCGACCCACATTTGCGCGGGACGACCTAGGTAATAGGTTGTCAGCGGCCGCACCCTGCGGATCA
>Ga0208357_1000931_pt1 | contig 22353 bp, 16 predicted proteins | sample NGESurdeep092012_6_FD_184487 | JGI IMG/M metagenome (GOLD analysis project Ga0208357, IMG submission 184487) | Arctic peat soil microbial communities from Barrow, Alaska - NGEE Surface sample F52-2 deep-092012 (SPAdes) | ecosystem: Environmental > Terrestrial > Soil > Wetlands > Peat ... | reverse complement strand
AATGCGCGGTGTGCAGCGCGTCGCCGAGCAGAACCCTGTTGCCGTGCGACCAGCGCGCATTGTGCACGACCGGAAATTGCCGCCAGACCGAATTGTTGGAAATGAGCGAGTGGCCGCCGAGCGCCTCCGCAAACACGCGCTCGCAGACGGCGCGCGCCTCGGCCTCACCCATGGCCGCGAAGCCCGCGCGGTGGAACGTGTCGGCGCCCACCTCGACGATGAATGTGCTGCGGTCGGACGCGTAGCGATAGTGGTGCGCGTTGAACGCGCCGAACGCGCTATCGGCGAAAGTCTGCGTCAGCGTCTCGAAGCGCTGCGCGGTGCCGAACCACGCGAAGCGGTTGGTCAGGAGCCGCACGGTCGCGCCGTAGGCGGCCTCGTGGCTGCGCCGCACCAGCGAGTTGATACCGTCGGCGCCGACGATGAGGTCGTAGCCGTCGAGCTCGTCGAGCGATGTCACCGTACGCCGATAGACCGGCTCGACGCCGACTGCCCGGGCGCGCGCCTGCAGCAGTTGCAATAACTTCAGCCGCTCGACGGCGGCAAAGCCGACGCCGTCGACGACGACGCGCTCGCCGCGATGGACGAGCGCGATGTCCTGCCAGGATTCCATGTGCGGCACGATCGCGGCGTAAGTCGCCTCGTCGTCCTCGCGCAGGAATTCGAGGGCGCGATCGGAGAATACGACGCCGAAGCCGAAGGTGGCGTCGGGCGGGTTCTGCTCGATGACGGTGACGTCGGCGCGAGGGTCGCGGCGCTTGACCAGATAGGACAGATAAAGGCCGGCCGGTCCGGCACCGAGGATGGCAATGCGCATGGACCCTTATGTAATGGATGTATCTTCCACCGTCATGCCCGGGACAAGCCCGGCCATGACGAGTACCCTGCCTCCCATCGTCACGTTTCGTTCGGAGCCCCCGCCATGCTCGCCCTCGGTATCGCCCTCACCTTGCACCTCTTGTCGGCCGTGGTCTGGGTCGGCGGCATGTTCGCGGCTTACCTGTGCCTGCGCCCAGCCGCCGGACCGCTCGAGCCGCCGCAGCGGCTGGCGCTATGGCGGCGATTCTTGGCCAAGTTCTTTCCGTGGGTCTGGGTCAGCGTGGTGTTGTTGCTCGTCACCGGCTTCTGGATGCTGCTGTCGTTTTTCGGCGGGTTTGCGCACGCGCCGATGTACATCAATATCATGATGGTGCTCGGCATCGTCATGGCCGCGCTCTACGTCTGGCTCTTCCACGGGCCGTGGCTGAAGTTCAAGCGCGCCGTCGATGCCGGCGACTGGCCCACGGCCGGCGCACAGCTCAACCGCATCCGGCAGATCATCGCCCTCAACCTGCCGCTCGGACTGATCGTGGTGATCGTCGGCGGAACGGGACGCTATTGGGGCTAAGTCAAATCGTCTGATTGTACTCGCCGACTTCCGGATGCGTGCGCAGCACCGAGTCGACCGCCTTGAACATGTCGCGCATGCGCTGCTCGGAGGCCGGGCTTTCCACCACGACGACCAGCTCCGGCTTGTTCGATGAAGCCCGCACCAGCCCCCAGGTGCCGTCCTCGACGGTGACACGCACGCCGTTGACGGTGACGACGTCGCGGATCGGCTGACCGGCGACCTTGTCGCCTTTGGCCTTGGCATCGACGAAGTGCTTGATCACCGCATCGACCACGCCGTACTTCTTCTCGTCGTCGCAATGCGGCGCCATGGTCGGCGAGCCCCAGGTCTTGGGCAAAGCCTTGCGCAGATCGGCCATGGTCTTGTCCGGGTTGCGGTCGAGCATGTCGCAGACCGCAAGCGCGAAGATCGCGCCGTCGTCATAGCCGCGGCCGAACGGCTTGTTGAAGAAGAAATGCCCCGACTTCTCGAAGCCGGCGAGCGCGCCCAATTCGTTGACGCGGCGTTTGATGTAGGAGTGGCCGGTCTTCCAGTAGTCGGCCTTGACGCCGTTGGCCTTCAAGACCGGATCGGTGTTGAACAGGCCGGTCGATTTCACGTCGACGACGAAGGTCGCGCCCTTGTGCGCCTCCGACATCCAGCGCGCCAGCATGACGCCGACCTTGTCGGCGAAGATTTCCTCGCCCTCATTGTCGACCACGCCGCAGCGGTCGCCGTCGCCGTCGAAGCCGAGCGCCACGTCGGCCTTGTGCTTCAACACCGCGTCACGCATCGCGTGCAGCATCTTCATGTCTTCGGTGTTCGGATTGTAATTCGGGAAGGTGTGGTCGAGCTCGCAATCGAGCGGGATCACCTCGCAGCCGACCGCTTCCAGAATCTTTGGCGCGAAGGCGCCGGCGGTGCCGTTGCCGCAGGCGGCGACGACTTTCAGTTTGCGCTTGATCTTCGGCCGCTGGATCAGGTCGGCGATGTAGCGGTCGGGGAAATTTTCGACGAAAACGTAAGAGCCGCCGCCCTTAAGATCGAACCTGGCGCCGAGCACGATCTCCTTCAGCCGCGTCATCTCGTCCGGGCCGAAGGTGAGCGGGCGGTTGGCACCCATCTTCACGCCGGTCCAGCCGTTGTCGTTGTGCGAGGCGGTGACCATAGCGACGCAGGGCACGTCGAGCGCGAACTGCGCGAAATAGGCCATCGGCGTCATACAGAGGCCGATGTCGTGGACCTTGCAGCCGGAGGCGAGCAGGCCGGAGATCAGCGCCATCTTCACCGAGGCGGAATAGCCGCGGAAATCATGGCCGGTGACGATCTCCTTCTTCACGCCCATCTCGCCGATCAGCGTACCGAGACCCATGCCGAGGGCCTGCACACCCATCAGGTTGATCTCTTTTTCCAGCAGCCAGCGCGCGTCGTACTCGCGGAAGCCGGTCGGCTTCACCAGCGGCGTCGACTCGTAGGCATAGGTGTTCGGCGTCAGCGCGGGCTTGGGCGTCGGAAACATCAGGTCCTCGGGGAGAACGGTAAAATCGCTGGCGGGGGTCAGATAGCCTAACGCGGCACCCCGGCACAGTGGTTCCCGAAGACGGTCATTGCAAGGCGGACGGCCCGCGATAAGAGGGCGCTATTGCTCCATCACCAGCCGGCCACCGGCAACCTCGTAGCGCTTGAGCCGCGAGAGGAAGCTCATGCCAAGCAGGTTGCTGCTGAGGATATCGTCCGGCAGCACCATGGCCTGCACGTCATAGACGGTGATTCCGCCGACCTCCATGCGGTCGAGCTTGGCGCGTGCGGCCTTCACCTTGCCGTTCGCGGTCAACACCGTAGCGGTATAATCCGCCGGTGACGGCCGGATGCCGGCATTGGCTGCGTCCGTTTCGCGCAGCACGACCATCGAGGCGCCGGTATCGACCATGAAATCGGTGAAGACACCATTGACCCGCGACTGGACGGCGAAGTGACCGTCGCGGCGGGCGTCGACCATCAGGCTGCGGCCGGTGGAGACCGGATCGCGCGGCATGTCCGCCGACCCGACGGTCGCCGCCTGCGCCTGCGGATGTGCGTCGAGCACCTTGTCGGCGAAGCGGGCGGCATAGCCGCCGCCGATCAGCAGCACGACGGTCAGGACCAGGAGACTGCGCATAAGGTGCCTCGGGTTTGCGAGGTAGTCTGCATGCGCGTCGCCAAGGTTCGCTTAACGGCCCGGCGCACCCGGCGCCGATGGTGAGCGAGCGGTTAAGGGAATTGAGAGAATGCGACTGTCATGGCCGCCTTCTTATCCCTCCCCCGCTCGCGGGGGAGGGTGGCGAGCGGAGCGAGCCGGGCGCGGGCATTCTCAATTGCGACGGACCCCACCCCGATCGCGCTCCGCGCGATCGACCCTCCCCTTTCAGGGGAGGGATAAGAGGGTCACGTCCCCCTCGGCTTGGCGCGGCGGGTCGGCGGCGCGGTCGTCGGATCCTCGGGCCACGGATGGCGCGGATAGCGGCCACGCATTTCCACCCGGACATCGGCATAGCTGCCGCGCCAGAAGCCGGGCAGATCGCGCGTGATCTGCACCGGCTTGTGGCCGGGCGACAACAATTCGAGCACCAGCGACACGCGGCCGCCGGCAATCGAAGGGTGCTTCGCCAGGCCGAACAATTCCTGCACGCGGATCGAGATGGTCGGCCCCTGCTCGGCGGCGTAGTCGATCGGCACGGCCGTCCCGGTCGGCGCGGTGAAATGCGTCGGCGCCTCGTCGTCGAGCCGGCGGCGCAGACTCCACAGCAGCAAGCTCATCACCGCGTCGGACAGTTCATCCGCGCGGATATCGCCGCGCGCCGTCTTGTCGTTGAGGATCGGCTCGAGCCATTCGGCGGCCGTTTTCGCCAGGCCTTCGTCGGAAAGGTCGGGCCATTCCCCGCCTTCCGCTTTTCGCAGGAATTCGACGCGCGTGCGGAATTGTAGCGCCGCCTTGCTCCACGGCAGTTTATCAAGCCCAAGCCTGACGATGCCTTCGGCGAGCGTATGTGCGGTCTCCGCGTTGGGCGCGACCTGCTTGATCTGCTCGGCGAGCGTCATCGCGCCGAGCCGGCGCGTCCGCCGCGCCCGCAGCGACGCCGAGCCGGCATCGAAGGTGACGGCGTCGCGGTCCTCGATGCGGTCGGAAAAACGCGCCTCGATATCGGCGAGCGCGATCGGCGCCGCCAGCACGATGCGGCTCGCGGCCGCGGCGCCGGTCAATTCGGCGACGGCAAGGAACGGCTCGCGCGCCAGCGTAGAGGCCGGATCGACATTGCCGCCGCGCCCGTTCGCCAGCAGGAATGCACCCGCTCCACCGCCGCGGTTCTTGGCGATGCGGTCGGGGTAAGCGAGCGCGAGGATGGCGCCGGCGCTTCCTGTACCTCCCCCTGCAAGGGCGAGGCTGCCGCGCGAAGCGCGGCGGGTGGCGGTCGTTTCCGAAGTGACCCCACCCCGGCCACCTACGGCGGCCGAACCTCCCCTTTCAGGGGAGGGATCAGACAGCGACACCCACCGCTTCACCATCGCTCTCGCATCCTCGGCGCGGCGCGAGCGGTCGCGGCGGAACTGATCGAGGCGGTGCTCGACATTGACGTCGTCGCCGCCGAGGCCACGCTCGGTGACGATGGCCGCGATCGCCGCCGCGATATCGCCCGCGCCCTCGGCCGTGGCGGCGATCACCATGCGCGCGAGGCGGGGCGGCAACGGCAATTGCCGCAGTCTGCGGCCTTCGTCGCTGATACGGCCCGCCGCATCGATCGCGCCGAGCTCGGTTAAAAGCGCGCGCGCTTCGGCGAGCGCGACGGAAGGCGGCGGATCGAGGAAGGCAAGCGTCGACGGGTCGCTCGTGCCCCATTGCGCCAGGTCGAGCACGAAGCTCGACAGGTCGGCCGATAATATCTCGGGGCGCGTATAGGCTTCGAGCGAACCGGTCTGCGGCTCGTCCCACAGCCGGTAGCAGACGCCAGGCTCGACGCGGCCGGCGCGGCCGGTGCGCTGGTCGGCGGCGGCGCGCGACACGCGCACGGTCTCAAGCCGCGTGATACCGACATCGGGCTCGTAGCGCGGCACGCGCGACAGGCCGCTGTCGATGACCACGCGGACGCCCTCGATGGTCAGCGACGTTTCGGCGATGGAGGTCGCCAGCACCACCTTGCGGCGGCCGGGCGGCGACGGCGAGATCGCCTTGTCCTGCTCGCGCGCATCGAGCGCGCCGTAGAGGGCCACGATGTCGATGGCCGGATCGCGCACGCGCTCCTTCAGCAGCGTCTCTGTCCGGCGGATTTCACCGGCGCCGGGCAGAAACACCAAAGTCGAGCCGCTCTCGGCGCGGAGCGCACGCTCAACCGCGTCGGCAACCTGGTTCTCGATGCGCGCGCGCGGATCGCGTCCGAGATAGCGCATGTCGACCGGGAAGCTGCGGCCTTCGCTCTCGACGACCGGCGCACCGGATAAGAGCGAAGCGACACGCGCGCCGTCGATGGTCGCCGACATGACGAGGAGCTTGAGGTCCTCGCGCAATCCCTGTTGCGCGTCGCGCGCCAGTGCGAGGCCGAGATCGGCGTCCAAAGATCGTTCGTGGAATTCGTCGAACAGCACCGCGGCGATGCCGTCGAGCGAAGGATCGTCGAGGATCAGCCGCGTGAAGATGCCTTCGGTAACGACCTCGATGCGCGTGCGTTTGGACACCTTCGAGCCGAAACGGACGCGCAGACCGACCGTGCCGCCAACCTGCTCACCAAGCGTCGCGGCCATGCGTGCGGCCGCGGCGCGCGCGGCGAGCCGGCGCGGTTCGAGTACGAGGATCTTCTTGTCCCCCGCCCAAGGCTCGTCGATGAGCACCAAGGGCACGCGCGTCGTCTTGCCGGCGCCGGGCGGCGCGACCAGCACGGCGGCGGCGTGCGTCGCCAAGGCGGCGGTCAGAACCGGCAGCGCGGCGTCGATGGGAAGGGACGTGTCGAAGGTGCGCATGACTTCTTTTACCTCTCCCGCGGGCGGGGAGAGGGAAGTTGCGGCGCCGCAGTCAATTCTTTCGCGCCCGGCCGATGCTCTCATAGGCGAAGCCGTGGCGGGCGGCGTCCTCCGGCCGGTAGACGTTGCGCAAATCGACCAGCACGGGCCGCTCCATCGTCGCCTTCAACCGTTCGAAGTCGAGAGCGCGAAACTGCTCCCATTCGGTGACGATCACGAGCGCCGAGGCATCCTGCGCGCACTCGTAGCTATCTTTGCAGAAGACGACGTTAGAAACGTAGGACTTCGCCTGCTCCATGCCTTCCGGATCATAGGCGCGCACCTTGGCGCCCATGTCCTGCAAGGCCGTGATCAGCGGGATCGAGGGCGCGTCGCGCATGTCGTCGGTATTCGGCTTGAAGGTGAGGCCAAGCAGCGCGATCGTCCTGCCGCGCACGTCGCCATTCAGCGCGGCCGAAACCTTGCGCGCCATCGCACGCTTGCGCGCGTCGTTGACCGCCACGACCGCCTCGACGATGCGCAACGGCGCCTCATTGTCCTGCCCGGTCTTCAGCAGCGCGAGCGTGTCCTTGGGGAAGCAGGAGCCGCCGTAGCCGGGACCGGCATGCAGGAATTTTGAGCCGATGCGGTTGTCGAGCCCGATGCCGCGCGCGATCTCCTGCACATCGGCGCCGACCTTCTCGGCAAGATCAGCGATCTCGTTGATGAAGGTGATCTTGGTGGCGAGGAAGGCATTGGCCGCGTATTTGATCAGTTCCGCGGTGCGGCGGTCGGTGAACAGGATCGGCGAGCGGTTGAGGTAGAGCGGACGATAAAGCTCGCTCATCACCTCACGCGCGCGGTCGCCGATACTCCCGACGACGATGCGATCGGGATGCTTGAAGTCGCGAATGGCGGCGCCTTCGCGCAGGAATTCCGGATTCGACACGACGGCGCAATCGCAGCCCGGCCGCGTCTCCCCGATAATGCGTTCGACCTCATCGCCGGTGCCGACCGGCACGGTCGACTTGGTGATGACGACCGTGAAGCCGTCAATGGCCGCTGCGATCTCACGCGCGGCTGCATAGACGAAGGTGAGGTCGGCGTGGCCGTCGCCGCGCCGCGACGGCGTGCCGACCGCGATGAAGACCGCGTCCGCTTCGGCTACCGCCGTCTTCAATTCAGTGGTGAACTTCAGTCGCCCGTCACGGACATTGCTGGCGACGAGGGCATCGAGGCCCGGCTCATAGATCGGCATGACGCCACGTTCGAGCGCATCGATCTTCGACTTGTCCTTGTCGACGCAGGTCACCACATGGCCGAAATCGGCAAAGCAGGCCCCAGACACGAGGCCGACATAGCCGGTGCCGATCATGGCAACGCGCATACCGTCTCCATTATGGTGGGGATTCGGATAACGCCGAACCCGGTCGTGGATTGAATAGCAGACGATTTCCGGCGTGGCGAGTTCCTGGGCGCGCGCCAGTCATGCGGCCGCCACTCCGCCATTGACGGCCACTTTTTGGCCCTCACCGCTCTGTGGATACCGCGCCTGCCGCGCGATTGATTAAGCGGCGCGGCGGGCCCACATTGCCGCCCATGCCGACCTCCGCAAAATCGAAAGCTGCCCCCGCCAAGGCTGCGTCCAAAGCCTCAGCCAAGCCCGACACGGCCGTGCCGGCCAACCCCCCCGCGCGTCCCGTGAAGAAGGGCGACCATGTCTTTTTGGTCGACGGCTCGGGCTACATCTTCCGCGCCTACCACGCGATCCGCTTCGAGCCGCGCACGCCGGAAGGCGTCCACGTCAATGCGGTCTACGGCTTCTGCGCCATGCTGTGGAAACTTTTGAAAGAGATGAAGCCGGAGGAGAAGCCGACGCATCTCGCCGTCGTCTTCGACAAGTCGGAGAAGACGTTCCGCACCACGATGTACAAGGAGTACAAGGCGCACCGGCCGCCGCCGCCGGAGGACCTGATCCCGCAGTTTCCGCTGATCCGCGACGCGGTGCGCGCCTTCGAGATTCCCTGCGTCGAGCTCGCCGGCTACGAGGCCGACGACCTGATCGCGACCTATGCCCGCATCGCCTGCGATGCCGGCGCCACCGCCACCATCGTCTCGTCGGACAAGGACATGATGCAGCTCGTGAACGACTGCGTCGTCATGTACGACACGATGAAGGACGTGCGGATCGGCATTCCGCAGGTCTTCGAGAAGTTCGGCGTCGGCCCCGACAAGGTCATCGAGGTGCAGTCGCTGATCGGCGATTCGACCGACAATGTGCCGGGTGTGCCGGGCATCGGCCCGAAGACGGCGGCCGAACTGATCAACACCTACGGCAATCTCGAGACCGTTCTCGAACGCGCTTCGGAGATCAAGCAGGACAAGCGCCGCCAAAGCCTCGTCGACAACGCCGAAGCGGCGCGCATGTCGAAGAAGCTGGTCACGCTCGACAGCAACGTGCCGCTGGAGGTGCCGATCGACCAGCTCGGCGTGCACGAGCCGGACTACAAGAACCTCATCGCCTTTCTCAAATCGATGGGCTTCAAGACGCTGACGCAGCGCGTCGCCGAAAAAGGCGGCGTCGACGCGGCGCAGGTCGAGCCCGGCACGGCGGCGGCGGCAGCGCCGTCCGGCCGCGGCGCCGGTCAGGGCCAGCTTGCTTTGGATGCGCCCGCGCCGCGCACCACGCAGATCGGCGCGCCCGGCCCAACCGAGGCGCTGACCCCGATCTCGCTGGCGGCCAAGCGCATCGAGGCGCTGCGCGGCGCCAAATTCGACGCCGCGAAATACACGACGATCGACACGCTCGACGCCCTGAAGCAGTGGATCGCGCGCGCGCAAGACACCGGCGTGCTGGCGATCAAGACCGAGACCAACAGCCTCGATCCGATGCAGGCGGCGCTGTGCGGCATTGCGCTGGCGGTGGCGCCGAACGAGGCCGGCTATCTGCCGCTCGGCCATCGCGAGGCCAGCGATTCCGAAGCGTCCGGGCTTTTCGCCGCCAAGCTTTGCGCCGGCCAGGTCCCGGAACGCGAGGCGATTCAAGCGCTCAAAGCCGTGCTCGAAGATAATTGCGTGACCAAAATCGGCCACGACGTGAAGCGCGACTTCCTGGTGCTCGCGACGCGCGGCATCCGCATCGGCGCGGTCGACGACGTCATGCTGATGTCCTACGTGCTCGACGCCGGCAAAAGCGCGCACGACATGTCGAGCCTGAGCGAGCGTTATTTCAACCGCTCGCCGTCGCGCTTCACCGACGTCAAGTCGAAGGACAAGGCCCTGTTCACGCCGGAGGCGACGCCGATCCCGCACGCCGCATCCTATGCGGCGGAAGACGCCGACGCGGCGCTGCGGCTCTGGAGCGCGCTGAAGCCGCGCATGGCGGCCGAGCACGTCGTCAGCGTCTACGAAACGCTCGAGCGCGCGATGCCGCGCGTGCTCGCCCGTATGGAGGAGCGCGGCATCGCCATCGATCAGGCGGTGCTGTCGCGCCTGTCGAACGACTTCGGCAAGAAGCAGGTCGCGCTCGAGCAGGAGATCAACACGATCGCCGGCACGCCCGTCAATGTCGGCAGCCCGAAGCAACTCGGCGATATTCTGTTCGGGCAGATGGGCCTGCCCGGCGGCAGCAAGACGAAGACCGGACAATGGTCGACCACCGCGCGCGAACTCGAAGAGCTGGCCGAACAGGGCCACGAATTGCCGCGGAAGATCCTCGACTGGCGGCAGGTGTCGAAGCTGCGCTCGACCTATACCGAGGCGCTGCCGACCTACGTCAATCCGACCAGCAAGCGCGTGCACACGTCCTACGCGCTCGCGGCGACCTCGACCGGGCGGCTGTCGTCGTCCGAGCCGAACTTGCAGAACATCCCGGTCCGCACCGAAGACGGCCGCAAGATCCGCAAGGCTTTCGTGGCGGCGCCGGGCATGAAGCTCGTCTCCGCCGATTATTCGCAGATCGAGTTGCGGCTCCTGGCCGAGGTCGCCGAGGTGCCGACGCTGCGGCAGGCGTTCAAGGATGGCGTCGACATTCACGCGATGACCGCGTCGGAAATGTTCGGTGTTCCGGTGAAGGACATGCCGGCCGAGGTGCGCCGCCGCGCCAAGGCCATCAACTTCGGCATCATCTACGGCATCTCGGCCTTCGGACTCGCCAACCAACTCGGCATCGAACGCAATGAGGCCGGCGACTACATCAAGAAATACTTCGAGCGCTTCCCGGGCATTCGCGACTACATGGACGAGACGCGGGATTACTGCCGCGAGCGCGGCTACGTGCTGACGCTGTTCGGACGCAAGTGCCACTACCCCGACATCAAGGCGTCGAACCCCTCGATCCGCTCCTTCAACGAGCGCGCGGCGATCAATGCGCGCTTGCAGGGCTCGGCCGCCGACATCATCCGCCGCGCCATGATGCGCATGGAGCCGGCGCTCGCGGAGGCCAAGCTCAAAGCGCAAATGCTGCTCCAGGTGCACGACGAATTGATCTTCGAACTGCCGGAGAAGGAAGTGAAGGACACCATCGCGATCGTGAAAGAGGTGATGGAGGGCGCGCCGCATCCGGCGATCGCGCTTAACGTGCCGCTCCGCGTCGACGCGCGCGCCGCCGACAATTGGGACGAAGCGCACTGATGCCCACCACCGCCAACCTAATCGGCTTTGCCTCGCTCGCCGTCGCCGTCGTGCTGACGCCGGGTCCGAACATGATCTACATGATCTCGCGCGCGATCACGCAGGGGCGCGGCGCGGGCATGATCGCGTATGGCGGCGTCGCCGTCGGCTTCCTGTTCTATCTGCTGTGCGCGGCCTACGGCCTCACGGCGATCGTGTTCGCGGTGCCTTACGCATATGACGCGCTGCGCTTCGCCGGCGCCGCCTATCTCGCCTGGCTCGCCTTCGAGGCGCTGCGGCCGGGCGGCCGCTCGCCGTTCCAGGTCAAGACGCTGCCGGTCGCGAGCAGCCGCCGCCTGTTCCTGATGGGACTCTTCACTAGCCTCCTCAACCCGAAGATGGCGATCTTCTATCTGGCGCTGTTGCCGAATTTCATCGACCCGTCGCACGACGTGCTGACGCAGTCGATCGCGCTGGGCTCGCTGCATATCGCGATCAGCGTCACCGTCAATACGATGATCGCCTGCGCCGCCGGCTCGATTGCCGCGTTCCTAACGACGCGGCGGAAATGGCTTTTGGCGCAGCGCTGGGTGATGGGCACGATGCTCGGCGCCCTCGCCTTTCACATGGCGCTGGAAAGCAGGCAGTAAGGCCTCTCTGCTTCCGCTCGTCGAAAGCGGGGACCCAGTGCTGATTCCCGCTTGCGCGGGAATGAGCGGATTACTGCAACATCCCCTTCATCACCTTGTAGAGCTCATTTTTCGCCTCGAAGCCGATGCCCGGCACGTCCGGCATCGGCACGCGGCTGTCGGCGACCCTGCAATTGTCGGCAAAGCCACCGAACGGCGCGAACACCTGCGGATACGATTCGTTACCGCCGAGGCCGAGACCGACGGCGATGTTGAGCGCGAACTGGTGGCCGCCGTGCGGCACGCAGCGGCGCGGGCTCCAGCCGTGCATGCGCAGCATGTCGAGGGTCCGCATGTATTCGACCAGCCCGTAGGACAGCGCCGGATCGAATTGCAGCCAATCCCTGTCCGCGCGCAGCCCGCCGTGACGGATCAGATTGCGCGCGTCCTGCATCGAGAACAGGTTCTCGCCGGTGGCCAGCGGGCCGCGATAGCGCGTCGCCAACGCCGCGTGCAGCAGATAATCGAGCGGATCGAGCGGTTCCTCGTACCATTTGAGCCCGTAGGGCGCGATGGCATCGCCGCAGGCGAGCGCCTCGTCCAGGTCGTAGCGGCCATTGACATCGACGCAGAGATTCTCGCCCTTGCCGCCGACCACCTTCAGCGCCGCTTCGATGCGCTTTAAGTCGTCCTTGAGCGGCACGCCGCCGATCTTCATCTTCACCGTCGAGTAGCCGAGATCGAGATAATGTTTCATCTCGTCCTCGAGGCCCTGAATGTCCTTTTCGGGATAGTAATAACCGCCCGCGGCGTAGACCCACGCGGTCTTGTCGGCATGCCCGTTATTGTAGCGGTCGGCGAGCAGCCGCCACAGCGGCACGCCTTCTGCTTTCGAGACGGCATCCCACAGCGCCATGTCGAGCACGCCCACGGCGACCGAACGTTCGCCGTGGCCGCCCGGCTTCTCGTTCTTCATCATCGCCGCCCAGCACTTGAACGGATCGAGGACGCCGCGCGCGTCGATGATGTCCTCCGGTCTGGCGTTCTTAAGCCGCGGGATAAAGCGCTCGTGCAAGAGACCCTGCGGCGCGTAGCGGCCATTGGAATTGAAACCGAAGCCGACCACCGGCCTGCCGTCGCGCACCACGTCGGTAAAGATCGCGACCACGCTCGCCGTCATCTGCGAGAAGTCGATATAGGCGTTGGCGATGGCCGAAGAGATCGGCACGACGATGTCGGCAATGGCGGTGATGCGCATGGCGTGCTCGGAGTAATGGAGAAAGGTGCGCTCTCCATAGACCCGCACGGCCGCGACAACCAGACCGTTTCCTTATACCGCCAGCGGCGGGAGCGGGCCGCAGCGCCTAACGGCGCCGCGTCTTCTTTTTTGCCGCGCCTCTGCGCGTTGCGGCTTTCTTCCGCGGCTTTGCCGGCGGCAGCACCGCGATCGCCTCGATCTCGAACAGCGCGCCGGGCCGCGCGAGTTGCGAGATCGCCATCGTCGTCGAGGCCGGCGGCGCCTTCGCATTGAAGTGCCGCTCGCGGACCTCGCGCAGAAGGCCGATATGCGCCATGTCGACGAGATAATTGGTGACTTTCACCAGATCGGCGAAGGTCGCGCCGACCGAAGTCAGCGCGTGCCCGAGGTTCTCGAAGGCGCGCTCGCATTGGGCGCGAAAATCGCCGGCATCGCCGACCAATTTGTTTTGCAGATCGAGCCCGAGCTGGCCGGCGATGTAGATCGTGCGGCCGGGGCCTGTGGTCTCGACCACGCAAGTGTAGCTTGGCGGCGGCGCCAAAGTCTTCGGATTGAGAAAACGATTAGCCATTATCCTGCCCTTCCCTGTTCGCCGCGCTCATCGCTCTTCCAGAAGGCCGAGCCGTTTCCCCAGCCACTTCGTGGTCGGTGCCTGAATGAGGATGGTCATCAGGATGGCGATGAAGGTCACCGAGGCGATGATCGGCGCGCCCGGCGCCTTCATGCCGAGCAGAAGCCCGGCAAGCGCCGCCGGAATGACGCCGGTCTCGCGCGTCCAGCACATGAACAGCATCTCGTTGAAGGTCCACTTCGCCCGCCGGTCGGGCAGCGCGCAGGCGAACACCGTGACGGGCCGCGCCACCAGCATGAAGATCAGGACGACGATAACGCCACCGAACCAGTATTGCGCCATCAGGTGGAAATCGACCTGCGCGCCGAGCAGCATGAAGATGAACAGGCGCATGATGAAAGCGGTCGTCATCACGTACTCGTCGAGCTTCTGCTGCTCGGCGACGCCCATCTTGAAGCCGAAGGTATCCTTGTTGCCGATGACGATGCCGAACACGAACACCGCCATGAAGCCGCTCGCCTGCAAGCCGTCGGCGGCAAAATAAGCGCCGATCACCGCGACCAGAGTGACCACCGGCGCATATTCCTTGAGAAAGGCCCAGCGCTCGTGCGCGATCAGCGCCGCGGCGAGCAGCCCGAGCGCGCCGCCGGCAACAATGCCGATGACGGACTGCTTGACGAGATCGACGACCGAGGCAGTTAAAGAAAACTCGCCGGTGCCCATTGCCACGGCCAGCACGCCGAAGGTGACGATGGCGCCCATGGCGTCGTTGAAGGCCGACTCGCTCATCACGGTCTGCGCGACGCGGTCGCGAATCCGCACCTGCCTGAAGATCGGCACCAGCGTGGCAGGATCGGTCGAAGCGATCGCCGCGCCGAGCAGCAGCGCCACGATGCCCGGCAGGCCAAACACCAGATGCGCCGCAAGGCCGGTGATGGCGGCGGTGATCAAGACGCCGACAGTGGCGATGACGACGATGGTGATCCACACGGTCTTGAGCACGTCGAGCCGCAGCGACGCGCCGCCGTCGAACAGAATGTAGCTCGCGCCGAACAGGAGAATGATCTGGTTGAGCGCGGAGCCGGCCTTGATGTCGACCAGGCCGAGCACGTCGGGCCCGATCAGCATGCCGACGATCAGAAACAGGGCCACATCCGGAACTTTGATCTTGGCGGCGAAAAAGCCGGTCACGGTGCCGACCGCGAGGATGACCCCGCCAGACATCAGCGTGTGTTTTGCAACCTCGATCGCCGACGACGCTTCCACGCTTTTTCTCCCCCGGCCGCAGGAAACAGCCATTCGCGGCGATATTTTGTGATTCAGTGCGCGAGATGCTGCCCGACACCCCCTGAAATGACAAGATCCGGCGGTCCGCGCGGCACGTGCCGAGGTCTGATCGAGAGCGCCCGCTAACGCCGCCTTTACCGCTTGTGGGCTTTGCTCACGTTCGCGTGGCCGGGCGCTTCGCGCGCGAACCTTCCGTCCGTCCCGCACGTTGGAATCCCGGTCCCAAGCGGCGGGACCGGAGGCAGAGCGCGGACAGCGATGGCGGCCCCTCGTAAATCGGTGGCTTTGGTAGCATTCCTCGGCGTGATCGCCGTGGCGACGGCGTTCGACCCCACGCCCGCCTCGGCCGGTTTCTTCGACCAGCTCTTCGGCGGGCTGCGGCACGCCTTCTCCCATCGGGCTGAGCCGCCGCGCCACGCGGAATCCTTTGCCGACCCGTTCACCAGCCTTGCCCGCGCGCTCAGCGACGAGCCCCGCTCCGGCGAGCGCGTAGCCTCGCGCGACACAGGGCCGGCGCACGGCTTCTGCGTCCGCACCTGCGACGGACACTTCTTCCCGGTACAGGCGCGCGGCAAGATGAGCGCCGCCGATGCGTGCCATTCCCTGTGCCCCGCAAGCGAGACGCACGTCTTCTCCGGCAGCAACATCGATTACGCGACGACGAGCGATGGCAGCCGTTACGCCGACCTGCCGAACGCCTATCAGTATCGCAAGAAGCTTATCTCCGGCTGTACCTGCAACGGACGCACCGCCTTCGGTCTGGCGCATGTCGACGTCGCCAACGATCCGACGCTGCGGCCGGGTGACGTGGTGGCGACGAAAGACGGCCTGATGAGTGTTGGGACCGGCCGCGGCAATTCCGGCACGTTCACGCCGGTCGCCGCGTCCAACCTGCCGAAGAGCGAGCGCGCGGCGCTGTCGCAATTGCGCGTAACGCAGGACTATGGCGTCCCGCGCAATGAGGTCACGGGCACGATCTCCGCACCGATGGACTCGCAAAGCGCGCAGCTCGAAAAGGCGCGCTAGGCGTCCAACGCGTCGGCAACTGCCTCGCCCAGCGACAGCGAACTTGTCAGCCCGGGCGACTCGATCCCGAACATCTGCACGAGGCCGGACAGGCCGTGCGCCGCCGGCGTGTCGATGAGGAAGTCGCCCTGCGGCTCGCCTTTGCCCGACAGCTTGGGCCGGATGCCGGCGTAATCCGGCGCGAGCGAATTGTCGGGCAGGCCCGGCCAGTAGGTACGGATGCGCGCGTAGAACGCCGCGGCGCGCGCCGGATCGACGTTGTAATCCTCGTGCGCGAGCCACTCGACGTCGGGACCGAAGCGCATGCGCCCGGCGATGTCGAGCGTGACGTGGACACCGAGGCCGCCCGGCATCGGCGTCGGATAGACGAGCCGCGCGAAGGCCGGCCGGCCCGCATAGGAGAAGTAATTGCCCTTGGCCAGCACCAGCCGCGGCACGCGCACCTGCGGGTAGTCCGCCATGGCGCGGGCGATCGCCTGCGCGCCGAGGCCGGCGGCGTTGACCACGGCCTCGAAGCCGGCCTCGCCCGCCTCGGCGCCGCCGAACCGCGCGATCCATTGGCCGCTGCGCCGCGCGATGCCCTCGACCGGCGTATTGAACGCGATCATGCCGCCGCGGTCCTCGAGATCGCCGCGTAGCGCCAGCATGTAGGTGTGCGTATCGATGATGCCGGTCTCGGGCGAATGCAGCGCTGCGGCGCAGACCAACTCCGGCTCGAGCGCGCGGGCGGCCTTGCCGTCGATCAGCGTCAGGCCCTCGACGCCGTTGATCTCGCCTTGTTTGGCGATCTGGTGGAGCTTCGCGACTTCGGCGTCATCCGCCGCCACCACCAGCTTGCCCAGCTTCCGATGCGGAACGCCGTGGCTCGCGCAGTAATCGTAGAGCATACGCCGCCCGGCGACGCTGTGCCGCGCGCGCAACGTCCCGGTCGGGTAGTACATGCCGCCGTGAATGACCTCGCTGTTGCGCGAGGAGGTGCCCGTGCCGATGGCGTCCGCTTTTTCGGCAACGACAACATCGTGGCCCCTGCGGGCGAGCGCACGTGCGGCGGCAAGGCCGACCACGCCGGCGCCAATGACCAGAACTTGCATGCGGCTTTCTGTCGTATCCGGCGCCAGCGGCGTCAAGGCGTCGGGTGCCGAACCCGCAAAACCAACACGATTCCGGCCCAGACGGACTTTAACGCTTTCCCCTGATCAAACTTGACCCGGTGCGCGGCTTCGGCAGATTCACGGGCCAAATTCCCGAAAAGGCGGACCCGATGCGCAAAATCACTTCGACCCTCGCTTTGGCGGTGCTGGCGGCCCTGTGGGCGTCTCCGTCGCTCGCCGCGCGATGCCGCAACACCGGGAATTTCGAGGCCTGGGTCACGCAGTTCAAAAAGGACGCGCGGGCGGCGGGCATCTCCGCCAAGGTGATCGAGGAGGCCTCGCCCGAGTTCTATTTCGATCCCAACATCATCAAGCGCGACAACGGCCAGGCCGTCTTCAACCAGACGTTTCTGCAATTCTCCGACCGCATGGTGGGCGGCTATCGCATCCCGAACGGCCAGAAGAAGATGCAGGAGCACGCCGCGCTCTTCCGTCAGATCGAGCAGAAATACGGCGTGCCGGCGCCGGTCATTACCGCCTTCTGGGGACTCGAGAGCGACTTCGGCGCCGATTTCGGCAAGTTCAAGATTTTGCCCGCGCTCACCACGCTCGCTTACGACTGCCGGCGCGGCGACTATTTCCGTCCGCAGCTCATGGACGCGCTGCGGCTGATCGAGCACGGCGACCAGAAAATTCCCGACATGATCGGCGCCTGGGCCGGCGAGTTCGGCGGCATCCAGATCACCGCCTCGGATTACATGAAATACGGCGTCGACGGCGACGGCGACGGCCGCCGCGACCTGATCAAGAGCGTGCCCGACACGCTCGCGTCCGCCGGCAATTTTCTCCAGCATCTCGGCTGGCAGCGCGGGCAGCCTTGGGTGCAGGAGGTGCACGTGCCGCAGAACATGCCTTGGCAGGAAGCCGACCTCAACATCAAGCATCCGGTCTCGCAGTGGATGAAGTGGGGCGTGAAGCCCGCCTACGGCCAGTTGCCGGCCAGCTCGATGGAGGCTTCGCTGATCCTGCCGATGGGCCGGCACGGCCCGGCCTTCCTCGCCTACCCGAACTTCCAGGCCTTCCTCGGTTGGAATTCGGCTTACGTCTATTCGACCACGGTCGCCTACTTCGCGACACGGCTTAATGGCGCGCCGGCCGTCGATCACGAAGGCGCCAAGCAGATCCAGCCGCTCACCACCGAGCAGGTGACGGAATTGCAGAAGTTGCTCAACAAGCAGGGCTACGACGTCGGCGAGCCTGACGGCAAAGTCGGCAACGGCACGCGCACGGCGGTGAAGAAGGCGCAGCTCAAATACGGCCTGCCGGCCGACTCTTATCCCGATGCGGAATTGCTGCGCCGCCTCGGCGGCGGTGTCGCCAGCAATGCACGCGAGACACCGGCGCCGGCCGCGGCGAAGCCGGTGAAGCCGGTGAAGCCGATGAAGCATGCGGCGCCGAAGCGCGACCATCGCACGCAGCGCTAAGCGCCGAAGCGCGACTTTCAATTCTTCAACGCCGGCGGGCCATGCTCGCCGGCGTTTTCATGTTTTGCGCACTGCCGCGATGATCGCGCGGCAGTGCGTCATGGAACTCCACTTGTGAAGGAACGTTCATGATCGTTCACGTTTGCACGATCGAACCGCCGGAACGGGCGCAAATGGATCGTTGATTCAGCAACGGCCCGCGCACGGCCGATTGTGTGGAGGACTTCATGACAAGAACAACCGGAATCATCCTGGCGCTGGTATTGAGTGCCGCATTGCCGGCGGCCGTGTCGGCGCAGCCGGCCAAGAAGGCGGCGCCGGCCGCCCGCGCGGCACCGCATCCGACGGCACATGCTGCACGTCCGGCAGCGCGCGCTGCGCCGCATATTGCACCGCATCCGGCAGCGCGTGCTGCACCGCGCGCTGCACCACACCCGGTGGTCCGCGCGGCGCCACGCGCCGCTCCCCGTCAGGCCGCACGGCCGGCAGCGCGCCGGGCGCCGTCCAATGCCCGCATCATTCGCCGCGAGGAGCGCCGCGCACAGCGGCCCCAACGCAACGCGCCGCGCGTGACGGCCGCACCGCAAAAGGCAACGCCGCGCATCAACCGCCGCGAGGAACGTCGCGCACAGCGGCACCAACGCAACGCGCCGCGCGTGTCCGCCGCGCCAAAGAGGGCCACGCCGCAGAAGGCCGCGCCAGCCGTCGCCCACCAGAATGCAGCCGCGCCCAACCGCGCCGAGACCCGTGCCGCGCAACGGCAGGAGCGCGCGTTGCGCAAACGGGAGGACCGCTCTGTCCGGCGCCTCCCGGCCTCCCAGCGCGCATTCCGGCGTGAGGAAATCCGCAATGCCCGTGAGCAACGCGCGCAGCAACGCCAGCAGGCGACGACGCCGAATGTGGCGGCGCAGCCGAACGCCCGGCAGCAACAGCGCGCGGCACGCCGTAACGGCCGCCCGCGTGTCGCAGCACAGGCCGCGCGGCAGGGCCGCTTCGCAGCGGCCTTCGCGCGATCCAATACAGCGGCGACGAGACTGCAACGCCAGGCGCACCGGAATCGCTGGTCCGCGCGCCAGGCGTGGCGGCATCACGCACGCGCGCCATTCATCGCATGGTACGGGCCGGTGTTCTGGCCCTACGCCTACACGGACGTGTTCGACTACACGTTCTGGCCGGAAGGCTATGACGACGGCTACTGGGCCTACGCTTACGACGACTTCGTCGATGGGCTGTTCTGGGGCGAAGAGGGCCCGCCCGCTGAGTACGCGAGCGATTACGCCTCTGCGCCGGCATCGTCCGGCGAGTCGGCGGCGCCCGGCGAGTCGGCGGCGCCCGCGCCGGTTCGCTACGCCGCGGTGCAGGAGTTGTGCAAGCAGCCCGGCAACGGCGTGACGGCCTGGCCGATCGCCGACATCGAAAAGAAGGTCGGCCTGAAGGACGACCAGAAGCAGTTGCTCGCCGACATGAGCAGCGATGCCAAAAAGGCGGCCGACGTGTTCAAGGCCGCCTGCCCGGCCAAGAACGCCTTCCCGCTGACGCCTCCCGGGCGGCTCGCATCCATGACGGCACGGCTCCAGGCGACGGCCGAGGCGGTCGATACGGTCAAGCCCGCGCTCGACAAGTTCTACAACTCGCTGAGCGACGAGCAGAAGGAGCGTTTCAACGAGATCGGGCCGAAGGCGAAGCCGGGAGCGGAGACGACGGCGCAAGCTTCGGCCGACACCGCTCAGAGCTGCAAGCAGCCAAAGCCGGGCCTTGCCAACCTGCCGATCGAGAAGGTCGAGGACGCGGTCAATCCGACCGATGCGCAGGCGGACGGTCTCGACAAGCTGCAAGCGGCGACCGACAAGGCGGTCGGCATCCTACAGGCGGCGTGTCCCGACCAAACCCCGCTGACGCCTCCGGGCCGTCTCGATGCGATGGACGCGCGGTTGAAGGCCATGATCGACGCCGCCAACACGGTCAAGCCGGCGCTCGACAGCTTCTATGCCTCGCTGTCGAACGAGCAGAAGGCGCGTTTCAATCACATGGGCGGCGAGCTCGCCTCGACCAACGACTGAACTGCCGACATATGACCTGAGAGAGGGCGGCCCATGCGGCCGCCCTTTTGTTTGGGACCGCCCGGATGGGGTACACTCCTGTCTCCAAGATTCAGATAGGAATACCGCCCATCGATGCGACCTGACCCCAACGATCTTTTGCCGCCCGCGCAAATGGATGCCGACTCGCTCGCTTTTATGGCGATGCAGCCGCCTCCGCCCGCGACGTTCCCCGCCCCGGAGCGGGCCCGCGAAGCCTCGCGACGCCTGCGGCTCATCAGCCAGCCCGACCTGCCGCAGGTCGCAGAGGTAAGGGACCATGCGGCGCCGGGCCCCGGCGGATCGATCCCGCTGCGCGCCTATCGCGGCTCCGGCACCATGTCGGGCGAGACCCTGCCGGTGATGGTCTATTATCATGGCGGCGGCTGGGTCGTCGGCGATCTCGACAGTCACGACTGGACCTGCCGCATGATCGCTAACGCGGCCGACTGCGCCGTGATCAGCGTCGATTATCGACTCGCGCCGGAACACCGCTTTCCCGCGGCCTTCGAGGATTCGCTTGCCGCATTGAAATGGGTTGCCGCCAACGCGGCCATGCTGCGCATCGATCCGGCACGCATCTCGGTCGGCGGCGACAGCGCCGGAGGCAATCTCGCTGCGGGCGTTGCACTCGCTTTGCGCGACGATGGCACGATCAAGCTCAAGGCGCAGATGCTCACCTATCCGATCGTCGATCTCACCTGGGCCTATGACGAGCGTTTCGCGCAGGGCGTCGCACTCACCAATGGCAGCATGCGCTTTTATATCGACGCCTATGCGCCAGACATCGCGCAGCGAAAAGATTGGCGCGCGTCGCCGATGTTCGCCAAGAGCCTGAAAGACCTGCCGCCGGCGCTCGTCCTGCTTGCCGGCTTCGATCCGCTGTGCGCCGAAGGCGAGGCCTATGCCGCACGGCTGGCGCAGGAAGGCGTAGCAACGACCGTGCGCCGCTATCCGGGCCAGATGCACGGCTTCGCCTCGCGCGCCAAGCTGCTGCCGAAGGCCTATGACGCGGTCGCCGATATGGCGGCGATGCTCAAGGCGCATCAATAGGGTCGGACATGCGCGAGCCGGCAGACGCGAACGAGCGACGCGCCAAGCCCGCCATCGTGGTCTATCCGACCGGCACGCTGCCGCAGCCCGACATGGCGATGCTCGAGCGCGCCCGGCAGACCTTGCGCACGGTTCGAGAGGTTATCGTGCCGCCGCGCGACGCGCTCAGCTTCGAGGTGCCGGCCGGGCACTTCTTCCGCATCGTCAGTATCGAGGGACCGCAGGTCGGCGATCTGAATTTATGGAGCGCCGACAATCTCGACGAACGCTTCTTCAGCGGCAAGACGCGCGCGCTGCACGGCACCCACGTCGGCACAGGCGACCGGCTGTGGAGCAGCCTGCCCTATCTGCGGCCGATGGCGACGATGAGTCACGACACGCTCGGCTGGTACGGCTTCGACGCCGATGGCGCCGGCATCCACGACGTCATCGGCACGCGCTGCGATCCGTACACCAGCCGGCTGCTGTCGGGCGGTGACTATCATCACTGCTGTCATTCCAACCTGGCGCGCGCGCTCGCCGCCGCGCGCGGCATGGGAGTGCGAGAGGCGGAGATGCACGTCCATGACGTGCTCAACGTCTTCATGTGCACCGGATTTACCCGCGACACGCATCAGTATTTCATGAAGGCGAGCCCGGTGCGGCCGGGCGACTACATCGAGTTCTTCGCCGAACTCGACCTCGTCGGCGCGCTGTCCGCCTGCCCGGGCGGAGATTGCGGCGCCACGCATTCGAGCGACGTGGCCGTATGCCATCCTCTCAAGATCGAAGTGCTCAGGCCCGAACCGGGCAGTCTCGCGGACTGGACCCCGCCTGCGCCGAGCACCTATCCGCGCACGCACGGGCTTTGAGTAAATAAAAAAAAAGGCGGCCAAATCGGCCGCCTTTTTATCTGCCTCAGAGAAGATCAACTCACTCCGCCGCGATG
>Ga0208357_1000930_pt1 | contig 22353 bp, 20 predicted proteins | sample NGESurdeep092012_6_FD_184487 | JGI IMG/M metagenome (GOLD analysis project Ga0208357, IMG submission 184487) | Arctic peat soil microbial communities from Barrow, Alaska - NGEE Surface sample F52-2 deep-092012 (SPAdes) | ecosystem: Environmental > Terrestrial > Soil > Wetlands > Peat ... | reverse complement strand
CGACATTCGATCTCGTTTCGACGAACGCTGCACTACAACGAGTGCGCTGACCTTTCATCAGAGAGTTGACCGACAGCGATTAGGGGTGAATAGTTACGATTTTTGAAGATGTACTGCCACCGACGACGATGGAGACGCCGGAAACTTCATGGGTGTTTGTTACTAACCCAATGCTCGCCGAGAATCCCACAAAGAAAGACGAAGGTGCATTAACGGGCTCATCGATTACTTCCACACCGTCCACCCACACGAAAATCGTCGAGTTCTGAAGCGATACCGTCACGTCGTTTGGTGTGTCCCGGGTGCTCACGTTCAAGTTCATAGGGGGAGCCACGAAACTGAGGCCTCCCGTATTGATGTCAGTCCCATTGGCGACGCCAATCCAACGATTGCTGGCGGCGGTGGTGCCGGGACCTTGGTTCTTGCCTATCACGACCGCAATTCCGACGGTGCCGCCGAAACCAACCGGACTGTCTGACCCGTAAAGAGGTACAAGGGGGAAAGTCCCACTGAGGTGGGTGGTATCGGCCAGAACACGTCCTTCCCATTTACTTCCGTTACCGCTGACGGCGCTCGCAGTGAAGTTAGCTGTAAAGCTTCCACTTGTTATCGGGTTTTGTGCGAGGGCCGACCCGGTCTGAAGCTGCTCGTTATGTGTGAGAACTAGCGTCGAACCCAGGACGGTTGCGCTACCCGCGTACTGCCAACCACTTCTGCCGGGCTCTGACACGGTGTTCCCCGCCCCTGCGCTATGTCCGGTAAGAGCGATCTTCTTTGTGGGCAGTCCAACGGCCTGAAGAACTAGCGAGCCAACATCCGAGCCGGCACTGCTTGGGATGTAGAGGATGTGGAGTACCAACGACCTGCCCGCTAGCAGCTCCTCATTGGCCGGTGGGTTTGCCAAGACGAAGGGCCATTGGTCACTGCCGACGACAAAGTGAGTATTGAGCCCCCTCGGTTGCTTAGGGTCACCGATTGGGAGGGGGGGTCCCACGAGCACAGGTGACGATGCTGATCCAAACTTCAGAGCGAGGGATGAGGGCTGCACCGACAGGACCGGCGCTTTGCTTGCGATGGCATTCAGATTGACCACCGTATCCGCGACGCCGGTAGGTGAGTTCGTTTTGACAACAAGCGTGCGGTGAAAGGATCCCGGTGTACGTGACGAAAAGGAGACTCTGGCCTTGAACGATGCGTTTGGCGCGAGTGACGACCCGACTTTGGGTGGTCCGGACACGGTGAATGGTTTCCGGCTCGAGCTGTACGACTTGATTGTTGCGACTTTCGATCCGAAGTTGGTAAAGGTGATCGTCGATGCCGATAGATCAGATTTGCCTATCTCGTAGTCGGGCAACGTGAGTCCGAACGTGGAAGGGGTTACCCACGGAGTCGCCGCCTGAGCGGCTCCCCCGAGCGAGAAATCGACTTCGCCCAATGACGTCACGATCCGTAACTCGTCACTTCGATAGCCCGAAATACCGGTTGGCCGGAATATCGCCGAAACGGTGAAAGCTTGTCCCGCGTTGACAGTCATTACTCCATCAATAAAATTCGGCGAAGTCGCGGCAACGGCGAATTGTGACGTTCGAGAGCACAAGCCGCATTCATTCACTGCAGAAGAGATCGTGAACGAACGTTGTGCAACGAACGAGAGCGTCATCTTTCTGACCTTGTCAACGATTGTTTGTGTGAAGTTCGCGCCGTGGCCTGTCACTAGGGGAGAGGAATCAAGGCCGAATATCAAGAGTTGATTGCTCCTCGTAGGTACGAAGAGTCTGTTGTTTCCAACCCCGGGTGAGGCGAATTTTGTCGCGTCCGTGACGGGCCAATGATTGATTAACGTCAGGGTCCCAGGATTGGCATTCGTGCCGAAACTCGGCACCGCGTTATACGCCTGAAGTTCGGCCGAGCCGCCCCCGGCGTCTTGGAGTTGGATGATCCAAACTACGGCTGACCCTTCGGCAGTTCCGTTCGAGGTGACAATTGGCGATGAAGTGCCATATCCGACCGCTTCGGGGCCTTTGGCGACAAGATTTAGCCCAAATAACGATGAACTTGCTAACGGCTCGGTGACTTGGAAGACATTAGAGTCGCCCTGGCTGCCATTGCCAAGTGACGTGGTGCCACCGTCTGAAGTTGGGATGTAAATGTAGCCCCCGTCGCCGGGCCAGACCCCTGGCGTGGCAATTGCGCTGCCATCGGGACCTTGCTCGGCGAGGGCGCCCGAGTCGCCTGGAGAGACTCCACCAAGATTCTGCGCGTTGAGGAGGTAAACGTAGCCTTCCTTCCCCGTTTGAACAAGGAGATTCGGGACCGCGGCGGTCCCGAACTGACTTGCTAGAAGTACTGGGGCGCCCGACCCAAAGTCCAAGTCGTCCTGGTCGAGGGATAAGGCGTCATAGGGGCGAAGAAATCGGTGGCCTTCAGCTCACCATTGCTCTGTGCTACAAGGCGAACGTCTGGCTCTCCTAATGAACCGGTCCTCGGAGGAGACTTGCCGGAGATCGTACCCGACGGCGAGGTGCCGGGAATACTGTTACCCGACGCAACGATGATCTGACCGCTTACATCGGAGGCGAAGCCGCTACCAGCCTGCCAGATGCCGCGGCCATCGGTTGTTCCTTTCGTAACGTCGGTCCACAAGGCCATTAGATGTCCGGATTCTGAGACGCCAGCGACGTAACCCTGGTGGGGCTTTGTGTCACAGTGGCTGCTGAAACCTAACTAGACCACTCCGTCGGTGAGAGTGAGCGCGACTCGTTGGAGTTCATCGTAGGCGACGAAGTTTGCTCTCGGGTCATTTTGGGCCGTGCCACTGATCTCCACTGGGAAGTTCGGCTCTTCCTCGCCATTCGTCGGTTTCAACGCGTGAATGAAGTAGCCGGGAGATTCGTCAGGGGTTGTTCCCTTGCCGCGACGTAAACGACCCCTGTGGTCGGGTCAACCACAGCGGTCGAGGTGATGCCAATATAGGGTTCAAGGTCGGTGCATTTCCAAGGGGCGATTGATGAAACGGTTGGGTGCTGGTCATTAAAGGGTCCTGCGCCGATGTTCGCTCCCACCTGGACCGCCCGCTGCCGGACTCCCGTCACCTGGTTGATGCCGTACACCCAATTTTGCTCAGTCGCGATAGTCGCATTTAATCCATCCATCACCGGTTGGGCGTATATCTGATCGATTATTGGGACGCTAAGTAGTTGGCCAAACCCACCATTGGCGACATACGTCGGTGTCAACTGCGAAGCCTCCGGATACCAGCCGTCTCGCGATAGTCCACCACGATTGGTGCCCTCGTCGGCCGTGAGCACTGAAGTGTGCGGCGTTTCCTTTAGTTGGGTCATCAGTGAGACGACGCGACTGACTGCCGCAGTGTGCGCAACAGAGAAAAGGGACGCTATGCAGAAGACGAACAGAGCCACGACCGCAATCCTGCTTCCACGCAATCTGTTACTCCCTGCTCCTACAAAGATCACTTTCTCCAAACACGTTTCTAGTCCCGATGTCGGGGTCCCATGGTGGCTGGAAAAGCTGTGGTTGCTCGATGAAACTACTCTTCGACTGTGCCTAGAGGTTCTACTAAACCCGGCGATATGAGTGGGCCACGAAACTATCTACCCGTCGCACCACGTGCGAGAACGGGTCGAACTACTTCGAGAACTCGCCCGTTGTGTTCGCCTGGGTCTGGTGAAGCGACGTCCCTCGGGCCACACGTCAATCAACGCGGCACAATCCCGGTCTAGGAAATTCAAGGCGTTTGGCGAGGTTAACAACCGAATCGTGCCGGGTCAGTAGGAGGGCAACCTGATTGTGGGTCGCAACAGTCACCCCGCCGCGGACACACCTTTCGATCGGTCCAAACCGATGTCTTCGTTTGCTTCACTTTGGCAATGGCCAGGGGCCGGAGTGGCGGGACGGGCCTTGCCAAACCCATTCAGTAGTGGGCTAGTTTGATCTGAAAATCTGAAAACACTGAGGTTGTACAAAAACCTCCGGAATCCGCATCTCAGCCCTGAAAGTCTTGCAGGTCGTTGCTGCTTAGTGCTGCCAGACCCTGACGTAGTCGACCTGCATACTGGCGGGTACTGTGTCCGGCGCGGTGATGAAAATCGAGAGCTCCAGACCTAAGTTCAAGTGCATGGGAGCAGAGGTGATCCCCGAGGTGTCGCTCCAGACCTTGGTCCCGTCGTAGTAGAAAGTGACCGACCCTGGCTCCCAGTCGGCGGCGAAGGTGTGCCACCCCGTGAAGGTCCCAGAGGCGCAGGTCTCAATTGCGCCTGCTGAGTTATGGAAGGTCGCGCAGGCGTGGCCGTGTTCTCCTTCGAGAACATCGATCTCGCCAGTAGTGGGCCACTTCAGGCCGGAGGCCCAGAAAGCCGGCCAGTCCGCGATCCCACCCGAGTGAGGCAGCTTGAGCCGAACTTCCATGTACCCGTACGTGAAGCTGAAGAGTCCGTCGGTAGTAACCGAGCCTGTGGTGTAGGGCTGGGTGACCCCGCCGCAGGTCTCCCGGTCAGCAATAGCGGTGATATTGAGAGCGTCGCGGGTGACGCTCACCTGCGCGGGGTTGTAGCAGTCCTGTTCAAGGGTGTTATACCCCGCGGTGACACCGGGGGCGCCGTATGCCCCCGTCGACCACTGGGACCTGTCGAGCGAAGAGCCGCTGAACTCCGAATCGAAGACCAGGTTCCACGGTCCAGGGTTGTCGCCCACGGGCTGAGGCGAACCCGCCACGGTCGTGTTCGTGGTCGTCGGCGGCGGCGATGTGGCCGTCGCCTCTGGCAAGGTTTTGGTTGTCGTGTCCCCCGTAGACTGCGTCGTCGAGGCCGGACTACTCGACGTCGCCGACGCGTTCGCTGGGGGAGACCAGGGATGCCAACGTTCCGCGGACCATGTCAACTGGCTAAAACTCAACGTCGAGGTGAGCGTCGATTCGAGGTTTGTCCGATTAGACGAATCGCCTTGTGCGTAGCCCGACGCTGACGCGTCAATCGTAATCATTGCTACGAGAACCGAAGACGTGACGGCGAGCATGACGATCTTGGGAAAGCGGTGCGTGGTGTCGCCCGTGAAGAATTGACCTAGTGTGCCCTTGTTCATGTTGAACAAATTCACAGACCAACATCACGACGCCACCTATGCAGTCCCAACTAACGCTCAAATTCCTTTTCTAGCCCCGTTGATCAGGGAAGATTTCCGTTCAACGGGATAGAAAAAAGACGATTTCGCTACGTTTTCGACGGCAAAATTGGCGATTAGATGGGGCTGTGCACACCCCAAGTGGAGCAGTGCCAGTGGCTCGTTAACAATCTGGCCCTGCCCCCGTTCAGTGGACACGATTGGCCTTGACCCCGAATAGTGGACCTCGTTTATGCGAGTGTGGCTGTGATCTACCTGGAGGTAGTCATGCCCTATCGATATTCGGCCGAACTTCGAGTTCGAATCTGTCAACGAATGCTCGCCGGCGAAGAAGTGGCGGCTTTGGCGAGCGAGTTACATATCTCTCCGGGAACGCTTCATCGCTGGAAGAAGCAAGCTCTCATTGATAACGACCTTTTGCCGGGAGTGAAGAGTTACGACAGTGACGAACTCGAGCTCGTCAAGCTGCCGCGGCCTTGTTCAATGGAGAGGTGCCGTTCAGCCCAAAAGGAGGTTCCAGGTTGCTCCATCCCTGAGCGGCCTGGGTTACACCGAACGCGCTTCGTGTCGGGTCGTGGGCCTTGAGCGCTCGACGTACTACGACAACAAGCATCGCGTTCCGAGCAATCAAGCAATCCGTCGTCTGCTCTTGAGTGACGTGATCGGCGGAGTGCACGCCAACTCGCGAGGCACCTACGGCCGGCTTCGCGTCAAGCAGCTCTCAGGATGGAACACGGGCTCATCGTCAACCAGAAGCTCGTGGCGCGAATCATACGGGACCTCGAGATCCACGGTCTTCCGAAGCGCAAAAGCGTCACTCGCAATCTCGCCAACGTGGCCACACACGACGACCTGGTGAATCGCAACTTCGTGGCTGATCGACCCAATGCCTTGTGGCTGACTGACATCACCGAGCACCCGACTCCTTGCATTCCAGTGGTCGTCGCAACACTTAGATTCGTTGCAACGCTAGTAGTGCATCAAGACGCTCCGCAGGAGTCTCCCAGTCGAGTCCTTTTCTCGGTCGTGTATTGAGTTCATCGGCGACAAATTCAAGGTCCTCGACGCTATGGCGCGCGAGGTCGGTGCCCTTTGGAAAATACTGTCGGAGCAATCCATTGGTGTTCTCATTGCTGCCCCGTTGCCATGGGCTCGCCGGGTCGCAAAAGTACACATCGATGTTGGTCGCCTTGGTGAATGACTTGTGCTCTGACATCTCTGCACCTTGATCCCACGTCAGTGTTCTTCGCAGGGAATCGGGAAGATCACGCATCGTGTGGACGAGTCCATCGCGCACCGACTCCGCGGTGCGACCGTTGTTGAGGTGAACGAGCATGACGTATCGGCTCGATCACTCCACGAGGGTGCCGATCGCAGACTTGTTCAAGTTGCCGACAATCAGATCGCCTTCCCAATGTCCAGGAACAGTTCGATCATCCGCCTCAGTTGGCCGCAGGGCAATCGGGATCATCTGGTCGACGAATCTGGTGGTTCGACGAGCAACGTCGCGACGGGGTTTGCGTCGGAGGCGGCCGTATCTGGTAACCGGAGTCGCCGCAAGGCGCAAAGCCCCTGGACGCGGCGAGTAGATCGCTTGGTAGATGGTTTCGGTCGCCACGCGCATCGTGCCGTCGTTCGAGAAGACCTTGGAGAGGCGATGACTGATCTGCTCCGGTGACCTTCTTCGCGCCAGTTCGGAGGTCACGTAGTCGCGCAGCGGTCCTGGAGTCTGTAGTTTCCCGTGCCTCGGTCGAGGTCGGCGCGTGGCGGATGCACGATGCGCTCCATAGGGCATGTAGCCGAGCGACGACGTTGTATTGCGCCGTAGCTCACGGCTTATCGTTGACGGCGCACGACCGAGCTCGCGGGCGATCGCGCGAATCGAATTACCTCCTCGACGCAGGTCGTGGAGTCGTTCTCGTTCCTGGAGTTGGAGAAATCGTGAACTGATGGGGCGTTCGAGTCGATCAAGGTCGACCTTCTCCCCGTGGACGTGGGCGGTTCGTGGCTTTTGCACGTTCGCAAGTCTCTCCGTTGTCGAGTATTTGACCACGCGCCCGTCGGGGTAGATGCGGCCGCCGTAGAACGGTCGAATGCCCTTGTCCCAGTCCTGCGCACTTCGTTTATCGGTGCCGACTTCAACCATCGCTTGGGTTCTGGTCATTCCTTCGGATCGAAGCTTGAGGAACTTGTCTCTCTGACTCCGAACGCTTTTGCCGGTGAAGACACCGGCTTGGTGGGCCCACTTGTAGCACGTGACTCGAACGAAGCCCAGCTCACGAGCGACGGCCGAGACGTTGCCCGTTTCTTTCAGCCTCAAAAAGAACAGCGCCTTCCCCTCTTCGCTGTAGGCACGAGGCCGCCCCCGGGGGGTCGACAAACCCGCACGACGTATCCAGTTGTAGCCAACGTCGGGACTCACCCGGACTTGGAAGGCCGCTGCTCGGACCGTTCCACCTCGATCAAGTATTTGAAAGAACTCGCTCTGCCTCGGATCCAACATGGGCACACCTCTTTCTATGAGGTGTTGCGACGACCACTGGAATGCAAGCTCGAGAGGGCACGGTCTACTGCTGTTGCGTCCTCGACATCTATTCGCGCAAAGTTGTGGGCTGGGCGATCGATCGTCGCTGCGAGTCGATACTGGTGAACGACGCGTTGTCCATGGCGGCCCGCACGAGAATGACGTCTCCCTCGACGGTCATTCACTCCGATCACGGGTCAGGCAGTTCACGTCGTGGGCCTTCTCCCAGAACGTCCGGCGTTACGGACTACTGGGTTCGATGGGCACCATCGGTGACTGCTACGACAATTCGCCAATGGAATCATTCTGGGCTCAATGCAGATCGAACTGCTCAACCGACAGCGCCGGACGACCGTCGTCGAATTGTCGGTGGCGATGGCCGATTACATCGAGAACTTCTACAACCTCAGCCATCGCCACAGTTCGCTCAGCTATTTCACACCAGAAGAATTCGAGAATCTACAATTGAGTGAAACCCAAGCCGCACTCGCATAAACGCGGTCCAAAAAATGGGTCAACGCCAGATGGCCTACCAAACGGGGTCAAGGCCAGTTGAGCGTGAAGTCGACTTCGCCCAACGACGTGACCATTCGTAGCTCGCCATTACGATAACCCGAATGGGATTGACGCGAAGATAGTGAACCTTCAAGCAGCAGTCGGCTCAAGAGTAACCGTGTAGCCCAAGTTTCGAAGTTGGTCGACGACGCGACGCTTCGCTTTCTCGGGGTTGCGCTTGGAGTAAAAGTCTCCACCCGGCTCATTGAAGGTCTCTCTGGTCTGCAGCATGTTGCAGACGGTAATGAGCATGGCGTGCTCGATCGCCACCACGGCCTTGACCGGTCCTCGACGTGAGACGATCCACCGATACTTGGCTGCGTAGGAGGTGTCGTGCGAGCGCGACGCACTCAGGGCCGCAATCCCGAGGGCGTCCTTCAAGTAGGCGTTCCCGGGTCGAGTGCGTGTTGACTTCACACGACCCGCGGATTCATTTGATCCGGGACCCACACCGGCCCACGAGGCCAGGTGGCCCGCAGTCGGAAACCGACTCATGTCCGCAACCTGGAATGCCGCTTATCGCGCGCACTGTTCATAGCTTTCGATAACGATGGACCACGGAGTGCATCGAGAAACGATGAAAAGCACCCCGAGAAATCCTCTTGCTAACTCAAGAATCCCGTCACATTTCGCCATCGACGCGTGAGGCGGCAAACAACACCATTACTCAATTTCACCGAAGTCGCTCGTGGCACTCGGACTTTCGAATCTCCAAGCGAGTCGTCAGACGCAACTATAAGCACAGATGGGTGCATCAATGGTCACAGTCCCAATACTCGCCGTCGCTGAGGCATCGATAGTATTGCAAGCCCCCATGTCCGACCTGCGAAATAGAGAATGATCAATGGGAAATTGCCGAAGGCACTTCCAATCCAACGTAGTGGCCCAGGGCGGATACGAAATCGCGAAAAAGTGTAAAAAAGAGTCGTGACGAGCGCCACTGAAAGCAAACTGAGGAATCCCAACCACCACGTCCACCAACCCGTAACAACAGCGACAATTGAAGCCAGTGACCAGATCAACGAGATCAACCAGATCACGTCGGGCAATCGGATTATTCGAAATTCAAATGGATGCGAGGCCGCGTCAACACCCGTCTCCCAGGTGTATTTCAGAGCGCAGCGATAACTCTTCGACTCTCGGTGTTCAACATGGAGATCCTCCAATATCTTCAACTTAAAGCCCCGACGAAGCAGACGATGTGCTAGCCGAAAGTCCTCACCCAACTTGTAGTGAGATCCAAAGGGTTCAGTTCTGAGCGCAGCCGCGTCGAACAGCACGTTGCCCCCGGCGATGCCCGTAAAACCCACTCGAATTCGAATTGTGGGACGAAAGATCCGCCAGATGACTGCCGAATCACCGTCGGGGAGAGCGACAGCTGAAACTGCGCTGAATCCCTCCAGAGCATCAGTACAACGCTGCAGCCAATCGAGTGGGACGACGATGTCTGCATCGACGAACGCAATCCTTGGCGCACGGCTCGCATCTTGTCCCGTTCGTCGGGCCGCTCCTCGACCAAGGTTGACATCATGTCTGATGAGACTAAGTCTCGAGTCATCAACTTGAATCTGCTGAACTATCTTGGACGTCTCATCGAGAGAACCGTCGTCGACGACAACTACTCTATAAACCAATTCCGTCGCCTGATTGAGGAGAGCTTGCAGACAAAGGGCGATTCTTTCGGCCTCATTGAACGCGACGACAACAATATCAATATCCCGATGATTGTGGCCGGAGTTAGTTGACTCTCTTTGAACCTCTTCTTGAATGTTCATCAAAGTTCACCTAATTTCGAAACTAGGTCGTGACTAAAACCTCCATGGGGAATTCACTACCTCGTTCTCTAGATCATACCGGTACTTCCTTCGACTCCCCATTCGATTCAAGTCGCGTTCGCAACACATCACTGTTTGCATACTGGCGGGGCGTTCTTCGACGAATTTACTGCTTGGCGCATACTAGCGTTTCGCCCCGTAAACTCAGCGATTTGCAATCCACTGTGAAAGGTGACATCGCAACCGAGCCGTCCATAAAAGCTCGGGCGAGTGATTTAGAACGTTTGGAATCTCCACCATCGCAGCGGATGGAACCACGACAGCGGCGGGTTCTGGGACGCGCACTATCCGACATCAAGAGAGTCGCTTCAGAACTCCACGCGGAACTAGGTGAATGATGCCGCCTAACACGTTGAAATCTCAGGGGTGTCAGTGAAGGCACAGTCCGTGGCGCTAATGACTGGCAATGCAACAGTTGCAGCGCGCCGATTGTAGGTGCAAGTAACATCACTCTCTATACGAGTATCACTGTGAAAGGTCGGTTCATTGGTCTCGACGAGGAATTCCGAAACTGCATCTGCACGCCATGAGAAGTCGAATCCTCCCAGGTTCTTTGAGTATCTTGGTGTTATCGCCGTCTTCGTTGCGGCAACGCTTGTGTCACTTCCCGTCGTACATTTCTTGCAAAAAGAGAGCGGTTCGAGTGTGGCGTCCACGGCGGAACAGGCGGCGTTCGTTCATCCCGTCTTGGTTAACCATGGTGTGTCATCAGGCGAACTCCTGTCGATCGTCGTGACTCCTGCGCAGTCCGGCAATTTGGACTGGACCGCGTCTTGGACCTCAAGGCAACGTCAAACGATCATCTTGCACGGTTCCCTGAGCTGTCGATCAGGTGTCAAGGCTACGTTCACATTTGTGACGAGCGACACTCTTGGTGGAGATTGGCTAACGATCCACGTTGCAGGAATCGCTACTCCGCTGCAGGCTTGGATTCTGTGACATATACAACTGCCGAATCTGATGAGAGAATAGTTGTCTCCTCTCACTCGCTGAACCTGACCGCGCTATGTGCATTGCTCACTGGACTGTCGGTGATGCTGAAAACCTTTCCGCTTGCGCAGTTATTCGCGACCACCGGGCTGATTCTCACGGTCGGGGGATTTACTTGTAGCCATCTCACGAAAACGGCAGGCTCAGTATTGACTCGCTTTCTTGCGGTCATAGGTGCGGGATTCCTTTCCATTCTTCTCATGGGAGCTATTTTCGGCACAGTACTCCCACATATTGGCGTCTCGCGTCCACTAACTCGCGTGCCGCTTGTCATTCTCTGGCTTTCCATTCTTGCCGGGATTGCGCTGTACTCCTCGATGCGACGAGTTGACCCAATACACGAGTTGACAGTTGGGATCACTCGACAACATCTGATATGGCTATCTGTACTTTGCATTCCTCCTTTACTGGCGCTCGTAGCAACTTCGAAACTCAATTCCACCGGACAAGCTGCTCCGGCGATTGCGTGCGGAGTTCTGGCGGTCGCTCTCATCGTTCTCGCGATCCTCCTACCATCGTCGATTCACGGACCCCCGAGAGTCATGTTTCTGGCGTCGGGATTCTTGACTGCAGCTTGGCAGGTTCCATTTCGAGGAGGTTGGCTAAACGGCTGGGACATTCAGCACGAATACTCGGTCGCCGCTCTTGAGGTTCATCAGGCGGTATTCCCGCTCGTTCAGAGCCGTGACCTATTCTCAGATCCTTACAACGGCATGTTGTCGCTGACTGTATGGCCGGCGCAACTCCACGCGCTGACGGGAATGAGCCTGCGGACGATTCTCGGATTAGTGCCGTCGATATTTCTGGTGCTTTGCCTGCTCGCCGTCTGGTGCGCGGTGCGCGAAATAATCGGAGAGAGAGCGTCAACGGTCATGTGTGCACTCTTCGTGCTCGGTTCCGAGTATTTTGTGCATGAACTGCCGTTGGTCACGCGTCAATGCTACGGGCTGTTCTTCTTTGCCCTACTTTTGCTGGCGTTGGTGTCTCGTCGCCTGCCAGTTAATTGGGCGCGGGGACTCGTGATCATCTCGGGCGTTGGCATTGCTGTGACGCACTATAGCTCGGCGTATCTCGCGGCGGGAGCCGTTCTCATCGGATGGTTGGTCGCAACAATCTTTCGATCCACAAGTTCCTCACGCGTTCTTACCTGGCCGGTGACCGCGGCTGTGGTTGGGTCCACAATTCTCTGGGGTGCATTCGTAGCTAAAACGGGATCAGGCATACGGCAGGTACTGCATTCGATCCGGATCGACGGATTCAATTTTCTCCCGACCAGTGGCAACTTCGTGTCTCGTTGGATCAATGGGGCTTCGATAAGTACGACAGTTAACGCATCAGTTATTCGCGCCACCGACCTACAACTGCGCAAGACAACTTACAAGTGGATGAAGGTCGACCCTAGGTCTCTCCATACTCAACTAGTGAACGTCAACGTGCCGTCGGCGAGGGGCGTAGCGGTACTGGGGGGGCTCGTGAACATTGGCGGTACGCTTCTCGCTGAGGTACTTGTCGCCGCCGCCGCGCTATCCGTCGGGCTCTGCTTGTGGTGGTGTCGCAAAGACCGTCAGTTAGCGGCGCTTGTAGGCATCGGTATCTTCGCGTTGGCTATTTCTTTTGTTTCCCGCCTATCGCAGACGATCGGCGTTGTCTTTGATCCCAGTAGGGTCGAAGCGCAGATGTATTTGGTCTTTGTGATCATGGTCGTGGTCGTCGTGTCTAGATTGACAACCAGATGGCCCGATCGACTGATTGTCCGATTGTTCAGACAGTGGAGCCCGGCGGCAATGGTCGCAACGACAGTGGTGGCATGCCTTTCAGTTGGTGCGTCTACCCAGTTGACCGGTCTGGTGCAACGAAACGGTTTTCTCCCCGCAGTGTATTCGGCGACCGGAGAAGGAATACGGCGAATTCCTTCGACCTCCGATCTCGCCGCCGCGAAGTGGGTTTTCAAACACCGCAGCGCAGGCTCAATAGTGCAGACGGACAGGTTTGGCCAACTAGCACTGTTTGATTTCGGATACGCAGTTCGGCGCGGTCTTTTCGACACCATTGACCCGGTGACCGTCGACAATTCTGCGTGGGTCTTCGCCAACCACACCAACATCGTGGAACATGATGCGCAAGGTGGAAACAATGCTCGGGTTGGAGTCTTTCGCTTTCCCTACAGCTACTTCTCTTCGACGAGATCGATCCTGTTCGTGTCAACCACCGATTTGGTATTTGGATCAGACTCGATTGTATTTGCGAAGGATTCCGGCGCTGGCTTCTCGCAGTGATCGAATAAGAAGATTTTGAAATTACTCACCGTGAAATCAAAACGTGCACTGTTTGGGTTCTACCAGGAAAGTCTCATCAAGAACGCCAGCCTGCTGCTCATTAGTAACGTGATACTCGCGGGATTTGGATTTGTGTTTTGGGTCATTGCGACGAGACTATTCACAAAAGCGGACGTCGGAATTGCATCAGTGATTTTTGGTGCAACTTCCTTGATAACTACGGTGGGTTTGTTGGGACTTGATTCTGGTCTTATGCGCTTCCTCGGATCGTCGGTCAACCCCAAACGTCAACTTGAATCAACATTCGCTCTTGTTTGCACGTCAACCACCATCGCTGGCATTACCTACATCGCGCTGGCTCCCATGCTTTCTCCGAAACTTGATTTCATGCGAGATGACTGGGTTGACTCGGTTCTCTTGGTCGCGTTTGTACTTGCCATCGTTATTAACGCGCTTCTTCAAGCCACATTCATAAGCAAGCGCCGGGCCGTGTTCGTTCTGGCGGGAAACTCACTTTTCAGTGCTCTGAAGATTTTAATGCTACCCCTCCTTGCGGTCTTCGGTGCAGTGGGAATTATCAGCGCTAGTTGGATCGCTCTGTCCGCAAGCATGATGCTTTGTGTTGTCATCTTACGCAACAAATTTGGGATATGGTTGCGTCCCGTGTACCATCCGGGTTCTCTTGGACACGTCCGAAAGTACGCAACCACCCTCTTTGCTACTGGAATCGAGAACAGTTTGATTCAAGCTGCCCTACCTTTGGTGGTTCTCAATCATCTCGGCGCAGCTAAGGCGGCGGACTACTACATTGTTGTCAGTGTGGCGTTGCTTCTGAGTATGGTGCCGGCTACAGCCTTCCAAGCGCTCTTAGCGGAGGGGGCGCACTCAATTGACACTCTAAATATCAACGTTCATCGATCGGCGAAGCACGTTTTCGGCCTTTTGTTGCCGGCTGTCGTCGTTGTGCTACTAGCAGGGCGGTACGTCCTGCTTCTCTTTGGCCAGAGCTACTCCCAACAGGGAACCGTGATGTTGCAACTCGTAGCGATGGCGGCTCCGTTCTCCGCATTGAACTATCTGGCTGATGCCGTAGTTAATGTTCGACAGCGGAATCGGCTCTTCTTAATCATGAACACGCTGAACTCAGGGATGATTCTTCTTTTGAGCTACCTCCTCGTTGACCACGGACTAACGGGTTTGGGCGTCGCGTGGCTCGTTGCCCAAGCTTTAACAGTGGGAATTTATGCGGTCATTATGCGCCGTGACATTCCCAACTTCGTTCGACCCCGAACTAACTGAAGCTCGGCGATCGTGCTGAGTGACTTTACGGCGCTTGGTCGAAAGTTTCTCATAAAGTAGAACGCACATTGATAATGTATTATTGGAGACCACAAACATGTCACCCGCGTCTCGCCTATGTTTTTCCTGAGCGACCCTTCTCGAGAGCCTCTCTTGGTGTGTCTATCCCCACATTTCAAATTTTCCAAGGTCGTAGCAGACGCATTGCATAGAGTCCGAGACAGTTTCGGTACTTTTCGCGGCGGGTACAGTCATGTCGTCAAGAAAGGGCATCCTGCGTGAGCGATCCCACTCCTCCAAACGACTACGTGAGTGATGTGGCTCTCACTGGATGCAAGTTTTGCGTAGTGTACGACTGCTTCTTCCCCTTGACTCATGGCGGGGCCGAACGATGGTACCGAGTACTTGTGGAACGACTTGTCTCGGCCGGAGCGACGGTCACCTACCTGACACGTCGCCAGTGGCCAAGTGAGCCACCCTTTTTGGCGGGGGCCGAGATAGTTGCCGTGAGCGGCGCCAGTGAGTTGTACGACGTTGTAGGAAAGAGGCGAGTTGGTCCAGCGGTTGCGTTTGGTGCTGGAACGTTCTTATGGATGGTGCGTCACCGTCGTGAGTTTGACGCGGTTATCGTAGCGAGTTTTCCATTTTTTTCGGTGCTCGCGGTTCGCGGGGCGCTGACGGGCACCGGGACACCGATCTTTGTCGATTACCACGAAGTTTGGTCGTCCCAGTACTGGCGATCTTACGGTGGCTGGTTCACTGGCACTTTCGGCGCATTGATCCAAAGACTTTGCGTTCGCCTTACTCATTTCGCTCAGGTTTTCGCCGAAGAGAACGCTCGGCGCTTGCGACAACACGGCTTTCGAGGAGAATTGGCAGTGCTCGCAGGACTCTTTCCAGGGGATCGAATGGAGTGGGTCGCATCGAAGAAAGCGCCGGTAAATCCAGTGGTGCTCTTCGTCGGCCGTCTGGTGAAAGATAAGGGTGTACGGCTCCTACCTGAAATACTCGCGGTGGCTCGCCTGAGGTTGCCGACTTTGGGAATGGTTGTGGTGGGTACTGGACCTGAGCGGGCCGCAGTTGAAGGTGACATGAATCGACTCGGGCTCGCCGAAGATGTCCTCTTCACCGGTAGCGTCTCGGACGACGAACTTCATCAATGTTTTGCTAAGGCGTCCTGCACGATAATTCCATCGTTGCGCGAAGGTTATGGGATCGTCGTCGCGGAGTCGCTGGCGGCTGGCACTCCAGTAGTCGTCGCCAATAACGTAGAGAATTTAGCTACCGGTCTTGTCGAGTCAGGAGTAAACGGATTCGTAGTCGAACCTTCCGTCAAGGAGATGGCAGACGGAATAGTTGCGGTGGTGGTTGCTGGTGGCCAACTTCGCAGTTCGACGGCAGCGTGGCACGTCGAGCATTCAAAAGTGATGAACATGGATCGTTCAGCTGACGAGATGGTCGTACGGTTATCTACGCGCGTGCCTACTAGAACTCTACGATCGAAAAAGCATCGGCGATCAGTCAAGTGAGGTGGATTCGTTGTCTGACGAACATTCTCAGCGGAGACCGGCGGAGAAGGTGAATAACTCTGATCGCACTGTGGTGTTGTCAGCGGTCATCGGTACATTCAACGGAGCGCGGACGCTGGGAGCCGCGCTTGACGCTCTCGAGACACAAATTACCGAGTATTCATATGAGATTCTTGTTATCAACGACGCATCAGCAGATGCGACAGCAGAAATTGCGGGGCGCCCGAGCGTTCGACTGATAACTCTTGAACGGAATCAGGGGCACGGCCATACCCTCAACGTCGGACTAGCGGAGGCACGAGGACAATTTATGGCCATGATGGATGACGACTGTGTACCTCCAATTGGTTGGGTTCAAGAGCTTGCTCTCGCTTGGAACAACGTAGGCCCAGAAGTAACGATGATTGGAGGCTTGGTTGAGCCTCTCGAGACCGACACCTTCAATCGTCGCTATGTAGCCTTTCGTCGTCCACTTACTCATCAGGAGATCGAGATCGACGAGGATGCGGGAGTTTGGCGGCGATTGCGCTACCAATTATCGCCACCGGAGAGATGCTTGAATCGTCGACCTGTGTACTTCACCGTCGGAGCCAATATGTCCGTGCGAGTTGATGCCGTGCGTGATGCCGGTGGATTCACAGAGGCTCGCGGGGCCGGGGAGGAGGTGTCGTTGGCGCGACTCTTGCGATCAAAATTTGGACCCGATACGGTGCAACTCTTCCCCAGTATCGTGATGCTCCACAATTTTCATCCCTCTCTTCGTGACACGTTTCGACGGTCACGCAGTTATGGTCGTGCCCACGGGAGAGACTGGTTAAGAAATCGGGACATCCCGGCTTTTGCTCCACTACCCTTCTGCGCAGCACTCGTCGCCGGGGCTGTGGCACTGGTGAGTCCGACGACGTCGCTGGTGGTCCTCCTTGCTTCACCCTATTTTCTTTATCGACGTTGGTTCAGATGGCTACGAGCGAGCGGATCTCGTGAGGCGCTCGTCTACCCGTACGTCCAAATCGCCGAGGATGTTGTTGGCGACGTGGGCTTCGCCCAAGGTCTTTGGCGGGAACTGCGGAGCCCAAGCCGTTCAAAGATTCGGTCGTCTCGCGGTTCTCTGCGCTGATGTGATTCGCAGGTGGAAAAACTCGGCGAGAGCACCGCCGGAATAAGTCATGTGGTAGAGGAGCTTGGAGAATGGATGACTCCGTCGGTTACGAACCAGTGGAACGGCGAGAGCGAGCAGGTACCAGGGGAAGAAGATCGATATCGGCGAGAAGAGCATATACATCGCGTAAACGGTGCATGCGGCGTCAACTCTAAAGAGATTCCTCCAGCGAGAACGGTGCTTGCGATAGAGTCGCACCCTGCCGATCCCATAGCGGAATGCTCTCTGCAAGTCCTCGCGAGTCGTCCCCCATTCGTGCGTAACTTTCGCTTCGGCTACGTAGTTGGCTCGTATTCCCAGTATCTGCGCCCTCCAGGCAAAGTCAACATCTTCGGCGAAGCCCAACTCTTCGTCGAACATTCCGACGCGGTCGAATATCGTCCGGCGAAAAGCAACGTTCATGTTCGAAAACTCGGAGAGATATCCCCGAGCGTCGAGGTCAAACGGCGTGAGGGTATCATGAAGGGAATTTCCCGAAACCGACGAATTGGATCCCACCGTGATTAATTCGCCACGTGTCACTATGGGCTCTACGAGGGCAGTCAACCAACCAAACTGCGGCACGCAGTTTGGATCGAGAAAGACGACAGTGTCACCGGAAGAGCGTTGCACTCCCAAATTTCGCTGTTGCGCGATAGTTCGAATCCGGTCCGATGGTTGAACGTAGTCGATCCAGACAACGCGTGGGAACTTCGAGGCAGTCTCAACGAATCGTCGACTCGAGGCGTCGACCACGACTATCTCAGCTCCATCAGCGATTCCGGGTTGGTACAGCGCTCCGAGGGTATCTCTAATCCGATCATCGTTCTTGTTTACGATGACTATCGAAACTGATTGACCTGGCATAGTCGCGCCTACGTCGCGAGCCGTCATGGCTCAGCACGCTCGGACCGGTCCGTCCTCTTCATGTTGCTCTCATCATTCGACGTTGATCCTTGAGGACTCTTCTTCGGCGATTGGCAATTGCGGTCGCGGTGAACCAATGAGGAACGGCGAAATCAAAGGTGCCGACATCAGCATGATGCCTACTACGAAGGCACTTCGGACAAACGAAGCTAATGATGTAGCGGCCGGGTCGGAGATCGCCAAGGGATGATGATGCGAGTTGACGATAAGGATGGCAACTCCGGCTAGAGCAACAAGAACGAGCGTCGCGCCGTAGCAAAAAAAACGACGAATCAAGGTGCCAATTGGCACTTTGAGGTGGGCGTGGCGGAGGCCAAGTGATTCTGCACGGTATCTGAGAACAAGTCCAGTACAAAAGACGATGGGGCCAAGGATACTTAGTACGCCAGCGGCGCCATTGGCAACCCAACCGAGCGATCCGACGCTTCCAAGTCCCGCGGTTGTTTGAGCCGCCATCGACCATAAGACGACGGCAGCCGCCGTCATGAGCAGCCCGGGAATCGAAGCTAATGTATCGGGGCTCAATAGCAATATCTGGCGAAGATGACGAAGACCGTCGCTGAATGTGCTCAACTTTGATTCTCCAACACGTTCGGCGTACGTCGTGTTGACTTCACGGATTCTCAGGTCCGCCCATGCACAGCGAATTAACATCTCTGAGGCGAACTCCATGCCGGTTGACGAAAGGTTGAGCTTGAGGACCTGTTCACGTCGAAATGCTCGAAAACCAGACTGACTATCACGAATTTTAAGCTTGTTGTTCGTAGCCCGTTTGACCAAGTAGGTAATCGCGGGCGTGCCGACGAAGCGATGTAGCCATGGCATCGAAGCCATTGTGGCGTCGTTCAGTCGTAAACCGAGCACTAAATCAGCTTGGCCCCTAAGCAGAGGCATGAGCAGTTTTGGAATCGCTTCTAACTCGTAGGTTCCGTCCGCGTCGGCCATAATCACGAATGCCGTCTGAGCGGCCTCAATTCCTGATCGGAGAGCGGCGCCGTATCCGGGTTCTGGCTGGAAAATGACGTGCGCTCCCGCTTCCCGGGCGACTTGGACAGAATTGTCGTTCGAACCGTTGTCGACCACCAGCACCGATCCATTGAGCCCAGCCAGGCGCATGACCGCGATGGCTCTGGCGACGCATGACCCAACCGCGAGTTCCTCATTAAGGCACGGCAGGACCACGGTGACTTCAGCGCCAAGCAGTAGATTTTCCGGTTCCCGGCTGTGGATTTCTTCTTGAGGCGTCGATCGGCCGGAAGGGTTGATCAACATGACTTGCCGCATATTGAAAACGAAAGTGGTAGCCCCAACATTCGTCTGCTCCGATCCAGCCCTTGCGTGGCAAACACTCTCACAAGCGCGGAAAATTGTCAAGTTGGAGGGGACGAGTTGTGAGTTTGTAGTGGTTTCACCCCTTCTGGCTGTTGGCAAATCATTGGAACCTGATTACAGCAGCCATGATGTCGCTGAACTGGCGGCGTCGATCGCGTCCAACCGCCCGCGCGCAGTTGTTGGGAAGCAGCCTCCGATGACGCCGCCCACGAGGGATTCGAACAAGAAGTTCTACGAAGCGAATTTGGATCATGTCGCGTCTTCTGGGGAAAGGCATCGATCTTCGAAATGGCCGGTACTACCGACTCGAAGACACTCTGAAACCAGCAGCGCCTTGAGGCCTTCATGCCGACGATGAAGGTTTGACGATACTTCGTCTGCGCCATTAATTTGCCAAGTTGAACGATCTCTTTGGACTATTTCTAGCCGTCCTTCGCGTGTTCGCTTACATCGAAACCAACGTCTTTCGCATCGTTGCTTACGCGCAGCCTGACCCTCTTTGCTCGTGCACAAACCGGATTAAGTGGTCGGCAAAGATTTCGAGTTCGATCCGTCAACAAGGATTATGCGTGCCAAGTTCCTTCATGTCCGTGGTCGCGACGACGCCTCAAAAGTGGTCTGGGCGATTTCCACTACCTCGGTCCGGCAACGCGGAGAATGGCACGCCGAGATTTATAGACACTCGACGCAGTAGCGCGAGTAAATGCACTCGCTCGCCAGGTTCTAGGCCAGCGCAGATTCGATCTTCTTGCGCCATTGCCGCCGCGAGGGCATTCGACAGGAGCGTTTCGCCACGCGCGGTCAAGTGAAGCGTGCGGGTTCGACGATCTGATGAGCGCAGTCGGCGTTCGAGAAGACCCGCTCCCTCGAGGTGGTCGACGATGGCCACCATCGTGCTGGCCGGGATCACTAGTTGGTCGCCGATTACCTGCTGGGATTGGCCCTCATCGCGGTGCGCCGCGTGTAATACGGCGAAGTGTCGTGGCTCGAGCCCCAGTGCGCCGACCACTTCGCCAAATTGACGCGAGGTCTCGAGACCGACTTGTGAAAGCGTGAAGCCCACCGAGTTCCTTCGGCTGATGTTCTCGGCGTCGACCGGAGAGGCGTTTTCCTTGTGAGGTATTGGCTCCATGGTTTTATTGTACAACCCGAATGATTCATGATAAAACTATTCGGAACCGATTAATTCCAAAGCGAAGGAAATGGACTCCAATGCGCGCTGAACTTCGAGAGTCATCCGCTCTGCGTCGTTTGGCTCGGGCCGTGATACGTCATCGCCGAAAGGTGATGCTCGCCTGGCTCTTGTGCTTCGTTGCCGGCGGTTACGCGGCGTCTCAACTCACCAGTCGATTGAGTTACGACTTCTCCCTCCCCGGTCAGCCGTCCTACGAGACGGGGGTCAAGATCATGAACCTCTACGGCAACGGTGGTAACACGACGCCGTCGGTGCTCGTCGTCACCGTGGCGTCCGGACGGAGCGTCAAGAGTGATGGCCCCGCGATCGCGTCGGCGTTCTCGGCGGCGCACCGCGCGAATCCCGAGGTGCGGATCGTTGACGTGGCTAACACGGGGGATCGCTCCTTCGTCACGTCGAATGGTCGAACCACGTTCGCGTACCTCTTCGCACCGCCGAACAATGGATTCGGTCCCGACAAGCCAGCGACCGCCGTGGAGAACAGCGTGGCCGAAGCCCTACCGGGTGATCGCGTCGGTTTGACGGGCATCGCGGCCCTGAGTTCGGGGGGATCGTCCAAGGGGCCGAGCGTCCTCATCGAAACGCTGGTGGCCGGTGTCGGCGCGCTCGCGGTGTTGGCCTTCGTCTTCGCGTCCTTTCTCGCGCTCCTACCACTCTTGATCGCGTCGGTCTCGATTCTCACTACCTTCCTCTTGTTGCTCGGACCGTCCTACGTCACGTCGGTCTCGTTCATCGTGCAGTTTCTCGTGTCACTCGTTGGTCTCGGTGTGGCGATCGACTACTCACTCCTCCTCGTCACGCGATGGCGAGAGGAGCGCGCACGCGGCCAGACCAATGAGGAGGCCCTGGTCACGGCGATGCAGACGGCGGGGCACGCCGTCCTGCTTTCGGGTCTGACCGTGGCGATTGGATTGATGTCGCTCATCGTGCTGCCAGTACCGTTTCTCCGCAGTACTGGCCTCGGCGGCATGTTGATTCCACTGGTGTCGGTCGCGGTCGTACTTACCCTTCTTCCCGCGATACTCGCCAGCGTGGGCCCGCGTTGGGACTGGCCGCGACTTCGCAATGAGGCCGCCGCTAGTCGAGGGTGGACGGCGTGGGCGAGGGGAATCGCTCGACGCCCGTGGATCGGCGTGATCGTCGCGATCCTCGTACTGGGGGTGGCTACGTTTCCCGTGCTGCACCTACGCGTCGGGCAGACCTCCGCTCAGTCCGAAGCGCAAAGTGGCCCGACTCATCAGCTGTACCACGAGCTGCAGGCCGGAGGAGTTCCCGCTGGCGTCATTACACCGATGGAAGTACTCGTTGGCTCGTCGCACGCGAGCGCCACCGTCGCGGCGTTGAAGTCCGTTGCCGGTGTGGCCACGGTCACGCTTCCGAGCGGTGCCGCGGGCACGAGGGAGGGTACCTCCGACGTCATCGTCGCTCCAACGCAAGCACCATTGGCTGACTGACGAGTGGTTGGGCGTAGACTTGGCCAGTCAACCCGGTATTGAAGATTTGGCGGAAGTTGCCACTCGTGACCGCAGAAGGTGTGAGTTGCGGTTCGTTCGGGTACCAGCTTGTGTCGAGATTATCGGATGACATCTGCAAGGTGTCCGCGCTGGCGCTCGCAAC
>Ga0208357_1000928_pt1 | contig 22392 bp, 25 predicted proteins | sample NGESurdeep092012_6_FD_184487 | JGI IMG/M metagenome (GOLD analysis project Ga0208357, IMG submission 184487) | Arctic peat soil microbial communities from Barrow, Alaska - NGEE Surface sample F52-2 deep-092012 (SPAdes) | ecosystem: Environmental > Terrestrial > Soil > Wetlands > Peat ... | reverse complement strand
GCCTGACCGCGGACCACTTTGCGCACCGTCGCGCGCGACACCGACAGCGTCCGAACGATCTCCTTGATCGGGCGGTGTTGCTCGAAATAGGCCCGACGTATCTGACCGATGATGTCCTCGCCAATCATCCCCCAGCATCCTTCCCGGCAAAAGGAAAGGACGCTGACACACCGCGTCAGAGGGGGTCATTATTGGACGCGAAAACCGCCCCTCAGGGGGTCACTATTGCCCGCGAATTTACAGCGATGGCGCGTGGCTTCGTCTATCTCGCAGCCGTGGTTGACTGGTTCAGCCGACGCGTGCTCAGCCATCTTCGCAACGCATTTGGCGCACAACTCCGGTCGGGCTACGCCCTCCCTGCGTCGCACGCCAAATGCGCATCACACCAAGGAAGAAAACCCGGCAGCAATCCACTTATCTCAACCGCGAAGCTGTTCAGACGACCGGAGCCACCTCTCTGTTGAGGCTCCACACTTAGCGGCAACTCACCCTCAAGCAGGTCCGATCGCCCAGCACCTTGGCGAAGGTCTTGTTGAAATTGTCGATCGGCTCCCCGTCATAGCCGGCAAAAACATAATCGCCTGGCTCGCCATGTTTCGACATCTTGCGCAGCCGCTCGATATAGAATTCCGCGCCTTCCCGGCAGACGACGGTTCGGGCGCCGGTCGTGGTCGTGGGAGCCACCTCGACCACGAGCGACGGCTTGCCTTTGTCGTCTATTTCGATGCGCCAATCCCAGTATTTTTCGACGAAGGCATCCGGCATGTCGGCGGCGTGGTGGTCGCCGAAATACGGGATGAAGTATTTGGTGCCCATGAGGGTGTGGAGGCGCTGGCGGTGAATGGACAGGCCGCTTTCATGGACGTTGTAGAAGCGGCGCCACAGGTCTTTGACGCGCTGGTTGCCGGCGCGGCGACATCGAGGCCCTGTTTCTGTTCCGCGCGGAGCTGGTAGAAGAGCTCTTCGGGTTCGCTGATCGCGACCTTGAGGTCGGCGGTCTTGAGGGAACGGACGACATAGCCCTCGACGCCGGGCACTTTGAGCCGCGCCTGATACCGGACCTTCTTACGGTCCGGCCGGGTATAAAGAAGGATCGCCCCGTCATGGAGCGATAAGCTGTCCTGATAGAACCCCACCGTCGCCTCCCGTGCCGAAATTGGTGAAGGGCGCTAACTCATCGCTCCGACGAAAGTCGCCGATGGGCAGCTTCGAGGCCGTGTCCGCGAGGAACGTTAACTCGAAGCTTCAGATGAGGCAGACTCTACCAAAATCCAAAATCGGTGAACGATTGGTCGAGAATCGTAGCTCGACCTTGCGAGACGGACAAGAGGTAGTGAATGTTTGGTGAATGCGGAAACAGCGGCTCATTTTTCAATAAGCCGCTGTTTTAATTGATAAATTCTAAGGAGCCTAATTAACGCTTCGAGAACTGGAAGCTGCGGCGGGCCTTGGCTTTGCCGTACTTCTTGCGCTCCACCACGCGGCTATCGCGGGTCAGGAAGCCGACCGCCTTCAGCGCCGGCCGCAGACCTGGCTCGTAATAGGTCAACGCCTTGCTGATGCCGTGCCGCACGGCGCCCGCCTGACCCGACAGGCCGCCACCGACCACGGTGCAGTGCACATCAAACTGAGCCGCGCGGTTCGTGACCTGAAACGGCTGATCGATGATCATGCGCAGCACGGGCCGCGCGAAATAGACCGGGCTGTCGCGACCATTGACCGTGACGCGGCCGGTGCCGAGCTTCAACCACACCCGCGCCACCGCGTTCTTGCGCTTGCCGGTGGCATAGGCGCGGCCTTGCGCGTCGAGCTTGGGCTGCACCATCTCGACCGGCTCGCCATGCGCGGACGGCGGCGGCGGCGCGGCGGCGGTGCGTGTCGCGGCGCCAGCAAAAGCGTCCGCAAGCGTGTTCAGCGATCCCCGTTCTTCCGCCATGTCATGCCCTCTTATTCTTGCTATTCATCGCGCCAACATCGAGCGTCACCGGCTGTTGCGCCTCATGCGGATGCTCGGCGCCCGGATAGACCCGCAGATGGCCCATCACCTTCCGGCCCAGCGGCCCGCGCGGCACCATGCGCTCCACCGCCTTGAACAGGACGCGTTCAGGATGCTTGCCCGCCAGGATCGCCCCTTGGGGTTTTTCCTTGAGGCCGCCGGGAAAGCCGCTGTACCAGCGAAAAACGCTGTCCTTGCCTTTATTGCCGGTCAGCTGAACCTTCGCCGCGTTGATGACGACAACATGATCGCCGGTGTCCATATGCGGCGTATAGCTGGGCTTGTGCTTGCCCCGCAACCGCGTCGCGATGATCGCCGCGAGCCGGCCAAGCACCAGCCCCTCGGCGTCGATCAGCGTCCAGCCCTTCTTGATGTCGGACGGCTTGGCGGAAAAAGTCTTCATCACGCAACCCCGTTAAAAAGGTCGCGCAGTATGTCACGCAATTTCGGCCCGTCAACAGATGGTATTATAGGTTTTTCAATGACTTAAGTGTTACGGTATTATATTACCACTAATTCTTATCGCGCGGCGCGGCGATTTGCGGGCCGACGCCGTTGGGCCCGATCCGACCGAAGCTCGGCTGAAACACACCGATCGTGGTGTCGCCGAAGCGGCTGATCGCGACGCTGCCGCCGCCATAGAGGCGGCTGGTGTCATTCATCTGTTGGACGATCTCGTCAGGGTCGGTCAGCCGGGCCGAGAAACGGGGGGCGGCGAATTGATCGCCGGTGACGACCTCGAGCGCCTGCGCGGACGGCGCTCCCAGGGCCATAAGGGCCGACGCCGACACGACCAGAGCCATGATGACTAGCGACCGTTTCACGACATGCACCCCTCTCTCTGCCCGCCGATCATACAACCGGCGGGTGGCGCGCCGAAGGGAAATTGTCGGCGGGACACACCTTGACCGGACGCGCCACGCGGGAGTGAAATGGCGCCATGGATGGAACCGCCCAACCTCTTCTCATCCGCCACGACAATGACGGCATCGCCACGCTGACCATGAACCGGCCGGAGGCGCGCAACGCCCTGTCGGTCGGGCTGATGAGCGCGATGCAGGAGGCGATGGACGCCGTCGCGCAGGATCGGTCCGTGAAAGTGGTGGTGATCGCCGGCGCCGGGCCGGGTTTCTGCGCCGGGCACGATCTGCGCGAGCTGCGCGCCAATCCCGGCCGTGAGACCTATAAAGCGGTGTTCGCGCAATGCAGCCGACTGATGGTCAGCATCGTCAAGCTGCCGAAGCCGGTGATCGCGCGCATCCACGGCGTTGCCACCGCGGCGGGCTGTCAGCTCGTCGCCACCTGCGATCTCGCGGTGGCGTCGGAGGCGGCGCGCTTCGCCACGCCCGGCGTGAATATCGGCCTGTTCTGCTCGACCCCGATGGTGGCGCTGAGCCGTGCCGTCGGGCGCAAGCAGGCGATGGAGATGCTGTTGACCGGCGAGCTGATCCCCGCCGGCGAGGCGCACCGGATCGGCCTCGTGAACCGCGTCGTGCCGGCCGCGGACCTTGACGAAGCGGTCACCGCGCTGGCGCGCCAGCTCGCGGCCAAATCGCCGCTGACCCTCGCCATCGGCAAGGAGGCGTTCTATCGCCAGGCTGAATTGGGGCTGGAGCAAGCCTATGCCTTTGCCAGCGAGGTCATGACCACGAATATGCTGGCGCGGGACGCCGAGGAAGGCATCGACGCCTTCTTGCAAAAACGCCCGCCGGAATGGCAGGGACGTTAGACTAGCGCCGCGCCACCTCGGTGGCGATCCAATCCAGGAATGGGCGGTGGCCGTCGGTGATCGGCCACGCCTCGATGCACGGGCATTCATAGGTGTGCATGCCCTTCGCCAGCGCGATCAGCTCATCAACCCGGTCGGCGGTGGTCTTCATGATCAGCACCGCTTCCTCGGTCTCCTGCACCTTGCCCTGCCACCAATAAATCGAGTCGATGCCGGAAATCACATTGGCGCAGGCGGCGAGCCGCGCCTCGACCGCGGCACGGCCGATCTTGCGTGCTTCGTCGATCTCCCCGGCGGTGACATAGACATACATCGTGCTCATGGTGATTTTGCCCCTACAACCGTCTGGTGATTCAGCATTCTATCGGCTAAAAATGCGTTATGGGGGAAGTCCGGACATTGCCAATGCGAGACGCGCCGACGGCGCACCAAACCCGTTGGCTGCGCCGGGGGCTCAGTCAGCCCGGCGGCAAGCTTCCCCTGTTCGACGAATTCGGCCAGTCGATCGACCCTGGCACCATCCGCGCATGCGTCGAGCAGGGCTGGGCGGAACCATGGTTCAGCAATCCGCTGAAACCCGATTGGCTGGTCTGCAAACTCACCCAAGCCGGCCGCGCGCTTGTGAGTCAAGGTTAGATATCCCGACTTAACTTATTGATAAAATGAAAATGGTCGGAGCGGCGAGATTCGAACTCGCGACCCTCAGCACCCCATGCTGATGCGCTACCAGGCTGCGCTACGCTCCGCCAATTCCGTGCTCGGAAAATTCCCGGCCAATCGAGGAGGATTGTGACCTACTGATTGGCCCGCCGCAAGAGATCGCGCAGCATGACCAGTTCGGCGCGCAGCTCGGCGATAATGTCGCGCAGTTCTTGCGCCTGATCCGGCGTCTCCGCTTCCGCCTTGTTGACGATGGCGCTGGGTGGCGCCGCGCGCACCCCGCCCTCGGCGCTTTTGAGCGCGCCCTCGCGCAGCAATTTCTGGACGCCCTTGATCGTATAGCCCTGGTCGTAGAGGCACTGCCGGATACGGCGCAGCAGCGCCACGTCGTCGGGGCGGTAGTAGCGCCGGCCGCCGGCACGCTTCAGCGGCCGGACCTGGGGAAAGCGCGATTCCCAAAAGCGCAGCACATGCTGCGGCACTTCAAGCTCCTCGGCGACCTCGCTGATGGTGCGGAACGCCTCGGCCGATTTGGCGGCACGGCGCGCCAGCGTGCTGGTGGGGGGTAGATCGTAACTCATGCGGGCCCGGCCTCTTTCCCGCCGCTCAACGCGGCGTCGATCTGGTCTTTGAGGAGATGGGAGGCGCGAAATACCAGAACCCGGCGCGGGCTGATCGGGACTTCCTGTCCCGTCTTCGGATTCCGCCCTATTCTCCGACCCTTACGACGTACAGCGAAGCTACCGAATGAAGAGATTTTGACCATTTCGCCGCGCACCAGGGCCTTGCAGATTTCTTCAAGTACCGTCTCAACCAATTCGGCCGATTCATTACGAGACAGGCCCACCTCCTGGTACACAGCTTCGCTCAATTGCGCGCGTGTTACCGTCTCACCGGCCATCTCGACGCCCCCCGTTCTTTCGGGAAACCTAACGCCCGGCAGGAAATCCGTCAATTACAGATAGTTGTGTGAATGTCTTCAAAATCGTGAGCGGCACTACCAGCGAACCAGCGAGGCACCCCAGGTCAGCCCGCCGCCCATCGCCTCCAGCAATACCAGATGGCCAGGGCGGATGCGGCCATCGCCGCTCGCCTCCGCCAGCGCCAGCGGCACCGACGCCGCCGAGGTGTTGGCGTGGCGGCCGATCGTCACCACCACTTTTTCCGACGGCAGGCCCAGCCGCCGGCCCATCGCATCGATGATCCGCAGATTGGCTTGGTGCGGCACCAGCCAGTCGATCGCGGCGGCCCCCAGCCCGTTTGCCGTCAGGGCCTCATCGACCACTTCGGCCAGGCGATGTACGGCGTGGCGGAAAATCTCCCGCCCTTCCATCCGCAGATGGCCGGTGGTTTGCGTCGTCGACGGCCCGCCATCGACATAAAGAAGATTATAGCCGTTGCCATCGCTGTGCAGGTGGGTGGAGAGGATGCCGCGCCCCATTGGCCCCTCATCCTCGGCCGCTTCGAGAACCAATGCCCCCGCCCCGTCCCCGAACAGCACACAGGTGCTGCGATCCTGCCAGTCCAGGATGCGGGAGAAGGTCTCGGCGCCGATCACCAGGGCGCGCTTCGCCTGCCCCAGCCGAATGGCGTTGTCGGCGGTCGCCAGCGCGTAGATGAACCCGGTGCACACCGCCTGAACATCGAAGGCGGCGCCGCGCTTCATGCCGAGCCGCGCCTGAACCTTGGTCGCGGTCGCCGGAAAGGTATGGTCGGGGGTCGCGGTCGCCAGCACGATGAGATCGAGATCGCCGCCGCCGAACCCCGCCTGGGCCAACGCCTTTTCGGCGGCACGCAGGGCAAGGTCGGAGGTGCATTCGCCCGCTGCCGCGATGTGGCGCTCGCGGATGCCGGTGCGCTGCACGATCCATTCGTCCGAGGTGTCGAGCCGGCGCGCCAACTCGTCATTGGTCATCACGCGCTCGGGCAGATAGCCGCCGCAGCCGCGTATCAGACTACGGAAATTCTTCAAGTGGCGGCCGCCGGGGTCGGTTTGTCGGTCGCGATCGGCGGCGCGGGTGCCACGTCGTTGAGGCGCTGCAACCCGTCGCGGATGAGATCGAGCAGCCGATTATTGTGCATATCGACCGCGACACCGATCGCATTGGCGAAGCCGAGCGCGTCGGCGCCGCCATGGCTCTTCACGGCGAGGCCGTTAAGGCCGAGGAAAACCGCGCCATTATAATGCCTTGGGTCGAGGCGCTTGCGCAGCTTCACCAGCGCCGGCGCCGCGAACACATAGCCGATCCGCGCGGTCAGCGAATGGCGGAACGAGGCGCGCAGGAAGTCGGTGAAGAGGCGCGCGGTGCCCTCGGCGGTCTTCAGCGCGACATTGCCGGTGAAGCCATCGGTGGCGATGACATCGACGGTGCCGGCGCCGATATCGTCGCCTTCGACAAAGCCGAAGAAATTGATCGGCGAGCCAGGCTGGCGCAGCCGCATCGCCGCGCCGCGCACCGCGTCATGGCCCTTCATTTCCTCGGACCCGACATTAAGCAGCCCGACCGACGGCTGTTTCAGCCCCAGGACGGTGCGGGCGAAGACCTCGCCCATCAGGGCGAATTGCACCAGGTTTTCGGCATCGCACTCGATATTGGCGCCGAGATCGAGCATCACGCTTTCGCCGCGCCGGGTCGGAAAGAACGACGCCATCGCCGGCCGGTCGATACCGGGAAACATCTTGAGGCTGAACCGCGCCATCGCCATCAGCGCGCCGGTATTGCCGGCGGAAACGACGCAATGCGCCTTGCCCTCGGCGACCGCGTCGATGGCGAGGCGCATGCTGGATTGGCGGCCGGCCCGCAGCGCCACCGAGGGCTTGGCGTCATCGGCGACGCGCACGTCGGTGTGCTGGATGCGGAAGCGGTTCGCCAACTTCTTGTGGCGGGCGACCAGCGGCTCCAGCTTCACTGTATCGCCGAACAGCAGAAATTCCGTATTCGGCAGACGCCGCATCGCAATCGCGGCGCCCTGAATCACGCTGCCTGGCGCGTGGTCGCCGCCCATGGCGTCCAGCGCCACGATGACGGGCTGGCTCACGGCTGAAACGACCGCATCAGGTCGCCGGGGTCGTCGCCACTACCTCGCGCCCATCGTAATGGCCGCACGCGGCACAGAGATGGTGCGGCCGCTTCATTTCGCCGCAATTCGAGCATTCGACATAGCTCGACGGCTTGAGGTGATGATGGGAGCGGCGCATGTTGCGACGCGACTTCGACGTCTTCTTTTTCGGAACGGCCATAGGATGTCACTCGGGATGGGCGCCCTCGCAGGGCGCATCTCGCAGGTCAATAGCCAAAAAGCCGGGCCAAGGCAACTCTATTGGCGATCCGCCGCCGGCGCCCTTGGGTACGGGTCGATGGCCAGCGACAATTGCTGGGCCACCGCCTCGGCGATATCGATGCGGCCATCGATCAGCGGCTCGATCGGGTCGGCATTGGGATCGATCACGCCAGCATCATCCGCCTCGTCGGCGAACAGCAACGCGAATTCATCCTCGACATGCCCCGGCACCGGGTCGAGCGTCACGACATCGGCCTGCACCAGATCGGCCGACAGGGACGCCTCCAGCCGCACCATGCCGCCGGGCACGCGGCGCAATGTCACATGCGCCTCGAAACGGTGGAGCGCCACGAGGTCGAACCGCTGAGCCAGCACCGCCCGCTCCGTCGGGTTCGCCGAGAGATCATAGCGAGCCTCGCCAGCCCCGAGACGCGCCACGTCGACGGAGCGCGAGAACGCCGCCCCGGTCATGCTGGTGCGTCCCACGGCGCGAATGGCACCTCGCCCGCCAGCAACAGGTCCACCGGCACGGCGGCCAGCGCCGCCGCCTGCTGGCGCAGATAGCGTGCCGCCATGGCGACCCGCTCTTGCGTCGGCTCGACCGTGCCGAAAAGATTGCGGCGCAACGCCGGTTCTAGTTCAAGTTCGTTACTCAAGCCTTTGTCATATACAGATATTCTTCCGTAAAAACCACGCGCCATCGCCTTGACGTGGCGGCCGACACCGACATCGGTCGCGCCCATTTCCCGCACCCCGCGGTCGAGATCGGCGAACATGGTGTCGAACAAATCCTGGGCGAACTCCTTGTCCGGCTCATGCTTCAGCCGGTTCATCACCAGAAACGCATGCAGCGCCAGAAGCTCGAACCGGCCGTCCAGCGTGTCGGGGATCGCCCACGCCGCGAACAGCCGCGGATCGCGCGCGCGGGCCACGATGCGGCCATAGGCGGCCATCACGGCCACGCGCCGTTGTTTGCGTCGGCGCAGCGCCGCGATCACCATGGTCCGGTTGCTTTCATGATCATATCAGGCTTATGCGGCCACGCCGCCAAGTCAACCCTTTGGGTGGCGGCGCGCGCCGGGCGCGCGCCCTTAGGGTATTGTTAACCCTATCCCCGTAAGACATGGAGGCCGAAATCCCGAGGGGCATCGACTCGTCGACGCCACATCGTCGAACCCTGCCCTTCTCGCGCGTTGCGATCGGCGCCCAATCTCCCCGGCTTACCCAGGGTCCGCCATGATGCCGCCGTTCCCCTTGCCCGCCGATGAGACCGAACGATTGGCGGCGCTGAACCGCTACGCGATCCTCGACACGGCGCCGGAAGAGAGCATCGACGCGGTGGCGCGCGCGGCCGCCCTCCTCTTCGATGTCCCGGTGGGCGCGGTCGCCTTCATCGATGCCGATCGCGTGTGGTTCAAGACGGGCTCGGGCGTCAGCGAGATTCCGCGTGGCGGCAGCTTCTGCGGCCACGCCATCGCGGAGCATAACGTTCGCATCGTCGCCGACGCCGCGACCGATCCGATGTTCCGCGATATCCCCATTTTTGACGAGACCGGCGCCCGCGTTCGCTTCTATGCCGGGGCGCCGCTGGTCACCCCAGACGGCTATCGGATCGGCACGCTGTCCGTGACCGACCGGCTGCCGCATCGCGCGCTTCGCGACGACCAGCCCAAAATCCTGGCGGCGCTCGCGCGAATTGTCATGGCCGAGCTCGAGCGGCGTATCGATGAAGCTAATATCACCGAGCGGCGACAGCGCGACGCGGTCAACCAGGGGCGCGAGAAGGATTTCGAGCTGCTGTTCAGCCGCGCGCCGATCGCCATGATGCTGTCCGATGTCGAGACCTGCCGCTATGAATTCGTGAACGAAGCGGCGGCGCGCTTGTTCGGCTATAGCCAAGAACAATTTCGCGCCATGACGGTGGACGACATTCGACCCCCGGAGGAGCGCGACGCCTATGCCGCCATGGCGGAAAGCCCGTCTGGCGCCGACGGGCGCCGGGGCGTTTGCCATTACCGTAAAGCCGACGGATCGGTAATTCCCGTCGATGTCACGGTCCATCTGATGATGTATCGCGGGCGCCGCACGGCGCTCACCGTCGCCGCCGATCTCAGCGAGCAGAAACGCATCGAGCACGCGATGCGCGACGCGCGGGACACCGCGATCCAGGCCAGCCGCGCGAAAACCGAATTTCTCGCCAATATGAGCCACGAATTGCGCACGCCCCTCAACGCCATTATCGGCTTTTCCGAAATCATGCGTTCCGAGATGTTCGGGCCGTTGGGGTCGCGGCGCTATCTTGGCTATACCGACGATATCGCGTTGAGCGCAAAGCATCTTCTGGTGCTGATCAACGACATTCTCGATCTCGCCAAGATGGAGGCCAAGTACCTGGAACTCCGCGAGGAGAATGTCGACGTCGCGAAATTGATGACGAATGCGGTGCATCTGGCCGGACCGAATGCCGAGTTCGCCGGAATCGAGGTGATGGTTCGCTCGACGCTCCGCAACCCCATCATCCGGGCTGACGAAACGGCGCTGAAACGGGTCCTCGTCAATCTTCTGTCCAATGCGGTGAAATTCTCCACCGCGGGAAGCACGGTCCTCTTGTCGGCGGACGAAACCGCGGCTGGCGACCTGCTGATTTCGGTCGAGGATCATGGCATCGGCATCGCGCCCGGAGATATCGCGGTGGCGTTGACGCCGTTCCGGCAGATCGATTCCGGAATGAGCCGAAAATATATGGGGACCGGGCTCGGATTGCCGATCGTCAAGCAGCTGGTCGAGCTTCATGGCGGGCGCCTGATCATCGACAGCGAACTCGGCGTCGGCACCACCGTCGGGATCGAGATTCCCGTCTCGCGGATCGTGGAGGGCGGCGCGGCCAGCCAGGCCGAGCCGCTCGCCGCACACGCCTAGCGGCGGGACGGTGATTGAGCGGCGATGCCCGGCGTTGACAGCGGGGCGGCATCAAGGCACCTTCCGGCCCCGACATGGTCCGCTCAAACATCCCCTCTCGGCGCCGCTTGGCGCTGGCGATCGCGGCGTTCTCGCTGACGGCGGCGCTTGCCGCCTGCGGCCCGGCCAATGATCTGCGCGGCAACAATCCCGACAAGAAGGTGATGGCGGAGATCCGGCCCGGCGTGACCGATAAGGCATCCGTCACGAAACTGCTCGGCTCGCCCTCGACCGTCGCCTCCTTCGACAACAATACCTGGTATTACATCAGCCAGGAGACGCAGAACGTCGCCTTTTTCAAGCCTCGCCTGAAAGATGAGAAGGTGGTGGCTATCTCCTTTAACGATAAGGGAATTGTTCGTGCCATCGACTATCGATCCATGAAGGATCATGTCGATGTGAAACCCGATCCCAATGCGACGCCGGCGCCGGGGCGCGAGTTCGGCATCCTGGAACAATTGATCGGCAATTTCGGCCGCTTCTCCGCCGCGGAAGGCGCGACCAATTCGGGCCAGCAGGGTCCCGGACACTGACCGGGTCATGCCGCTCCTGAATTTCGGCCAGCCGGTCGATGGCGTCATTCAAATAGCCTATATCGTGCCCGATTTGCGCAAGGCGATGGCGGAATGGACCGACCGGCTGAAGCTCGGCCCGTGGTTCCTATTCTCGCCGTTCCAGCCGCTGACTCAGACCTATCGAGGCCAGCCTACTGACCTAAGCATTTCGATCGGCATGGCATATTCAGGACATATGCAATTCGAGCTGATCGAACAGCATAACGATGTGCCTTCGGTCTATCGCGAGACCATCGACAAGCGCGGTTATGGCTTCCATCATTGGGGCGTATCGGCGCCCAATTTCGACGCCGCGCTGGCTGCCCAGCAGGCGAAGGGCTATGAGCTCGCCTTCTATGCCGAGCCTGATCGCGGCATTCGCGTCGGCTACATGGACTGCACCGCCGACCTGCCGGGCTTCATCGAATTGATCGAGACCGGCCCCGCCGTCGAGGGCCTATTCACCATGATGTATCAGGCGGCCCTCGGCTGGGACGGCAAGGACCCGGTGCGCGAGCTGGCACCGCCGGGTTGAGGATCGCCATGCGCCTCCGCATCGCCGCGCCGATGATAGCCGCCTTCGCCCTGTCGCTGGTGTGGGCCGATGCCGCCGCCGCCGCATGCGACGCCCCGCAGGCCAGCCTCAAGGTCGCAAGCGCCCCGTCGCTGCCCCAATCGGCGGCCGCCTTTGCTGGCGTTTGGCGCGGATCGTGGCCGGTCGCGGTGCGCGGGCATGTCGTGTCCCAGTGCGCGCGGCTCAATATCGCGGTCACCGGCGCGCAGGAAGCGGGTGTCGAGCAATGCACCGGCTCCGTCGCCGCGGCGAAGCGCAAGCCAGCATGTAAAAAATACGCCGCGCGGATCAACGGCAACGAATTGAGCTTCACCGATCTCGACGGCTCGGCCTACAGCTTCACCCTGGCCGATGTCGGCGGCATGCTGGGCAAGCGGGTCAGCGCCGCGCATCGCGCCGCGACGGTATTCACGAAGACCCAGTAGAGGGACGAGCGGCCGATCAAACCGGCTTCGCGGCACCCTGCGGGTCGGCGGCGCCATATAATTGCCGCGCCCGCCCCTCGAACGCGCCGACCATGCGCCGCACCGCCTCGTTGAACAGCACGCCGATGAGGCGTTGCAGCATGCGCGAGCGGAATTCGAAATCGACATAAAAGTCGATGATGCAGGAGCCGTCGGGTTGCGGCTCGAATGTCCAATGATTGTCGAGATAGCGGAACGGCCCCTCGCTGTAGGCGACATCGATCTGGTCGGGCCGCCTCAGCGTCACGCGCGAGGTGAAGCGCTCGCGCACCAGGCGAAAGCCGATCAGCAGATCGGCGGTGATGACATTGTCGGTGCGCTCGCGAATCCGAGCACCGGTGCACCAGGGCAGAAATTCAGGATAGCGCTCGATATCCGCAACTAAGTCGAACAGCTGATCGACCCGGTACGGCAGATGCCGCCGTTCGGCATGGGTGGTCATTCGGCGGGGATCGCCGCCAGTTGCGTGGCGCGCGCCGCCTTCAGCCGCGCGAAATCGTCGCCCGCGAGATAGGAGGAGCGCGTCAGCGGCGATGACGCCACCATCAGGAAGCCCTTGCCATACGCCATTTGGCGATAGCCGTCGAACTCGTCGGGCGTGACATAGCGCGCGACGCCATGATGCTTTGGCGTCGGCTGAAGGTATTGCCCGATGGTCAGGAAATCGACCTGGGCGGCCCGCAGATCGTCCATCACTTGCAGCACCTCGACTTTTTCCTCGCCCAGCCCGGCCATCAATCCCGACTTGGTGAACATCGCCGGGTCGATCTCCTTCACCCGGTCGAGCAGGCGCAGCGAATGGAAATAGCGCGCGCCGGGCCGCACTTCGCCATATAGGCGCGGCACGGTTTCAAGATTGTGGTTGAACACATCGGGCCGCGCCGCCACCACGATTTCGAGCGCGCGGTCCTTCTTGAGGAAGTCGGGGGTCAGCACTTCGATGGTGGTGTTGGGTGCCGCCGCGCGGATCGCCGCGATGGTGCGGGCGAATTGCGTGGCGCCGCCATCGGGCAGATCGTCGCGATCGACCGAGGTGATGACGATATGGTTGAGGCCGAGCGTCGCCACCGCCTCACCGACCCGCGCCGGCTCATGCGGATCGAGAAGGTCGGGGCGCCCGGTCGCGACATTGCAGAAGGTACAGGCGCGGGTACAGACGCTGCCCAGGATCATCATCGTGGCGTGGCGTTCCTTCCAGCACTGGCCGATATTCGGACAGGCCGCCTCTTCGCACACGGTGTTGAGCTTCAGCGCGCGCATCAGGTCGCGCGTCTCGCGATACTCCGGCGAGTTCGGCGCCTTGACCCGGATCCACGGCGGCTTGGGCGGCGCCGGATTATCGGGCCGGTGCGCCTTTTCCGGGTGGCGTAGGACGATGTCGTTCATGTAGCCCTCTGTCGTCATCCCCGAGAGAGACTCTTAATCATCATCGTCAGATGTGGAGCGCGCCGGTATACGCCGCAAGCACCGATTCATGCATCATTTCGCTTAAAGTCGGGTGCGGGAACACGGCGCGCATCAAATCCTGCTCGGTGGTTTCCAGCGTCTTGGCGATGGCGAAGCCCTGGATCAGTTCGGTCACTTCCGCGCCGATCATGTGCGCGCCGAGCAACTCGCCGGTCTTGGCATCGAAGATGGTCTTGACGAAGCCCTCGGGCTCGCCCAGCGCGATCGCCTTGCCGTTGCCGATGAACGGAAACCGGCCGATGCGCACCTCGCGCCCCGCCGCCTTCGCGGCTTTCTCGGTGAGGCCGATGCTGGCGATTTGCGGCCGGCAATAGGTGCAGCCGGGGATGTTCTTCACGTCGAGCGGATGGGCGGTGGCGAGGCCGGCGATATGCTCGACGCAGATCACGCCCTCATGCATCGCCTTGTGCGCCAGCCAGGGCGGCCCGACGAGATCGCCGATGGCGTAAAGCCCCGGCTCGCCGGTCGCCAGCCATTCATCGACCACGACATGACTGCGCTCGACCCGTGCCTTGGTCTTGTCGAGGCCGATATTCTCGACATTGCCGACGATGCCGATGGCGAGGACGACGCGATCGGCCGTGACCTCGCTGATCTTGCCGCCCTTCTCCAGTGTTGCCGTTACGGAATTCTTGTTCTTTTTCAGCGCCTTCACATTGGTGCCGACATGAATCGTCATGCCCTGCTTTTCGAATTGCTTCTGCGCGAAGGCGGAGACCTCGTCATCCTCGACCGGTAGAATCTTGTCGAGGACTTCGACCACCGTCACCGCGGCGCCCATGTCGCGATAGAAGCTGGCGAACTCGATGCCGATGGCGCCAGAGCCGATGACCAGCAACGATTTCGGAATCGCGTCCGGCACCATCGCCTCCCGATAGGTCCAGATCAGCTTGCCGTCCGGCTCCAGCCCCGGCAGCGCGCGGGCACGCGCGCCGGTGGCGAGGATGACATTCTTGCCCTGGTATTCGCCGACCGCCTTGCCGTCCTTGGTGACGCCGAGCGTGCTCGGGCCGATCAGTACGCCCTGCCCGTCGATCACCGTCACCTTGTTCTTTTTCATCAGGAAGCCGACGCCGTCGGATAATTGCTTCGCCACCTTGCGCGAGCGCGCGACGATTTTTTTCGGGTCGAAGGAAATTTCCTTGGCCGAAAAACCATAGGCATCGGCGTGTTGCATGATGTGGAACACTTCGGAGCTGCGCAGTAGCGCCTTGGTCGGGATGCAGCCCCAATTGAGACAGATGCCGCCGAGAAGCTCACGCTCGATCACCGCCGTCTTCATGCCGAGCTGTGCCGCGCGGATGGCCGCGACATAACCACCCGGCCCACCGCCGAGCACGATCAGGTCGAAGGAATTGGGAGAGTCAGCCATCACGGCCTCGCGGTGGATGGATGGGTCCCGGCCTCCGCCGGGACGGTGCAAACTATTCTTGTTTCGATCATTTGCATCACATCAGCAGCATCGACGGATGCTCGATGATCTTCTTGAACTCCGCGAGGTATTGCGCGCCGACCGCGCCGTCGACGACGCGGTGATCGCAGGCGAGCGTGCAGCTCATCACCATGGCGATGGCGAGGGCGCCGTTCTTCACCACCGGGCGCTGCTCGCCGGCGCCGACCGCGAGAATGCAGCCATGCGGCGGGTTGATGACGGCGGCAAAATCCTTGATGCCGTACATGCCGAGATTGGAGATCGAGAAGGTGCCGCCCTGAAACTCGGTGAGCTTCAATTTGTTGGCGCGCGCGCGCAGGCCCAGATCCTTCATCTCGGCGGAGATTTCCGGCAGCCGCTTGGTATCCGCGTTTTTAATGATCGGCGTGATCAGGCCATCGTCGAGCGCCACCGCCACCGCGATGTTGACTTCGCTCCATAACAGAATGGCATCGTCGCTGTAGGAGGCATTGGCGCGCGGAATGCGGCGCAGCGCCACCGCCGCCGCCTTGATGACGAAATCATTGACCGAGAGCTTGGTGGCGGCGATCTCCGTCAGTTCGGCGCGTGTGCGCATCAGCGCGTCGATGTCGCAATCGACGGTAAGATAGAAATGCGGCACCGTGGTCTTCGATTCCACCATGCGGCGCGCCACCGTGCGACGCATGCCGGTCATCGGTAGTTCGGTATAGGGCGCGTTGCCGGCGAGCGCGGCGACCTGGTCCTTGGAGAGGTGCGCGCCCGCGACCGGCGCGGCGGCCGGGGTGGCGGCGGCGCCCGGCGCGCGCGCCGGACCCTGCGCCATCGCGACGTCGATATCGTGTTTGACGATGCGTCCATGCGGCCCGGTGCCGCTGATCCCACCCAGATCGAGTTTGGCCTGCTCGGCAAGACGACGCGCGAGCGGCGAGATGAAGATGCGGGACGAGCCCCCTCCCAACCCTCCCCCGCTCCGCGGGGGCGGGCTAGTTTTTGCTTCCTCCCCCACTTGCGGGGGTGGGTTAGGCGCGGCAGCCTTCGGCGGCTCGGCGGGTTTCGCCTCGGGTTTCATCGGCGACGTCGCCGCCCGGTCGAGGGCGGATTTATCCTCGCCCTCTTCCAGGAGGATCGCGATCGGCTGGTTCACGGCGATGTTCTCGGCGCCCTCCGGCACCAGGATCTTGCCGAGCACGCCGTCATCGGCCGCCTCGAACTCCATCGTCGCCTTATCGGTTTCGATCTCGGCGATGATATCGCCGGCCTTCACCGCATCGCCTTCCTTCTTCGACCATTTGGCCAGCTTGCCTTCGGTCATCGTCGGCGACAAAGCCGGCATCAGCAATTGGATCGGCATGGGGCGGCCCGTTCAGCGATAGAGCGTGGCTTTGGCGGCGGCGACGACATCATCGACCTGCGGCAAAGCCAGGCGTTCGAGATTGGCGGCGTAGGGCAGCGGCACGTCCTTCGCCGCGACCCGCATCGGCGGCGCATCGAGATAATCGAACGCCTGCTCCATCATCACCGCCCCGATCTCGGCGGCGATGCCGGCATAGGCCCAGCCCTCCTCCACCGTGACGATGCGATTGGTCTTCTTCACCGAGGCGACGATGGTCTCGGTGTCGAGCGGGCGCAGCGTGCGCAGATCGATCACCTCGGCCGAGATGCCGTCCTCCTCGAGCTTCGCCGCCGCCGCCATCGCCACTTGAACCATTCGGGAAAACGCCACGATGGTCACGGCATCGCCCGCGCGGGCGATGCGCGCCTTGCCGATCGGCACGATGTAATCCTCCGCCTCCGGCACCGGAAAGCTGTGGCCGTAGAGCAGCTCGTTTTCGAGAAAGATCACCGGGTTGGGATCGCGGATCGCGGATTTCAGCAGGCCCTTATGATCGGCGGCGGTATAGGGCGCGATCACCTTCAGCCCCGGTATATGCGCGTACCAGCTTGAATAATCCTGGCTGTGCTGGGCCGCGACGCGGGCGGCGGCGCCGTTGGGGCCGCGGAACACGATGGGGCAACTCATCTGCCCGCCCGACATGTAGCGCGTCTTAGCGGCGGAATTGACGAGCTGGTCCATCGCCTGCATGGCGAAGTTCCAGGTCATGAATTCGACGATCGGCCTCAGGCCACCGAACGCCGCGCCGACGCCCAGCCCGGTGAAGGCGTGTTCCGAGATCGGCGTATCGACGACGCGGCGAGCGCCGAATTCCTCCAACAGGCCCTGGCTGACCTTGTAGGCGCCCTGATACTCGGCGACCTCCTCACCCATCAGGAACACCGTCTCGTCGCGCCGCATTTCCTCGGCCATCGCATCGCGCAGCGCCTCGCGCACCGTCAGCGAGACGCTGGCCCCGGTCCACGGCGTTTCCTCGGCGATCGGCGCGGCCGGCGCCTTCGGCGCGGCGGCGGGCTTCGCCGGCGCGGTCATCGGGGGCGCCGCTGGAGGCGCCTTGTCCGCCTTCGCCGCCACGGGCGCGGCGCCCGGTTTCTCATCCTCGCCGATGATCTCGGCGATCGGCTGATTGACGGCGACATTGTCGGTGCCCTCCGGCACCAGGATGCGGCCCATCCTGCCTTCGTCGACGGCCTCGAATTCCATCGTCGCCTTATCGGTTTCGATCTCGGCGATGATGTCGCCGGCCTTCACCTCATCGCCTTCCTTCTTGTGCCATTTGGCGAGCTTGCCCTCGGTCATGGTCGGCGAGAGCGCGGGCATCAGAACGGGGATCGCCACGGCTCAGGCCTCGACATAGACGTCGGTGAAGAGTTCGGCGGCGTCCGGCTCCGGCGATGCCTGGGCGAATTCCGCGGCGGCCGTGATCGCGTCCTTCACCCCGCGATCGATCTCCTTCAGCTTCGCTTCGTCGGCGACCCCTTCCTCGGTCAGCCGGCGCTTCATCTGGTCGATCGGATCGTGCTCCTGGCGCATGCGGTTCAGCTCATCCTTGCTGCGATATTTCGCCGGGTCCGACATCGAATGGCCGCGATAGCGGTAGGTCAGCAATTCGAGCAGATAGGGTCCCTTGCCGGCGCGGATATCGGCGATCGCCGCCGCCGCCGCGGCCTTCACCGAAAACACGTTCATGCCGTCGGCCTGGCTGCCGGCGATGCCGTAGGCCTCGCCCCGCGTATAAAGGTCCTTCGACGCCGAGGAGCGCGCCACCGACGTGCCCATGCCGTATTTGTTGTTCTCGATGACATAGAGCACCGGCAGCTTCCATAGCTCCGCCATGTTGAAGCTTTCCGCGACCTGACCCTGGTTCATCGCGCCGTCGCCGAGGAACACCACCGCGATATGGCCGTCATTCTTGTATTTATGGGCAAAGGCGAGCCCGGTTCCGATCGGCACCTGGGCGCCGACGATGCCGTGGCCGCCATAAAAATGCTTGTCGCGGGAGAACATATGCATCGAGCCGCCCTTGCCCCGGGAGTAGCCGCCGCTGCGCCCGGTCAGCTCGGCCATCACGCCCTTGGGGTCCATGCCCGAGGCCAGCATGTGGCCATGGTCGCGATAGGAGGTGATGATGCTGTCGCCCTCCATCAGCGCCGACATCACGCCGACCACGACCGCCTCCTCGCCGATATAGAGATGGCAGAAGCCGCCGATCAGCCCCATGCCGTACATCTGTCCGGCCTTTTCCTCGAAGCGCCGGATCAGCAGCATGTCGCGGTAGAGCTTTTCCATCTCCGCCGGGTCCGGCATGGCGTCCGTCTTCACTGGCTTGAGCTTGCGTTTGGCCACGGCCATGCCCGAAACCTCCTCCAATTTGGCGCCACAGCATAGAGGGATTTAGGCCGAATGCAAGTTCTCTAACTATCTGTAATGGTTAGAAAAAATCAAATAAACTGGATTTCAGTTAATCGGTTTTGCCACGACTTGCGCCGGCGGCGTGAAGATGACGATTTCGTCTCGCCCGATGGCGTTCAGCGCGGCGCGCGACCGCTCGTCCAGGAGATCGGGGTCGAGCCGGTTACCCTTGAGGAGATCGGCGCGGTGGCGGAGTTGGGCCAGCTCCAGATCGGTGGCCGCCCGGGTCGCCTCGGCGTCCTGAACCTGGTGCGCCCGCCGCAGCCACGCCATCAGCCCGTGATCGCCCTCCACCAGGTTGAGGGCGAAGTAGATGATCAGCACGATAGCGAGGAACGGCCCGACGACCGCACGTCCAATTCTTGCTATCAAACGCCGCCCAACCATGCCCCAGCGAATCACCGCTTCGCCTCAGTGTCAAGGCGAAGACGCATCGATTACCCCTTGGAACAGCGAAAAAATTCACGACTCCGATTTTCGACCCACCGGCGCTTGAAGCCCGCCGGCATGCGTTAGCGTTAACCGGATTTTCACCCGATCGATCTATTAAGCGGCATTCACCATAAAAAAATGCGCATTCGGGTGGGACCAGGAGCAATCGATGATAGTTGCGAAAACCGAGTCGGCATCGGTGCGGCCGTCCGCGCCGCGCCGCGCCGCGCGCCGGCAATCGACGCGCCTTCCGTTCAAGCAAATGTGGGACCAGCGCGGCCGCATCATTGATTTGATGGCATCGGGCGCGCCGCTGAAGGAGACGCTGGCCGCGATCGCGCGCATGGTCGAGACCTTGGCGCCGCCCGCCTTGTGCTCGGTCCTGTTGTTGCAGCCCGACGGCAAGCATCTGCGCCATGGCGCCGGTCCCAGCCTGCCCGAGGCATATAACCGCGCCATCAACGATCTCGAAATCGGCCCATCGGTCGGTTCGTGCGGCACCGCCGCTTATCGCAAGACGCCCGTCATCGTCAGCGACATCGCCACCGACCCCTTGTGGGAAGGCCCCCGCGAGTTCGCGCTGTCCTTCGGCTTGCGCGCCTGCTGGTCGATGCCGATCGTCAACGACGCTGGCACGGTGCTGGGCACCATCGCGCTGTACTTCCGCGAGCCACGCAAGCCATCGCGTCGTGATTTCGGCTTGCTGATGCCCGGCGCCGGCCTGGTGCGGCTGGCGCTGGCCCAGCATCGCAAGGAAGAGGAGTTGCGCGCCGCCGAGGCGCGCATCCGCCTTGCCGCCGAGGCCGCCGATCTCGGCACCTACGATATCGATCTCGCCAGCGGCGTGCCCGTCTGGTCCGATCGCTTCAAGGCGATCTTCGGGCTTCCCCCGGAGGCCGCCTCGGACAATTCCCTGCTCGCCGCCGCCATCCATCCCGACGACCGCGCCCGCTTCGAGCAAGGCTATTCGACGTGGGTCAACGGCCCCGTGCGCGTGTCGCGCAGCGGTGAGTTTCGCATTGTTCGCCGCGGCGACGGCAGCGAGCGCATCATCACGCTTCGCGGCCGGGTCCTGGTCAATTCGCAGGATATGCCGGTTCGCGCCATCGGCTTCGTCACGGACGTGACCGAGGCGCGCGCGAATGAACGCAAGCAGCGCGACACGCAACGCCAGATCCACGAATTGCAGAAGATGGAGGCGGTCGGCCAGCTGGCCGGCGGCATCGCGCATGATCTGAACAATACGCTGATGCCGATTCTCGGCCTGACCAAGCTGGCGATGCAGGAAATTTCGCCGCTCGATCCGCTGGCCGAGCATCTAGCCCTGATCCATCGCGCGGGCGAGCGGGCACGCGACCTGGTCCATCAGATCCTGACCTTCAGCCGCAAGGAGGAGATCGCCCGCGCGCCGGTCGAGCTCGCCGCCATGATCGCCGAGTCGCTGCCCCTGCTCCGCGTCGGCATTCCTCTGACGACGACGATCGAAACGCGCATCGACGGCAATCCCGTGGTCTGGGCCAATCGCGGCCAGCTCGACCAAGTTCTGACCAACTTCGTCAACAATGCCGCGCACGCCATCGGCAACAAGCGGGGCACCATCCGGATCGAGATCGCCGCGGAAAGCATGAGTGGAAACACGGCTAAAATGGCCCGGCTTTCGGTTATCGATGACGGGCCAGGCATCGATTCCAATGCCTTGCAGCGCCTGTTCGAGCCGTTCTTCACCACGAAGCGAGTCGGCGAGGGAACCGGCCTCGGCCTCGCCGTGGCCCACGGCATCGTCGCCAATCATGGCGGCCGCATCGAGGTCACCAGCCAGCCCGGCGAGGGCGCGCGGTTTCATGTCTATCTGCCCCTCTTCAAGAGCGCCAAGCCGGCACCGGAGCGCGCGCCGGCGCGGATGCGGGTCAGCGCCTAGAGTTAGACCGCACGCTGAGCGCGCGCGCCCCCGGATCGCGGATGCGGGTCAGCGCCTAGAGTTAGACCGCACGCTGAGCGCGCGCGCCCCCGGATAAAGCGCGCCCGCGCCGAGCTGTTCCTCGATGCGCAAAAGCTGATTGTATTTGGCGATGCGCTCGGAGCGCGCCAGCGAGCCGATCTTGATCTGTCCGCAATTGGTGGCGACCGCGAGATCGGCGATGGTCGTATCCTCGGTCTCGCCAGAGCGGTGCGACATCACGGCGCGATAGCCGGCGCGATGCGCCATCGCCACGGTATCGAGCGTCTCCGACAGCGTGCCGATCTGATTGACCTTCACCAGGATGGCGTTGGCGCAGTTCTTTTCGATGCCCTCGGCCAGCCGCGCGGTGTTGGTGACGAAGAGATCGTCGCCGACCAATTGAATCTTCTTGCCTAGCGCCTGGGTAAGATCGGCCCAGCCTTGCCAATCATCCTCGGCCATCCCGTCCTCGATCGAAACGATGGGATAGTTCCCCGCCAGTCCTTCGAGATAGCGGATCATGCCGGCGCTATCGAGCCGCTTCTTCTCACCGGTCAGATCGTAGTGGCCATCCTTATAGAGTTCGGTCGCCGCGACATCGAGGCCGAGCACGACGTCCTCGCCCGGGCGATAGCCGGCGCCCTCGATCGCGCGCATCAGAAACGCCAGCGCCGCGTCGGCCGATTCGATCTGTGGTGCGAAGCCGCCTTCATCGCCGACATTGGTATTGTGGCCGGCGGCGGCGAGCTGTTTTTTCAGCGCGTGAAAAATCTCGGCGCCGGTGCGCAGCGCCTCGGTGAAATTCGGCGCCGCGACGGGAAGGATCATGAATTCCTGAATGTCGATGGGGTTGTCGGCGTGAACCCCGCCATTGATGACATTCATCATCGGCACCGGCAGCGTACGCGCGTCGATGCCGCCGACATAACGATAGAGCGGCAAATCGAGCTCCATGGCGCTGGCCTTCGCCGCCGCCAGGCTGACGCCGAGAATGGCGTTGGCGCCGAGCCGCGATTTGTTGGGCGTGCCATCGAGCGCGATCATCGCGGTGTCGAGCGCGCGCTGATCCGAGGCGTCGAGTCCCGAGACCGCATCGAAAATCTCGCCATTGACGGCGG
>Ga0208357_1000927_pt1 | contig 22393 bp, 16 predicted proteins | sample NGESurdeep092012_6_FD_184487 | JGI IMG/M metagenome (GOLD analysis project Ga0208357, IMG submission 184487) | Arctic peat soil microbial communities from Barrow, Alaska - NGEE Surface sample F52-2 deep-092012 (SPAdes) | ecosystem: Environmental > Terrestrial > Soil > Wetlands > Peat ... | reverse complement strand
CACCGGTGGCGTCCTGCCCGGGGTGGCACCGGCCAACGCCTACCCCACCCTCGACGGGTCCGACGTCCTCATCGCCGGCAACGCCGACTCCGTTTTCGCCCGGCTGTGCACGGCCATGGGCCGAGCCGACCTGGCCGATGACGAACGTTTCGCCAGTCACACGGCCCGGGGGACGAACATGGTCGAGCTCGACCAACTCATCGCCCGGTGGACGGCCACCGTGTCGAGTGGGGACCTGCTCGCCCTCCTGTCATCCCACGGCGTGCCGTCCGGCCGCGTCTACACCGCCGCTGATGTTGTGAACGACCCCCATTACGCGGCCCGGGACATGGTGGTGCGGGCCGTCAGTCGGGCTGGCTACAGCGTCCCCATGGCCGGGGTGGTGCCAAAGTTCTCCCGGACGCCCGGTGCTGTCATCGACGTGGGACCTCGCTTGGGTGAACACACCGAACAGGTCCTGCGGGCACTGGCCGACGTCGACGACACCGAGTGGGCCACCCTGGTGGCATCGGGCACGGTGGCATGACCGTTATCGCGGACCCGACCGAGACCGGCAGTGGATCCGGCCGGGTGTCGCTGGCCTACGACCGCATCCGGCGTTCCATCGTCGAAGGGTCGTATCCGGCCGGGAGCCGTCTGGTCGAAGAAGCCTTGAGCGCCGAACTGTCGCTGTCCCGCACTCCCATCCGGGAAGCTCTCCGCCGGCTCGAGGTGGAGGGTCTGGTCCTCTACCGCCGGAACCGTGGAGCGGTGGTCCAGACGACCACGCCTGAAGAGGTGGCGGATCTCTACGAACTCCGGGCCCGGCTGGAGAGCTATGCCGCCGAGCTGGCCGCCACCCGAAGTACCGCTGACGACCGGAAAGCCTTGCTCGAGGCGGCCGACGACTTCGACCGGGTGCTGGGGGTCAACCCGCGTCAAAGCCCAAGACCAGCCGAGGAGCGTTGGGCCCTCCACGAAGCCAACGGCCGGTTTCACCGGGCCATCGTCACCGCCGCCCGTCACGAGCGACTCCTCCAGATGCTCGACCGCACTGTCGACGTTCCCCTCGTCTACCAGGCCCTCGAACGCTTCGACCCAGCCGAGCTCGAGCGTTCGGCTCTCTTCCACCGCATGATCACCCGGGCCGTCATCACCGGCCAGGCAGCCAGAGCTGGCCGGTTGATGGCCGAGCACATCCTCCTCGGCCGCGACCGGCTCCTCGCCCCGGAGAATGTGGACGATAAAGCCGAAGCCCGATCTGAATGATGTGACGGCGGTCAGCGGTGGACCGGCGTCATGTCGCCGTAGCGGTCACCGATGGCGGCGCCGACCGGGAGCACCTCATCGATCCGACGCAGCTCGTCGTCGGTGAGTCGGACGTCGTCAGTTCCGACGTTCTCTTCCAGGTAGCTCCGCCTCTTGGTGCCCGGGATGGGCACCACGTCATCGCCCTGGGCCAGGACCCAGGCCAGGGCCAGCTGGGAGGCCGACACCCCTTTGGCCTGGGCGATTTCCTTGACCCGGTCGACCAACTCCAGGTTCTTGGCGAAGTTCTCGCCCTGAAACCGCGGGTTCTGACGCCGGAAGTCGTTCTCGGCCAGATCCTCGACCTTGCTGATGGCCCCGGACAGAAAACCCCGTCCGAGCGGCGAGTAGGCCACGAAGCCGATCCCGAGCTCCCGGACGGTGTCGAGGACGCCGTTCGTCTCCGGGTCTCGGGTCCACAACGACCATTCGGTCTGCAGCGCCGTGATGGGGTGGACGGCGTGGGCCCGCCGGATGGTGGCCGGAGCCGCCTCGGACAGACCGAGGTGGCCGACCTTCCCGGCCGTCACCAACTCGGCCATGGCCCCCACCGTGTCTTCGATGGGGGTCTCGGGGTCGACCCGGTGTTGGTAGTAGAGGTCGATGTGCTCCACGCCCAGCCGTCTCAGCGAGGCGTCGCAGGCCGAACGGACGTACTCGGGACGGCCGTTGACGCCGATCCGGGTCCCGTCCGGAGCCCGTTCGTTGCCGAACTTGGTGGCCAGCACCACCTGGTGGCGCCGGCCGGCGATGGCCCGGCCCACCAGCTCCTCGTTGGTGAAGGGACCGTACATGTCGGCCGTGTCGAGCAGGGTGACCCCGAGTTCGAGGGCCCGGTGGATGGTGGCTATCGATTCCTCTTCGTCCCCGTCGCCGTAGAACTCGCTCATCCCCATGCAGCCGAGGCCCTGGGCGGAAACGGTCAGGTCTTTTCCGAGTGTCCGTGTGCGCATGACTCCGGTCTACCGTGCCCCGGCAGCCCCTCGTGTCACCCGCGGCCCACCCTGGTGGTCACCGGTGCCCCGCTCCCGCCCCCGCACTAGCCTCGGCGGAAAGCCGGTTCGGGCATGCGGAACCGGGCCTGGCGGACAGGGAGGGCTTGTGCGGACATCTCGTGTCGTACGGCGGTTGTGTGTCGTCATGGTCGGGACCTTGACCAGTCTGACGCTGGTGGGCATCTCGGCCTCCACCTGGGGATCGGTAGGCGCTTCGGCGGCGCCGGTGAAGGTCACCACCTTCACCCCGGCCATCACCCCGGTGGGCAGCGTCGATCTCTCCACACTCCAGGTGCCGTCCACCAGCGTGGCCACGGCGGCCCAGGGCGCGTCACCCGACGTCAACCGGGCGGCGCCGGCCCCCCACGTGGTGGACCCCCAGGCGGCCGCCCACCGACCGGCGGGCACCGCACCGACCTCACCTACCGCCGCCGCCGACCCGGTCACCTCGAAGAACGTGAGCCGGGAAGGTGGCTTCGTCGGGTTGACCGGACCGGCCCAGGCGGCGGCCAACGGCGGCCTCGACCTCGAGCCCCCCGACCAAGGTTTGTGCGCCGGTCGGGGCTACGTCACGGAGTTCATCAACAACGCCCTCACCATCTACCAGCCCGACGGCGTCCAACTTCTCCCCGTCATCCCGTCCTACGCCATCTTCAAGCAGCCGTCGACGGCGTTTTTCTCTGACCCCCGCTGCTACTACGACGCGCCGACACAGCGGTGGTTCCTCCAGGAGTTCATCGTGGGCACGGTGGGCGCCAACGGAAAATCCACCTCTCCCAGCCTTCAGTTCCTGGCCGTCAGCGACACCTCGGACCCGACCGGGTCGTATTCCATCTGGTCCATCGACACCACCGACGCCGCCACCGCCAACTGTCCCTGCTTCGGCGACTACGACCAGATCGGCGCCGACGACAACGGGATCTACATTGCCACCGATGAGTTCTCGACCGCCGGTAGTGGCTACAACGGGGTCGTTCTCTACGCCCTCTCCAAGGAGCTCATCGAGACTTATTCCTCGACGGGGATACCGCCGGTGGCCTTCGGCTACCGGATCAATCAAGACTATTTCGGTCAGCCCTACCTTCTCTCCCCCACCGAAACTCCGCAGGGAGCTCAGTTCGCCAAGGACACGGAGTACTTCGTCGAGTCCAACGGCAACGCCGTCTCCGATGACCACCTGGCCGTCTATGCGCTGAAGAACACCTCGCTGCTGGCCGCCCCCGCGCCACCGAACCTCTATCGAACCGAGGTGACCAGCGAAGCGTATGCCGCGCCGTTCGACGCCAAGCAGGCATCGGGACCCCGACCGCTCGGGGCCTCGGTCCAGGATCCCGAAGGACAGTTGCAGACGGACTTTGACTCCGTCATGCAAACCACCTACCTGAAGGGTCACGTCTACGGCGAGCTCAACACGTCCATGACCGGCGGCAACGACGCCGCCGCATGGTTCGTCCTCACGCCGAAGTGGTCAGGCCCGACCCTCAGCGCCACCGTGGCCCGTCAAGGCTACGTGGCCCCCCAAGGACTGAGCGTCCTCTACCCGATCACGGCTATCGACGCCCACGGTCACGGCTATATGGCCTTTGCCGTTTCCGGCCGCGGTATCTATCCGAGCGCCGCCTACGTGTCCTACGGCGCTCAGGGGCCGACAGGGCCGGTGCGGATCGCCTCCGCCGGCGCGGCGCCCGAGGACAGCTTCACCTGCTACGCCGCCTTCGTCGGTCCCAGTTACGGCGGATGCCGATGGGGCGACTATTCCATGGGAGTGGCCAGCGGCGGTCACGTCTACCTGGCCACCGAGATGGTTCCCCCGGGTAGTCGGGACTACCTGACCAACTGGGGCACCTACATCTGGAACGCCCCGGCTCGCTAGACCGGACACCACCCGTCGCTGCGATCACTCCCGGTTTCCGGGTCGATCGACCGCGGCGGCGCTGTCATCGACCTTTGGGCACGATCGGCGCCTTTCCGCCCGGGGTGATCACGGCGATGCCGGCCGGTTCCGCCGTATACGAGTTCCCGATGCCCACCACCAGGGCATCGCCCACGGTGGCGATCCCGGACCAGTTGGCCCCGGGAAGCCCCACCTGATCGATGAGAACTCCACTGGCCGCGTCGCGCACGTTGACCACCGCCCCGCCGAGGGCCGGCCCGTTGAAGGTCAAGCCGTCGGCCACCGTGGTGGGGGCGAATGACGCCCCGTGGCTGGCCTGCCAGACGACGGCGCCGGTAGCGGCGTCGAAGGCATGCACCGACGGTTCCTGCATGGGTAGGTCGAGGGGGTCGCTCGGGTCGCAGTAGACCTCACCGGCACCCTCGAAATTGCCGAAGTCACCGATGGCCGTCGACCCGTAGACCCGGTTCCCGTCGTAGGCGGTCGTGGCGATGAAGCCGCCGGCGAAGCCACCGAAGACGACATTGGTCGTCCAGCGGAGATGTCCGGTGGCCGGATCGAGGGAGTAGTAACTGCCGTCCTTCCCCCCCACCCCGAGAAACTGGGCGTGGCCGTCGGTGCTCAGACCGGCGTTGGCCGTGGCCCCGAAGTCGAGGTCGCACTTGTCGTCCGCGCGCGGCGGACGGTACCGCCAGGCCAGGCTCCCATTGCTGATGTGCAGAGCGAAGACCGTCTCGGCCGTCGGCGGCGGATTGGAGAAGCCGCAGTCGGCCGAATCGAAGACCACCAGTCCGAGCTTGGGCAACACCGAGCCCGATGACCAGACGCTGCCACAGCCGTCGTTCAGCAGACGACCGGAAGCGCTGACGTCGGTCTGGTACTCCCACACCGGGTCTCCGGTGTTCAGATCGGCGGCCACCACATAACCCCGGTGCCCCTTGGCCCCGTCGACGTCAGTACCGAAGAGGACCTTGTCCCCCACCACCACCGGGGACGAGAAGATCCGGGTCCCGTCGGTGTTCGGATCGGGGGGTCGGTCCGGGCGGCCGGTGTAGTCGTGGCGCCAGTACAGGGCGCCGGTGGCGGCGTTCAAGGCGTAGAGGGTGTAGCCGCCACCGAAGATCACCAGATCGGGGCGCTTCCCGTTACCCGGTTCGTACCAGGCCGACGAGGTGACGAGGCCGCCGTCGGACGTGATCGGACGCGGATGCTGGCCCGGGTAGGGGGTGACGGCGTTCTGGGGACTCAGCTTGTGTTTCCAGCGCACCTTGCCCGTTTCCAGGGCGAGGGCGTAGAAGGTGTCGTCCCAGGAGCCGACGTACACGGTGCCGTCGACCACCGTGGGCGTGGCCGTCACGGCATCGCCGGTATGGAAGAACCAGGCCACCGAGAGATTCGGCACCGTCTTCTCGGTCAACGTGGTCCGACCGTCGAAGGTGTGTTGGGCGTCGTGGCCGTAGGTCGGCCAGTCCCACGGTCCGGGGGTGTGGATGGGAAGGCTGGCCCCATGGGTGGTGGTGCACCCGACCAGAGCGGTGACGACGAGCACCAGAGCCGCGCTTCCGGTGGCCATGCGTCGGAGCCGCGACCCGGTCGACGGCGGCGCGCCCGCGCCGCGGCGTTGAGCGGCACTCACACCTGTTATCCGAACCCGGCGGTGGCCGGGGCCTCGGACGGTGGTCCCGCGTCGGGGGACGAGTTCTCCGACGGACCGGACAAGGGCGCCTTGATCTTGCCTGTCGGGTACGGGCACACCTGGGTGGCGGGCACACACAGGGTGACGCTGGTGGGGAAGTCGAACCCGGCGTGGACCACCGTGGGCACACTGGGCTGGCCGCCGGAGAAGGTCACCTTCATGGCGCGGCCGCCGTAGTCGGCCGGACCACATCCTTCGCTGATCATGTTGTCCTTACAGGCGACATGGATATCGATGAAGTACAGCGTGCCGTCGGGGGCGAAGGCCATGCCGAAGGGGTTGTAGCTGTTGGGGTCGGTTCCGAGCTGGGCGATCGTCTCCCCCGGCACCGGTGAGCGACCGGATTCCGGCTGCCCGTCTTTGGTCACCCAACGGATGGCCGGGTTGCCGATGTAGCTGCTGATGGCGAAGCAGTCACAGGTCGGATCCTTGGCCACTCCGGCCGGGAACGAGACACCGGTGACGAACGACGACACCTGGACCTTCTGACGCGGATAGATCCCGCCCGGACATTGCGCCGCACTGGTGGGCATCGACGAATGGGCGAAGCGGAGCACGCTCGAGGTGCCGGCATTGGGTATCAGAAGGTCGCCGTTGTCATCGAGGGCCATGGTCCCGGGTTGGGCCAGCCCTCCGGTCCCGTCGGTGTGGTGCGGACCAACCCCTCCGGCCGTGGGGCCGTAGACGATGCAGTAGGTCTTGTAGCTGGGGGCGAACCACTCCACCAGCCTGCCGCTGCTGGGCGGCGGGAACGCGCCCTGGGCCGTGGCGATGTCGTTGCCGAAGACGTTGCCGGCCTTGTCGACGGCGCATCCGGTGTAGGTCTGGTTGTTGTTGAAGACGCCGTCGGACGTCGGCGGTGAGTCACTACCGATCGACTGGCCCGGCATCTTGAACTTCCCCGGGACGTAGAGATCCTGTCCACTGAACGAACCGTTGGGCTCGTCGAGTTCCTCGCCGTCGGCCGGTTGTTTGTAAGGCAGGGCACTGCCGATGTCCTGCTGGGCCGGCAGAGTGGGGTCATAACCGACGACGAAGCGGCCGTCGGGCAGGAGACACATCTGCCCGTTCGGATCCCAGGGGGGCTCCAGCTGGCCTTGGAGTCCGGAGGGCATCGACAGGAAATCCTCTTCTTCGTTCTGATCCCAATAGACCAGGTACTTGGCTGTGGTCTTCCCGGCGGCCACCAGGGGGACACTGCCGTTCGTCGCCGTCGTGGACGGCGGTGCTGCTGTGGGCGACGATCCCGACGAACAGGCGGCCAGCAGGACCCCCAGGCAGAGCGCGGCGCCCAGCACCACGACCCCCGTTTTGACCCGCCCCATCGTTCTCCCCCGATCGCGAAACTGACGTCGCCGTCATGCTACGCGACCGACCCGGTCGGCGCTCTCGAAACGTCGTCGTGCGGGGACGACATGCACTTTGGGGGACCACGGCGGGGGTTAGCCCCAGTGGAAGACGCCCGGTAGCGGCATTCTCACAATGGGCGCCTCTCCGTACGGTGTGAGTACCAAGCCAATTCGGTTTCATTCCTCGGTCCCGTACAGGAGCAACTCCCATGATCTCTGCCCGCTCGTTGGCCAAGCACTACGGCAAGACGGTGGCCGTCTCCGATCTCAGCTTCGACGTCACCCCGGGCGTGGTCACCGGCTTCCTCGGCCCCAACGGCTCGGGGAAGTCGACCACCATGCGGATGATCATGGGGCTCGACAACCCGACGTCGGGATCGGCTCTGGTCAACGCGATGCCCTACCGGGAGCTCCGGTGGCCGCTGCGTGAAGTGGGCGCCCTCCTCGACGCCAAGGCCTTCCACCCGGCCCGGAGCGCCTACAGCCATCTCCTCTACCTGACCCGGACCAACGACATCCCCCGGCGGCGGATCGATGAGTTACTCGACATCGTCGGACTGACGGCGGTGGCCCACGACCGGGCCGGCAAGTACTCACTCGGGATGGGCCAACGCCTCGGGATCGCCAGTGCCCTTCTCGGTGACCCCGGAGTCCTGCTCTTCGACGAACCCATCAACGGTCTCGACCCCGAGGGCATCCGCTGGGTGCGTTACCTCCTCCGCGACCTGGCCGCCGAAGGACGGACGGTCTTCGTCTCCAGCCACCTCATCAACGAGATGGCCCTCACCGCCGAACGACTGGTGGTCATCGGGCGCGGTGCACTCATCGCCGAGACGAGCGTGGCCGAGTTCACCGCTCAGAGTGCGGCCGACGCCGTGCGGGTGGTCACGCCCATGGCCGGGAACTTCGCATCGGTTCTGCGCCGGGCCGGGGCCGAAGTACGGCTGGACGTCGACGGGGCCATCGTGGCCACCGGTATGACCTCGGCCGAGATCGGCGCGCTGGCCGCCCACCGGGCGGTGACCGTGCACGAACTCGTTCCCATGAAGGCGTCACTGGAGGACGCCTTCATGGAGTTGACCCATGACGCGGTGGAATACCGGACCGCTGACCAACCCCGACACATGGCCGTCCTGGCCCCGTCAGGACAGAGCCCACTGGAGGCGTCATGACGTACCTCAGCTCGTTGGAGATGCCCAATCGCCGTTACGGCCTGGGCCAGGTGGTGCGGGCCGAGGTGACCAAGATCGCCTCCTTGCGTTCCACTCTGTGGACGCTCTTGATCACCACCTTCGGCACCCTGGGTGTCACCGTCCTAGCCACCCACGGATTGGGCCACCACAAAGCGCAGTTCTACCGGGGCTTCGACCCCACCAATCAGTCGTTCACCGGTCTGGCCCTCGGCACTCTGGCCATCGGCGTGTTCGGGGTCCTGTCGGTCACCGGCGAGTACGCCAGCGGCACCATCCGTTCGTCGCTGTCCGCCGCCCCCCGCCGACCATTGCTGCTGTTCGGAAAGGTGCTCGTGGTCGGGAGCATCGCCCTGGCCGTGGGTGAGGCCCTGGCCTTCGCCTGCTTCGGGCTGGGCATGGCCGTCCTGCATGCCGGTGGAGCACCGTCGGCTGCCCTCAGCCAACCCGGAGTCCTGCGAGCCGTCACCTTGTCGGGGGCGTTCCTGGCCCTGCTCGGTCTGACTGGGCTCGGACTGGGCGTCATCATCCGGCACACGGCCGGCGCCATCGCCGCCTACGTGGGGGTCACCTTCCTGCTCCCCGTCCTGCTCCAGCACATTCCCGGAACGCCCAGCCGCTACACCCCGGTCGGCATCCTGGCCAACTCGGTGTCGACCGTCGTCCGCCAGTCCGACCAGGTGTCCGCCCCCGTAGGGTTTCTCTTGATGGTCCTCTACACCATCGTGGTTCTCGGTATCGGGGCTGCCCTTCTCTCCCGCCGTGACGCATGATGGGAACCGACGTGGATGCCAAAGAGGTGCGGGTCCACCTGCGGCTGGGAGGGGGCGAGAAAGTGATCGTTCTCTCCGAAGCCCGCATCGACCAGATCCGCCAGACGGCCCGGGCCGTCTGGAACGAACCGTTCAACCAGCGGACCTGGTCCGAGCTCCTCTTCTTTACCCTGAGCGTCCTGCTGGCCGGGGTGGGGATCGGGTTCATCGCCGTCACCATGTTCGCCGGGGTGGCCCTGGCCATCACCTTCGTCGGTCTGATGATCATCGCCGGCTCACTGCGGGGAGCGAGGGGGATCGGCGGTTTCCATCGTGGTCTGGCCCGCAGTCTCCTGGACGAACAGATCGAGGAACCGGAGCCTTTCACGTCCCGACCCGGTTTCTTCGGCTGGCTCCAGTCGGCCCTGCGGGATCCCATCGGGTGGCGGGCGGTCGCCTATTCGGTGATCAAGATCCCTCTGTCGGTCTTCGGTGTCTGGTTCGCCTTCAGCATCTGGGTCGATGCTTTGTTCTGCCTCCTCTACCCCATCTGGGGTGGGACGGATTCACACCCACCCGAATTCGGGGTGGTGGTGAACGCCTTCCAGCCCGGATATCTCTCGGTAGCAGGCAACGGGTTCTTCCACGGGCTGTTCATCTTCATCACCGGCGTGTTCCTCGCCTTCCTGGCTCCGTGGGCCATGCGGGGCGTGGTCTATATCGACCGCCGGCTCATGCGCGTCCTGCTGGCCCCCGACCCCATGACGGCCCGGGTCCGGTCGCTCGAGCACGCCCGGGCCCAGACCTTGGACACGTCGGCCGCCACCCTCCGCCGGATCGAGCGCGACCTCCACGACGGGACGCAGGCGCAACTGGTGGCCGTGGCCATGCGTCTGGGCCAGGTGAAGGAGAAACTGGCCGAGGGTACCGACCGGTTCGACCTCGACCAGGTCCGCCAGCTGGTGGACGACGCCCATAAAGGAGCCAAGGAGGCCATCCTCGAGCTCCGTGACCTGGCCCGGGGCATCCATCCCCCGGCCCTGGACATCGGACTGGAAGGAGCGCTCTCCACGCTGGCCGCCCGGAGCACGGTGCCGAGCGAGGTGTCGGTGGTCCTCGACGCCCGGCCCACACCGGCTATCGAAACCATCGCCTACTTCTGTGTGGCCGAACTCATGGCCAACATCGTCCAGCATGCCCACGCCTCGCGGGCCAGTATCAGCTGCGTCGAACAGGGAGGGTGGCTGCGTCTGGTGGTGCGCGATGACGGGCAGGGAGGAGCCCACCTGGCCACGGTGGGTTCGTCCTCCAGCGGATTGGCCGGACTGACCGACCGGGTCCACGCCGTGGACGGACGCCTCCACATCACCAGCCCGGTCGGCGGCCCGACCGTGGTGACCATCGACCTGCCGCTGCACGCGTAGATGACCGACTCCATCCGTGTGGCCATCGCCGAGGACTCCGGCGTCCTCCGGGACGGGCTGGTCCAACTGCTCACCGACCGGGGCTTCGAGCTCACTGCGGCGGTCAGCGAAGCGCAGGCCCTGACCTCCTCGATCGCCGGCGATTGTCCCGACGTGGCCGTGATCGACATCCGGATGCCCCCCACCTTCACCGACGAAGGGCTCCGGGCCGCCATCGAACTGCGGAAGCAACATCCGGGTCTCGGGATACTGCTCTTCTCGCAGTACGTGGAGACCCGTTACGCCGCCGACCTGTTGGCCGACAATGCCGCCGGTATCGGCTACCTGCTGAAGGACCGGGTGGCCGACGTCAGCGATTTCGTCGAGGCCCTCGTCCGGGTGGCCTCCGGCGGTACCGCCCTCGACCCTGAGGTGGTCACCCAGCTCCTCGGGGCCTCCCGGCGGACCGACTCCATCTCCACCCTGAGTGCCAGGGAGCGCCAGGTCCTCTCACTCATGGCCGAAGGTCGTTCCAACGCCGCCATCGCCCTTGCGCTCGTCGTCTCAGAGGGCGCCGTGGAGAAGCACGTGGCCAATATCTTCGCCAAGCTGGATCTGCCCGTTTCCCAGTCGGACCACCGCCGGGTGCTGGCCGTATTGCGGTTCCTCGATTCGTGAGGTCCCCGGGCCGTCAGGTCTCGGTCACGGTCACGGTCACGGTCACGGTGACTTTGGTACTGCATGACACGCTGGATGCGTTCAGGTTGGTGTCACCGGCGTAGGCGGCGCTGACGGCGTAGGAACCGACGGCCAGAGCGCTGTTGGCGATGGAGCAGGTGCCCTTCCCCGCCGTCAGTGTGGCCGTGCAGGTGACGGTGCCGACCGTGACCTTGTTGGTGATGGCACCCTTGCTCTGGTCGGTCTTGGTCGTCGTGCAGGTGGCCGTGCACGTCTCGGTGGCCGCCGGCACCGGGCCAGGATCCGAATCAGGCCGCCGATCTTCTGGCCGTCTTCGTCTTCGAAAAATCCTGAGGTCAGTCCCGGTGGCGGAAGCGTTCGGCCATTGACGACATGACCTGGAGGGCGAACATCGGCGTCTCCTGAACCAGGAAGAGAAACCGGTGCTTGTCGATCATGGCCAGGACGGTGTCGGTGGTGGCCGTGGCCGTGGCCATCCGGGGCGAGGAATCAATCAGGGCCATTTCGCCGAAGACATCGTCGGGCCCGAGGCGGGCGATCGACCTCGTCGCCGTCCGGAGCTCGACCTCACCCTCGACGATCCCGTACATCTCGTTGCCCGCATCACCTTCGTTGAAGATGACCTCGCCGGCCGGGACTTTCACCGTCTCCTGAGCGTTTCTGAACAGACCGATGACTGCCATCACACCTCCGTCAACCCGATGTCGACGGCATTGTAAACCGGAGGGCGGTAGACACAAACTCAGGCTTCCGACCGGCACCAGCCGATATCCAGGGAAAGAGGAGTGGGCTGGTGCAGCAAGAGACCTTTCGAGACGCGGTCTTGCCCCGGGCTCCCTTCGCCATCGTCACCGTGGCCGGGCTCCTCGGGACGTTCTTCCCCGGCGGGACCATCGTCCCCGTCGACCTGGCCTGGTGCGCCGGGCTCCTGACCGTCCGCCTGATCGTCATCACCGTCCCCTGGCCCATCCGCAGTTCGCTCGTCCAACTGGCCGACTCCCTCAGTTGCGTGGCCTTCGTGGCCATGCTGGTCCAGGCCCAAGGGGGGCCGTCCCGATCGGGCTCCTACTCCATGGCCCTGATGGCCGTCCTCTGGATCGCCCTCTACGGGGGCCGGATCGAGGGGGCTGTCACGGTGGTGGCCTCGTCGGTCGTCCTCGTCTGGCTGTCGGTGATCGATCAGCAACCGTTTCCGGCCATCGCCCGGAAGGGGATCATCTGGTTCCTCATCGCCGCCGGCATCACCTTCGCCGCCCACCAGCTCCGTGAACGCTTCGCCACCGTCATCGGCCAACGGGAGCGGACCATCGGCCAGACCGAAGCCCTGGCCAACGCCGTGGCCGAGCTGGCCGTCCTCCGTGACCCGGACGCCGTCCTGGCCGTCGGGACCCGGGTGGCCGCCGTCCTCATGGGCGAAGAGAATCCCGACGCCCGGCGGGCCACCTATTTCGTCATCGAGGGAGAGATGGTCCGGATCGCCTCCCAATACGACGGGTCGGGCCGCCAGATGACCGCCGCCTGGCCGCTCAGTTCCCATCCCCCCATGCGCCAGGTGGCCGAGACCTTGAAACCGGTGGCCGCCGCCCTCGATCAGGAGACGGTGACTGGGGAGGCTCTGCGGTTGGCCACGGTTATGGGGGTGACCCACGGGGCCTGGGTCGGTGGTGACGAATTCGTGATCCTCCTGGCCGGCGCCTCGGCTGACCGCGGCCGTCAGGTGGCCGACCGGATCCTGGCCGCCGCCGAGAGCCCCGACCAGGCCAGGTCCATCCGCGTCAGCCTGGGGATCGCCAGCGGGGGCACCGGGACCCCTTTCGAGGTGGTGGTCGACCGGGCTGACGGCGCCATGTACACGGCCAAACGGGCCGGCGGGATGCGCTGGTCCGAGTGGTCGGTCTCCGGGCCGTTCGAACAGCGCCAACCGGTTCTGGTCTGGCCCTCCTGAACTACAGGGGCAGCGGATCTCCGTTGCTCCCGATCACCACGTAGCCGGTCCCGACCGTGGTTGGGATGAGCCCGACGGCCGTCTCTCCGGAAGCGGCGCCCGAACCGGCGAAGCGGGCGTCACCGAAACCGAACACACCTCCGTCGGCGGCCACCAGCCAGTAGCCCTTCCCGTCCGGGGTGGTGGCCATTCCGACGACGGCCTTGGTGAGGACGATGGGGCTGGCCGAACCGTAGAAGACGGCGTCACCGAAACTGAAGACGCCGCCGTCGATGGCCACCAGCCAGTAGCCCTTCCCGTCCGGGGTGGTGGCCATCCCGACAATGGGCTGGGTGAGAGCGATGGGGCTGGCCGAACCGTAGAAGACGGCGTCACCGAAACTGAAGACGCCGCCGTCGGTGGCCACCAACCAGTAGCCCTTCCCGTCCGGGGTGGTGGCCATCGCCACTACCGGTCGGGTGAGAGCGATGCCGACGGTCGAACCGTGGAAGGTGGCGTCACCGAAACTGAAGACGCCACCGTCGGTGGCCACCAACCAGTAGCCCTTCCCGTCGGTGGTGGCGGCCATCCCCACTACCGGTCTGGCCAGTGTCTTCCCGGCCATCGATCCGTAGGAGAGAGCCGTCCCGTGGGTGGTGAGACTCCCGTCCGATCCGACCATCCAGTAGCCGGCGCCGTCAGGGGTGGAGGCCACGCCGGCGCCCCCGGCCGTTACCGCCGATCCGAGGGTGAACGGTCCGGACTCCACCGACCCGGCCGTATTGGTGGCCGACACCCTGAACGTCCCCGAACCGGTCGGTGTCCCCGCCAGGAGTCCGCTGGTGGCGTTCAGCGCCAACCCGGCCGGGAGCGATCCCGAGGAGACGGCGAAAGTGGGCGGCGGGTTCCCGGTGGCGGTGAAGGTGTAGCTGTAAGCCACCCCGGAGGTGGTGGCCGGCGGCGTGTCAGCGGTGAAGACCGGCCCGGTCACCGGCCCACCCACCTCTTCCACCACGTTGTTGTTGGAGTCGGCGATATAGACGTTCCCGGCGCCGTCCACGGCCACACTGCCGGGGTCGTGCAAGCGGGAGCTGGTGGCCGGGCCGGGTGCGGATGTTCCAGCCGTCCCCGTCCCGGCGAAGACGGAGAGGGTCCCCGACGGGGTCACTCGCTCCACCACGTTGTTGTTGGCGTCGGCGATATAGGCGTTCCCGGCGCGGTCGAAGATGACGCCCTCGGGATCGCTCAACTTCGAGCTGGTGGCCGGCCCCGGGGTGGGCGCTCCGCCCGTGCCCGTCCCGGCGAAGATGGACAGCGTTCCCGACGGCGTCACTCTCTCCACCACGTTGTTGGCCACGTCGGCGATGTAGGCGTTGCCGCTGCTGTCGAAGGCTACGGCGTTGGGCGCGTTCAGTTTCGAATTGGTGGCCGGCCCGGGGGTGGGCGCTCCGCCCGTTCCCGTCCCGGCGAAGATGGACAGCGTTCCCGACGGCGTCACCTTCTCCACGTACTGACCCGAGTCGGCGATGTAGACGTCTCCGGCGCTGTCCACCCCCACCCCGTTGGGGGCACCCAGGGCAGAGGCGGTGGCCGGCCCCGCGGTGGGATGGCCGTTGGAGCCGGTTCCGGCCAAGACCGACAGGGAACCGGCCGGCGTCACCTTCTCCACCAGATGATCGGCGAAGTCGGCGATGTCGACGTTTCCGGCCGGGTCGACGGCCACCCCGTCGGGCTCGAACAGAGCGACCTGGTCGGCCGGACAGGGCGAGAGGGCGGTGCAGCTGGTCGGCGCGGTGGCTCCCTGTCCGGCGAAGACGGACAGGATCCCGGTCGCGGTGATCTTCTCCACCTCATCGTTGTTGGGATCAGCCACATAAATGTTCCCGGAAGCGTCGACGGCCACCGCCGCCGTGCCGCACAGGGCAGAGCTGGTGGCCGGCCCCGGAGTGGGCCCGGCACAGACGTTCTCCTGTCCGGCGATGACGGCCAGTATCCCCGGTCCCGGTGCGGTGGCCGAGGCCGGGCCACCGGTCAAGACCACTCCCCCGAGGGCCAACACCACCGTGAAGGCGGCCGCCGTCCGGCCCCGCCCGGGAGAGAAACGACCGGTTGTCATCCAGAAGGTCACAGGGGCTTATCGGAATTCCCAGCCGACTCCTGAAGAGCGAGGCCGGGCCGTCATAGCCGTCACCTACCATCCACCCCGTGAGCACCCAGGTCACGGGGGTCGAGGAACCCGAAAGCATCCCCCCGCCCGACCAGGCCGCCCGGGACCGGATCTCGGAGGACCTCGAGACCACCCTGTTCGTGGAGGCGGGGGCGGGGTCGGGGAAGACGACCGCCCTGGTCGATCGCGTCCTGGCCCTGGTCACGACCGGAACGGCCGAACTGAAGTCGGTGGCCGCCATCACCTTCACCGAGAAAGCGGGGGCCGAACTCCGCGACCGCATCCGACGGGCCCTCGAGAAAGAGGCCGAAAGCGATCCCACCGGCCCGTTGGGGATGCGCTGCCAGGCCGCTCTCGACCAACTCGACGGCGCGGCCATCGGGACCCTCCACGCTTTCGCCCAGCGGCTCCTCTCCGAACATCCGGTCGAGGCCGGCCTTCCACCCCGGGTGGAGGTCCTCGACGAGGTCAACTCCAAGGTGGCCTTCGACCGGCGGTGGTCGATGTTCCGCGACGAGTTGCTGGCCGACCCTGATCTGGAGCGGACCATCTTGCTGCTCCTGGCCTCCGGCGTCCGACACGAGGCGCTGCAGTCGCTGGCCGAAGCCTTCGACGACAACTGGGACCTGGTCGAGGAGCGGGTACCCGAGACGGAGCCGGAGCCACCTTCGGTCCACCAGCTCTTCGCCGCCGCCCGGGCCCAGGTCGACGCCGTCTGCGCCGAGCCGTGCCGCGATCCGACCGACAAGCTCCGGGCCCGGCTGGACGACATCGCCGGTCGCCTGGCCGAACTGGCCGGCATCGACGACGAGATCGATCTCCTCGAAGCCCTGGGTCCGCAGGCCCCGCAGAAACTGCCCGGCTTCAAGGTGGGGAACCTCGGGAAGAAGACGTCGTTCGACGACATCGGTGACCTCCGCTCCCGGGTGACCGAAGCGGGCGACGCGCTGGCCGGCGTCGGCCGCGAGGTGGCCAACGCCTGCGCCCGCCGCCTGGGCAGTGCCATCCGCCGGTTCACGCTGGCCGCCGCCGTCGAGCGACAGCACGCCGGGGAACTGGAGTTCCACGATCTCCTGGTCCTGGCCCGGGCCTTGCTCCGCCATCCGGGTGGCGGGGCCGCCGTCCGCCAGACCCTCCACCAGCACTACCAGCGCCTCCTCCTGGACGAGTTCCAGGACACCGACCCCATCCAGATCGACCTGGCCGTCCGCATCGCCGCCACAGATCCCGAAAGTGCGGCCGCCGGCCTGGCCCCCTGGGAAGAGCTGGTCGTGACACCGGGCCATCTCTTCGTGGTGGGCGACCCCAAGCAGTCGATCTACCGCTTCCGCCGGGCCGACATCTCACTCTTCCTGGCCGCCGCCGACCGTTTCGGCGCCGAGGCCGGCGGGGTGGTCGAACTGACGGCCAACTTCCGGACGGTCCGTCCCGTCATCGACTGGGTCAACACCACCTTCAGCACCTTGATGGCCGAACCCGACGACGTCGAGGTCCCGGTGGCCTCGCAGCCCACCTACATGGCCCTGGCCCCCACCCGTTCCGCGCCGCTGGGGGCGGCCGGTCTGCCGGTGTCCGTCCTCGGACGCCACCAACATCCGAAGGAGGCCAAGGCCGACGATCTCCGGGCCGCCGAGGCCGATGACGTGGCCGCCACCGTGGTCCGGGCCGTCAACCAGCGATGGACCGTGGAGGACCGTCAGGTTGGCTGGCGGGCGGCCCGACTGGGTGACATCACCGTGCTCGTACCGTCCCGGACCTCACTGCCCTTTCTGGAGAACGCCTTCGACCGGGCCGGGATCCCCTTCCGGGCCGAGTCGAGCTCGCTCGTCTACGCCAGCCGGGCCGTCCGCGACCTCCTCATGGTCCTCCGGGCCGTCGACGATCCGACCGATTACCTCCGGGTCGTCTCCGCCCTCCGGACACCACTGTTGGCTTGTGGTGATGACGACCTCTTCCGGTTCAAGGTGGAGCGCAACGGACGGTGGAGCTATCTGGCCGATCAGCCCGACACCGTTCCGGCCGACGACCCCGTCCGGATGGGACTGGCCTACCTCCGGTCTCTCTACGACGAGCGCCACTGGCTGGCCCCATCGGAGCTCCTCGGTCGGATCTCGTTCGACCGCCGGGCCATGGAACTGGGCTTCGCCGAAGGTCGGCCCCGGGACGTCTGGCGGCGGCTCCGGTTCGTCATCGACCAGGCCCGGGCCTGGTCCGAGGCCACCGGTGGCAACCTCCGGCAGTATCTCCGCTGGGTCAAGCTGCAGACGGCCGAAGGGGCCCGGGTGGCCGAGGCCATCCTGCCCGAGAGCGACGACGACGCCGTCCGGATCATGACCATCCACAGCGCCAAGGGACTCGAGTTCCCCATCACCATCGTCTCGGGGATGTCGACGGTGCCCCAGGGCCGGCCGGCCCCCGCGCAGGTGGTCTTCCCCCCCACCGGCGGGGTGGGCTACAAGTTCGGCAAGAACGTCACCACCAACGAGTACGCCGAGTGGGCTCCCATCGACGAGCAGATGAGTTTTCACGAACGGATCCGGCTTCTCTATGTGGCCTGCACCAGGGCCCGGGACCATCTGGTCGTGTCGCTGCACCGGAAAGCGCGGGCCACCACCCCGGCATCGTCGAAACGGACGAACGCCGAGTTGCTGCTCGACGGCATGGGCGCGCTGGTCGACGAACTGCCCGACGGGGCCGACGCGGGGGAGAACCTTCCCCTCATCGTCCTGGAACCTCCGTCAGCCCCGCCCCCCTTGGCCGCGTGGGCGGCCGAACGCAGCGCCGCCCTCCTGCGGGCCTCGCGTCCCACGGCGGTGGCGGCCACGGCGCTGACCGACGAGGGCACCCCGGACAACGACGACGAACCCGATCCGGGACTGGAGAAGAGGCCGCGGGACCTCGACCTGCCGCCGTGGTTGAAGGGCCGCTACGGGACGGCGGTGGGTCGGGCCGTCCACGCCGTGCTCCAGACCGTCGATCTGGCCACCGGGGCCGGACTGGACGACGCGCTGGCCGCCCAGTGCGAAGCCGAAGCCGTCCCCGACCGTCTGGACGACGTCAGCCGGTTGGTCCGTGCCGCGCTCGGTTCACCCTCGGTGGTGGAGGCGGCCCCCGGCCCGCACTGGCGGGAGGTCTACGTCTGCACCCCGATCGACGACCGGCTCCTCGAGGGCTACATCGATCTCCTCTACCGGACCCCCGAGGGTCTGGTGGTGGTCGACCACAAGACGGCCGCCACCTCCGATCCGGACGAGCTCGACCGGAGGGTCGAGGGCTACCGGATACAGGGGGCGTCGTATGCCCTGGCCGTGGCGGCCACCACGGCCGAACGGGTCATCCGGGTGACCTTTCTCTTCCTCACCCCCGACGGGGCCGTCGAACGGCACCTGTCGAACCTCGACGAGTCCGTCCGGGAAGTCAGCCGGCTGGTCCGCAGCGGGCTGGAGGTGGTCACTTCCTGAAAGGGAACCATGACACCACCTCAGGACTTGCCCTTCCCCTTTCCCTTCTTTGACTTGCCCGGTGTGGTGGTCGAGGTGATGGGGGTGGGCGACGACGTCACCAGAGACGAGGCGGGATCGACCGAAGCACTCTCGTCGATGGGCGTGGGCGAGGACGCCGCCACCAAAGGCGGGGTGGACGATGGGCTGGCGATGGGCGTGGGCGACGAGGCCGCCACCAACGGGGGCGACGACGGGCTGGCGATGGGCGTGGCCGTGACCGTCGAGGTGAAGACCTTGGTGGGACCAGTGGCCTTGGTCGGCGAGGCCGCCTCGATCGACGTGGCCGGGGTGTTGGCCGCCGGTGCCGGCGTCTCGGTCGGAGTAGCGGCGCCCTCATCGTCGGCCGCGGTCGTCGTGCCCGACGCCGGTGGCGTCTCGGTGCTGGCCGTCAGCGCCGCCGAGGTGGCCACCGCCGGCGCCGTCACCCTCTGATCTCGGGCCGTGGCGGCCATGGCCCCGCCACCGCCCGCCGCCGGTGCGGAGGCGGTGGCCACCGAACGGCTACCCGACAGGGCGGCCGCCGACACCGGCGTCGGCGCCAAGGACGAAGGAGCCACGATCGATCCGAGCGAGATGGCGGCCACCCCGGAGATGGCACTCACCGAAACCGTCGGGGTGGCGGCGATGGCTCCCACCTGGGCCGCCGCCCGGGGGATGACGGTGAGGAAGGGCAGCTCGGCCATCCAGGCGGCGATACCGAGTGACCAGTGCAGTCGGCCCAGCGAGACGTTCAGCAGGGCGCGGACCACCTCCGGGTCGAACTGGGTCCCACTGTTGCGGGCCAACTCGTCGCGGGCCTCGGTGGCCTTCATGGGGCGCTTGTAGGACCGCACCGCGGTCATGACCTCGAAGGAGTCAGCCACGTGGACGATGCGGGCCGACAGGGCGATCTGGTTTCCGGCCAGTCCGAGGGGATAGCCGGTGCCGTCATAGTTCTCGTGGTGGCCGCTGACCGCTTCCACGCCGCTGCCGAGAAAGGCGCGCAAGGGCTCGACCAGATTGCCCCCGTTGGCCGGGTGGCGGCGCAGCGTCTTCCACTCGCTCGCGGTCGGCGGACCGGGCTTGTTCAGCAGGGCGGCCGGAACCAGGATCTTGCCGATGTCGTGCAGGAACGCGCCCCAGCGAATCTCGTTGACCTGGCGGGGCGGAAGCCGCATCTCCAGGGCGATGAGCTCGGCCGTGGCCCGGGAACGCTCGGAATGGCCGCGGGTCCGGCGGTCATGGGTGTTGAGGGCGGTGGCCAGAGTGACCACCTTCTCGGCCAACGCCGCCGGCCCGTCTTCATGTTGGGCGGCGCGGGCCCACTGCTGCAGTTTGTGGACACTCGTGCTCCGCAGGGCCACCGAAAAGCGCGATGGCGCCCGGTCGGGGAAGACCAGGCTGAGTTTCAACAAGGTGGCCAGCGGGAGGAAGCGGCGGGCCATGGTCTCGAACCCGACAAAGGTGGCGATCGAGACCGGGCCGGCCACGATGACCCGCAGGATGGTGGCCCCGACCCCGTCGCCCCCCACGGCCCACCCGGCGATCAGACCCATGACCCCGGCCGCGGCCAGCGGGATCAGGACGATGGCCGACCGGAGCAGCACGGAGATCACCGGGCGCCGTCGCCACCCGTGGACCATCGACAACGGGGGCACGCTGGTCAACACGTCGTGTGACCTGTCGGTCGTCGTCATCGGGCCCTTCATGGATTCCCCCTGGGTGGGGCCCAGGTGGCGGTCCATTGCGTCGGAGGGAGAGTTCGCTACTCCGAGTATGGAAACGCCCACTATTTGTAGTCAAGCAGTTGGGGCCGCCTTGGGCGGACGTTGAGAACCACGCAGCGTGAGCCCCGCCGAGACCACGGGAAGAGAGGACTTCTGCCCTGGTCGGGGGCGGTCCGATGAGAGGGTGGCTCATCCAGGCACCGTGTCATCATGGGAACTTCCGGAGACCCCGAACGTCGCCGAGCTTGCTCTCGAGCGATGTCAGACCGAGGTGAGAGCCATGAGAACGCGCCTATTGGCCCGAGTGACCATGATCATGGTGCCGTTGGCCGCCATCGTTACCGTCGCCCCGTCCACGGTGGCCTCGGCCCAGACCGGACACGTCGTGCGGTGGACGCCGGCGGCCGAGGCTCTGGCCGCCTCCGGGGCCACCGCCGCGCCGGCCGGCTGTGCCGGGGGCGATCCCCATGCCATCCACTGCTATCTCAAGTTGACCCAGGCCCCGGCGCCCACTCCGGACAAGACGTGCTCGGTGAGCGAGAGTGGCGGCTACCTCCCCTGCAACATCCAGAACGCCTACGGGCTCACCTCGCTGTCGGCCACCGCCGGCCGGGGGGTCACCGTGGCCGTGGTCGACGCCTTCGACAACTCGAAGGCGGCCGAGGACCTGAAGAAGTTCCGGAAGACCTTCGGTCTGCCCAAATGTGCCAAGGGCTGTTTCGAGAAGCTCAACCAGAACGGGCGGACCGGTCCCCTGCCGGCCAAGAACAACGGATGGGCCCAGGAGAGCGCGCTCGACATCGAGATGGTCTCGGCCGTCTGCCCCCTCTGCCACATCATGCTCATCGAGGCCAACTCGACCGGCAACGGTGACCTCTACTCGGCCGTCAACGAAGCCGTGGCCCTCGGGGCCAACGTGGTGAGCGACAGTTGGGGCAGTGACGAATACGGCGGCGAGACGGGCTGGGACGGCGATTTCGTCCATCCCGGGATCCCCATCACCTTCAGCTCCGGTGACGGCTCCTACCAGGCCGGCGTCCAGTATCCGTCGGCCTCTCCCTACGTGACCACGGTGGGCGGGACGCAGCTGACCCCCGATACGGGCAACGCCCGGGGGTGGGACGAGGCGGCCTGGGTGGTCTCCGGTAAGACGCCGCCCACCCAGGGATCGGGGAGCGGCTGCTCGGCCTACGAGGCCAAGCCGGCCTGGCAGACCGACACCGGGTGCACCATGAGGACCACGACCGACGTGAGCGCGGTGGCCTCCGACGTCATCGGCTACCACGCCGGGCACTTCTATTACGAGTTCGGGACGAGCGTCTCGTCGCCCATCATCGCCGCCGTCTACGCCCTGGCCGACGACTCGTCGGCCACGACCACGCCGGCCTCGCTGGCCTACGGGCAACCGGCCGACCTCTTCGACATCGCCAGTGGTAGCGAGGGGACCTGCTCGCCCAGCTACCTGTGCAACGCCGGGACGGGCTACGACGGCCCCACCGGCCTGGGCACGCCGGACGGAGTGGGAGCGTTCTGAGCCCCGGAGGCCGGACTACGGTCCCGTAGATGTCGGACTACGACGCCATCGTCATCGGCGCCGGCCACAACGGGCTCACGGCGGCGGCGGTGATGGCCCGGGGCGGCCTGCGCGTCTTGTGCCTGGAGAAGAACCACTTCATCGGCGGGATGTCGTCCACCACCGAACTGGCCCGGGGCTACCGCTTCGAACTGGCCGGCTCGGTGCAGTTCCCACTGCCCAACGAGATCTACCAAGACCTGGGCTTCGCCGACTGCCCCATCTACGAACCCGACGTCCAGTCGGCCAGCATCG
>Ga0208357_1000926_pt1 | contig 22419 bp, 13 predicted proteins | sample NGESurdeep092012_6_FD_184487 | JGI IMG/M metagenome (GOLD analysis project Ga0208357, IMG submission 184487) | Arctic peat soil microbial communities from Barrow, Alaska - NGEE Surface sample F52-2 deep-092012 (SPAdes) | ecosystem: Environmental > Terrestrial > Soil > Wetlands > Peat ... | reverse complement strand
CCTGCGGCTTTCGGGCAGGAAATACTCAATATTCCTGTTTCCTTTATTTTCACATTAGCTAATTAATTTTATTCACTTCTCAAACTATCGACCGGGTTGGCTATAGCTGCTTTTATCGCCTGGTAACTCACTGTAATCAATGCAATCAAAATTGCCATCACACCTGCAATCACAAACACCAGCCAACTAATATTAATTCTGTATTCATAATCTTGCAGCCATTTGTTCATGGCATACCATGCAAAAGGTGTAGCCATAATAATTGAGATCATTACCAGTTTTATAAAATCAAATGATAATAATCTTGTGATGTTTAGAACAGAAGCACCTAACACTTTTCGTACACCTATTTCTTTTATCCGGCTCTCTGCAACGTAGGCGGATAAACCAAATAAGCCAAGACATGAAATAAATATCGCTAAGGCGGCAAAAAGGCCTGCCATGGTTTTGGTGCGTTGTTCATTATCGAATTGTTTAGCATATTGCTCATCGACAAATTGGTAATCGAAAGGATATGATGGATTATATGTCTTAAATATCTTGTCTGTTTTTGCAAGATCATCTGCCGTAGAATTTGAGTGATTGAATTTTATGTACATCATGTTGAACCCTTCCCCGGGACCATAAATAACTGTTGGCGGAATTTGGTTGTAAGGCGAACCTTGGACATAATCTTTTACAACACCGACTATGTGCCAGTTTATCTTCTCAAAAGGGTTATTGATTATTTGCCCGATAGGGTTTGTAAATCCCATCATTTTTACAGCCGTTTCATTTAACAAAACAGAAAAACTATCTGAAGGATATTTAATGATATCAATATCTCTTCCTTCCACTAAATGCATTCCAAGAGTCTTTACTAAGTTTGCATCTTCGCTGTATATGGTAATGGCCATATTTGTGTCTTTTGGAATTTCATTTGGCCATCTCAAACCCCAGGAATGGTATCCGCCCTGAACAATGTCCGTCATTGTTTTCGTAACCGAAGAAGCGATTCCGGAATTTAGCAGATCCTGTTTTATTAAACCATAATTCTTGTTAATATCACCAACAAAATTTACCTGTATAAGATTATTGTCCGAATAACCTTTATCCCTGTCTTGCGCATATACCACCTGGTTTCGGATTATCATAGTTGATATAATAAGTATGATAGCAAATGTGAACTGCAATACTACCAGCACTTTTCTTGGCGAAACAGTTGCATTATTTTTTTTGAATTGTTTTTTAAAAATGCTGATAGGTTTAAAAGATGATAAATAAAACGCAGGATAACTCCCGGCAAGTAAACTGGTGATCACAATGAAACCCAAAGCGCAAAGCCAGAAATTTAAATGAGTATATGGTATAGAAAGTTCGGTACCAATAAGGATATTAAATGATGGCAACACAAGTTGAACTATTAATAAAGCTAATGCTCCGGCGATGCAGGCTGTTAAGAATGCTTCTATAATAAATTGCCCGATCAATAAGCTTTTACCTGCGCCGGCGACTTTACGAATGCCTACTTCCATGGCACGCTTCTCGCTTCTTGCGGTGCTCAGGTTCATAAAGTTGATACAGGCGATCAGTAAAATAAATAAAGCAATAATGCCAAAAGTGCGAACAGTTTCAATTCTTCCCCCAACCGATTTACCGTTTTTAAAATCTGAATATAAGTGCCATTTACTTAGCGGAAAAAGAAATTGGGTCCACACATCATTGTTTCCTGTTTCGCGTTTTGTAATATCTTTAATTTTTGCATTGAATGCTGTTACATCTGTGTGTGGTTTCAGTAATACATAAGTCGGGGTATTATTGCTGAGCCATGCATCATTGTTCCATCCAATTTTTTTCAAATAATCCCAAGGCAATAGATATTCAAAATCAAAACGTGTATTTGATGGTAAATTTTTTAATATGCCTGTTACTGTAAAATTGTCAACGCTGTCTATCCGTATAATTTTTCCAATCGCGTTTTCGTTTCCAAATAATTTCTTAGCAAGCTTTTGGGTAATGGTAATTGAATAAACATTTTGCAGTTGTTCATTTTTATTTCCCTGGATTAACGGGAAACTAAACATTTGCATAAATGAAGCATCCGCAAAATCTCCTTTAATGTTAGTAAAGCTTTTATTATTGGCGGTTAATAGAAAACTACTCACATCGGCTAAACGGGTTGCCGCTTCTACTTCCGGGTAGTTTTGCTTTAAAGCAGGAGCCATCGGCTGAGAGGTTTCATCAATAGCGACAGCCTTCCCATCTGCATTTGAACCGAGTCCATAGACCTGGTAAAGATTATCTTTATTCACGTTAAATTTATCAAAGCTGATTTCATTCTGCAGCCATAATAAAATAAGAATGGCACCTGCCATACCAATGGCAAGTCCTGTAATATTGATGAAAGAGAAACTTTTTCCTCTTAATAAACTGCGCCACGCGGTTTTGAAATAATTTTTTATCATTATCTGAACTTTTGTTCCGATAGCTATCGGGATTTTGATTAAATAATTATATTAATTACTGATGTTAGCTTATAGCTATTAGCTAAAAGCCAATGGCTAACAGCTTTCTTTATTCACTTCTCAAACTATCCACCGGGTTTGCCACCGCCGCTTTTATCGCCTTAAAACAAACTGTAATTAATGCGATAAGAATAGCGATAAAAGCAGCCAAAACAAAAACCCACCAGTTTAAAGAAGTTTTGTAAGCAAAGTTTTGCAACCATTTATTCATTGCCCAATACCCGGCAGGCAATGCGATACAAGTTGCTATCAATACTGGTTTTAATAAATCTTTTGACAAGAGTACAACGATACCATTTACGGATGAACCCAATATTTTTCTTACGCCAATTTCTTTAAAACGTTTGGTTACAGTAAATGATGCCAGGCCAAATAAGCCAAGGCAGGCTACAAAAATAGCGAGGCCCGCAAAAACTGATAAAATTGTTTGCTGCCGGATATCCTTTTTATACAAGTCATTAAACTGCTGATCTAAAAAGCTATATTCAAAAGGATAAGCAGCTGCCACTTTTTTATATGCTTTTTCTACTAGTGCCACGCCGCCCTTTATATTTCCTGGTTGTAATTTTATTAAAGCTACACGCCTGTCCTGGTTCGGCGCAATTACCAACGGTTCAATATTACTTTTTAGTGATTGAAAGTTGAAATCAGCCACCACACCAATTATCCTGCGTTTGGTTGTATCCCTTACTGTATTTTCAATCCACTTTCCAATTGCTTGTTCAGGTGTCCATCCTAAATTTGTAGCCGCTGTTTTGTTGATAAGAACGGCGCTGGTAGTATCTGTCGGGAATGATGCAGAGAAATCCCTGCCTGCAATAATTTTTAATCCCAATGTTTTTACAAATTCAAAATCAGCGAATTCGGTTCTTGCATTCCATTTTTCGGGATGGCCTTCCACATCAAATGTGTAGCCGTCAAAAAAACCACCTGGCTCGCCTGACATTAATGAAACTGATTGAACACCGCTTTCGTTCTGCAATTCATTTTTGAAAGCGTCCATATTTTTGTAAATATCATCATTATCAATACGTACCATTACCGTTTGCTCCTTATTATATCCCAGTTGTTTATTTTTTACATAGTTCATTTGTTTTGTGATGATAAGAGTCCCTATAATCAAAAAAACAGAGATACTAAATTGAAAAACAACAAGGCCCTGCCTTAGCAAAGAACCACCTTTACCCAAACGCAGCTTGCCTTTCAAGGCTTGTATAGGTGAAAAGGCAGATAAGTAAAATGCCGGGTAACTTCCCGCTAAAACCCCAACTATAATAATGACACCAATCAAAAAAAGATATATGGGCAATGTATTCCACGAAGCCGTTAACGAATAACCGAGCAATTGGTTATACCAGGGCATTGCCAGCAATAATAAACCAATAGCAAGCAGGCATGAAATGGTGGTAAGTAAAACCGATTCGCCTATAAATTGCCAAATAAGATTTTGGCGCATTGCGCCTAACACTTTGCGCATGCCCACTTCTTTTGAACGTTCTGTAGCACGAATAGTAGATAAGTTCATGAAATTAATACAGGCAATCAACAATATTAAAATCGCAACTGATAGAAATATATATACTACGGTTTTATCGCCATGTTTAATGCCGTCAAAAGAAGCGTCATCAAAATATACATCTTTAAGAGGAGTAAGCGACAATGAAAAATGAAAACCAAATTTACGCATATCGCTGCCCATATATTTTTCCATGAAGGCAGGGAACTGTTTTTCAACCCGGGCTTCTGAAATGTTCGGTGCTAACTGCACATAAGTATATAATCCGTTATTTATCCAGGTATTCATAAAACTGGCATCTTTTCGTCTTTCAAGTGAAGTAATAATATCAAAATCAAGGGTCGAATTGGAAGGAACATCTTTTGCAATGCCTGTAACTTTTAACGGCGTTTCTTTATTTAACATCACAATTTTTCCCATAGCATTTTCAACACTTCCAAAATATTTTTTTGCAGTGGTTTCAGTCAGTACAACATTATTAATTTCTTTTAAAACAGATGCCGGGTTGCCTTTTATTAAAGGAAATGAAAAGAACCCGAAAAAGTTTGTATCAACATCTAATTCCTTTTTTTCATGGAAAGATTTTATACCAACAGAAAAAAGATTATCATTTGGATTTACACGGACTACACTTGTTATCTGGCCTTTAAAATCGTTCATTAATGCCGGGGCATATGGCCCGGATAAATAAGCAACCCGTGCAGGTTTTCCCTCATTGGTAATCCCTCGCATCACCCTGTAAATGCGATCTCCGCCTTTATGAAAATTATCATAACTGAATTCGTTTACAATAAATAAAAATATCATCATGCAAACCGTAATGCCGATTGTTAATCCAAGAATATTGATGAAGGAAAAAACTTTACTCTTTATCAAATTTCTCCACGCGGTTTTGAAATAATTTTTTATCATTTTTCTGAACTTTTGTTCCGATAGCTATCGGGATTTTGATTAAATCATTATATTAATTAAAGATGTTAGCTTATAGCTATTAGCTAAAAGCCAATGGCTAACAGCTTTCTTTATTCACTTCTCAAACTCTCTACCGGATTGGCAATTGCTGCTTTTATTGCCTGGAAACTTACTGTCAATAAAGCAATCAAGATAGCTATAACACCTGCAATTACAAACACCCACCAGCCAATATGAATTCTGTAAGCAAAACTTTGTAACCATTTATTCATTGCTAAATACGATACCGGGATTGCAATGATACAGGCAATAATTACCAGCTTTATGAAATCCTTAGATAGCATTTTGGTTACTGATGAAACACTCGCGCCAAGCACTTTACGAATCCCTATTTCTTTAGTCCGCTGTTTTGCAATAAATGTGGCCAATCCAAACAATCCCAAACAGGCGATAAATATGGCAAGCACAGAAAATATCAATGCAATGGTTCCTGCTCTTTGTTCTGCCCGGTACATTTCATCGAAAGATTCATTTAAAAAACGATAATTGAATGGCAAACCAGGCGCCATTGTTTTCCATTTGTTTTGAATGTCAGCAATTAAGTTTTGTAAATTAGCGGAATGTACTTTAAAAATTCCGAGGCCTGATCCTCCGCCCAACGAGAAGCATAAGGGGCCCACATTCTGATGCAATGACTCAAAATTAAAATCTTTGACTACACCAATAATTGTAAGCGGCTTTGTTTTACCATCATCCTGGCTTTGATAAACTTTTTGGCCCACAGGATTGGCGTATCCTAATACCTGTGCTGTTGCCTGATTGATAATAACGGCGCTTGAATCGCTGCCGAAATCACGGGAGAAATTTCTACCCGCAACTATCTTCATCCCCAGCGTTTTGATATAATCATAATCTATGTACCAGTTCTGCATATCAAAACCATTTGTGGAAGTCATCACCGATTCTTTAGAAAATGTATTATCACTTCTTGAAGAATTGCTAACAGGTAAATAACCGCTTATAGTACCACTTTCAACGCCGGGCATTTGCAACACTTCGTTCTTAAAAGGCGCTACATTATCATTTAATGCTGAAATACCATTTACAACCAATACCTGGTCTTTATTATAGCCAAGATTTTTTGTTTGAATGTAATTGAGCTGTTTGTAAATAACAATCGTTCCTACAATTAAAATAATGGAAACCGCAAATTGAAATACAACCAGTGAGCTTCTTAAACCGCCACTCTTGCTGCCGAGGTTTAATTTACCTTTTAAAATTTCAATCGGCTTAAATGACGATAAATAAAATGCCGGGTAACTCCCCGCCAATAAACCAACCACAAAAGGGAGCGCAATAATTATTGGCAAAATATAAGGGCTAAATAAGCTTGAAATGGCGATTTCTTTATTGGCGATATTGTTAAACACCGGCAATACCTGCCACACAATGACAATCGCAATAATCAGTGACAACAATACCATCATGATTGATTCAAAAAGAAACTGGTAAACAAGGCTTCGTTTTTCGGTGCCCAGCACTTTTCTTATGCCTACTTCTTTGGCCCGGTTTGAAGAATAGGCGGTAGTCAGGTTCATGAAATTGATGCAGGCAATAAGTAATATAAATAAAGCAACTGCTGAAAATATATATACATATTCGATGTTTCCACTTGGGCTTAGTTCAAAAGACCGATTAGAATACAAATGAATTTTTGTAAGTGGCATCAATGAATATTTAACGCTATTACCCGCTTTTTTAAAATCTTCTATACTGCTAATGTTCATGAATTTACTGGCATAAGGAAACACATATTTATCAACGTATTGATCAAAATTTTTGTCGAAGGCTTTATAATTAGTTCCAGGCGCAAGTACTAAATAAGTATAAAAATTATGACTGGTTATTTGTCCCCAGTTATAATCCACACCTCTCATTGTAAAGAAAAAATCGAAATGAAAATGCGAATCTTTTGGTATATCTTTTATAACGGCCGTTATTTTATAGAAAGGATTTTTATCACCTTTTACTTCTATTGTTTTTCCTACAACATTTGTAGAGCCAAAATATTTTTTTGCCGTGGAAACTGTAATTACAACTGTATTGGGTTCATCTAATGCGTGTTTTACATCACCTTCTATTGCAGGAAGCTGAAATACATCAAAGAAAGTAGAATCAACATTGGCAGTTTTGTTTTCATCGATGTAATCATTATTCTTTTTTATAAGCCTGTTATTGTTATTGGTATAGATGCGTGTGTAGTTTTCAACCTGGGGATAATCTTTCTTCATCAACTGGCCTGTCATGTCACTTGTCAGTGCCATGTGCATATTGGCGCCACCAAAACGAATATCAGAATTAATTCTATAAATATTTTGGGCATTGGGATAAAACCGGTCATAACTCAGTTCATCCACAACATAAGATGTGATCAATAAAAAACAAGACAAGCCAATGGCAAGTCCTGTGATGTTAATGATAGAGAAAGCTTTATTCTTAATAAGATTTCTCCAGGCGATTTTTAAATAATTTTTAAACATTGTCTGAACTATGATTTATATGATTAAATGATTTTATTAATTAAAGATTTTAGATAAAAGCTAATGGCTAACAGCTTTCATTATTCACTTCTCAAACTCTTTACAGGATTTGCCAATGCCGCTTTTATCGCCTGGAAACTGATCGTTGCCAGAGCAATAACAATCGTTAACAATCCTGCTGCAATAAATATCCACCAACTTAGATTTACCCTGTAAGCAAAATCCTGCAGCCACTTATTCATTGCCCACCAGGCTACAGGAAATGCAATGAGGGCAGCAATCAAAACGAGCTTTAGAAAATCCCTTGCGATCATTGTCACAATATTGGGCACATTCGCACCAAGCACTTTTCGTATCCCTATTTCTTTGGTTCGTTGTTCTGCTGCATAGGTAACCAGGCCAAATAAACCCAGGCATGCGATTACTATGGCCAGCAAAGCAAACATGATTATTATTTGTCCGGTTTTTTGTTCCGCAGCATATATATTATTGAATTGCTCATTCATAAAGGAATAATCAAAAGGCTGTTCAGGTGCCATTTTCTGCCATTTATTTTTTATCTGTGTTATTAAAGAAGTAATATCAGCGGAATTGATACGAACTGAGATGTTGCCGGTATTGTTTCCCAGGCGTAATGCCAAAGGGGTAACTACATCGCGTAATGAATTAAAATTGAAATTTTTTAGAACACCAATAATATGATAGTCACCCGGTTGTTTTGAATTAAGATCTTTTATCCAGTATAATTTTTTATCCAGAATATTTTTCCCCCCTAAAAAATTAGCAGCAGCTTCATTAATAATAATACCGGATGAATCTGTTGGAAATTGCTGCGAAAAGTTTCTTCCCTGCATCAATTTCATATCCAAAGTGGGGATATAATTTTCATCCGCTTGCCATATTTGCATGGATATAGCACTTTTAGGATCCATGGCAGGTGAAGTAAAAAATGCATTATTGCTCCTGTTATACCCTGTGGGCAAATACCCGGTCATCGTAGCATTTTGTACGCCGCTGATCTGTAATAATTCATTTCTGAATGTGGTGGCCTGGTTTCCCAGCGCATCCGTATTATTAATAACCAGCACATGGTTTCTGTTAAACCCAAGATCCTTTGTTCGTATATAATTAAGTTGCTTATAAATTACGACGGTACCAATGATAAGAATGATAGAAATCACAAACTGGAAAATCACTAATGTGTTTCTCAACCAGGATCTTTTAAAACCAGAGGCGAGCTTCCCTTTCAAAACATCAATTGGCTGAAAAGCTGATAGGTAAAAAGCTGGATAACTACCGGCGAGCAAACCAACTATCAGCATAAGTACAACTAGAGATAGTAACATGTGTGGTTGAAATAATATTGCAGACTGAATATTTTTTCCTGCAAGCTGATTAAAATAAGGCAATAACAACCACGCAAGCAAAACAGCAAAAATCAAAGCAATAAAACTTATCAGTACACTTTCAATTAAAAATTGCTGAATCAAATTACTTCTAAGGGAACCTAATACTTTTCTTACGCCAACTTCTTTTGCACGATTGGATGAACGCGCTGTTGCAAGGTTCATAAAATTTACACAGGCTATAAGCAAAATGAACAAGGCGATTGCTGAAAAAATATAAACAAACTCTATGCTGCCATTGCCTTCCAGTTCGCCTGTTTTATTGGAATGCAAATGGATATCGGTCAAGGGAGTCAGGCTGGCACGAATAAACCCTCCGCCTTTTTTAAACTGATCCATTGTGAGGTGTGCAACACCCTGTATTTCAGGCCCGACATACTGATCCATCATTGCATTCAATTTCGGCTCCAGTTTTTTTACATCTGCATTTTTATTTAATAGGATATAGGTGTTCCAGTTTTCGCTGATCCAGCTATCATTCCGGCTGTCAGGGTCTTCAGATACATCTACAAAAAAATCGAAATGAAAATGTGACTGCACAGGTATGTCCTTAATAACTCCTGTAATCTTATAATTAGCAGTATCATTAATCAGCAAAGATTTACCTACTACATCAGTGCTGTTAAAATATTTCTTAGCCATGCTTTCAGTAATCACCAGGGAGTTCGGTTCACTCAAAGCTGTTTTTGGATCACCATCAATCATGGGTAAAGTGAATACTTCGAATAAAGTTGAATCACCGTAAGCCACCTTGTTTTCACGCAAATCTGTATTTCCTTTCCTCACTAATAAACTGCCATGCCATTGAATTCGGGTGTATTGTTTCACCTCCGGAAAATCCTTAACCATGGTTGGGCCCATCATAGCCGGCGCTACAGCAAGGTCAAAATGATTACCCCCGAATTTTACCTCGTTATTTACACGATAGATCCTGTCTGCATTTACATTATACCTATCGTAGCTCAATTCATTCAATACATATAAAAGGATGAGCAAACACGTGGCGATGCCCACTGCCAGCCCGCCAATATTTATTGAAGTATAAAACTTATTTTTTACTAAGTTTCTAAATGCGGTTTTGAAATAATTTTTAAACATAAAAATTGATTTATAATTTTTGATTTATTTATTCACCATTTACGTTCATCACTCCGTTCTCAAACTCTTTACAGGATTGGCCAGTGCCGCTTTTATTGCCGTGTATCCTACTGTTAGCCACGCAATTAATAAGGAACCTATAATTGTAGTTCCAAAAAACCAAAATCCTATCGTAATGCGATACGCATACTGCTGCAGCCAAAGATGCATGTAATACCATGCGATCGGCGTAGCGATAACAAATGCAGAAACAATAAGCATCGTAAATTCTTTTGCCAACATGATCACAATTTCCTTCACCGGTGCACCCAGCACTTTGCGGATACCAATTTCTTTTCTTCGTTTTATCGCCATAAAACAAATCAATCCATACAAACCAAGACAAGATATGAAGATGGCCATTGCAGAAAACACTTTGAAGAGTTGAGCGAACTTGCTTTCCTGTTTGTAATAGTCAGCAATTGACTGGTCAAGAAAGTTATATTCGAATATATAGTCAGGGAAATTTTTGTTCCATATATCTTTCATTTGTGCAATGACGGATATTGACTTTGCCAGATTGATTTTGATATTGGCCATTCCATACGATCTTTTAATCGTAGTCATTACCACAGGGCCGATGGGATCGCGAAGTGAGGATCCATGAAAATCTTTTATGACACCTACTATAGGGCAGGTTTTACCGGCTACATTAATCATTTTTCCGATGGCTTTTTCAGGATTCTTAATACCCAGATTTTTTACTACTGTTTCATTTACTACAAATTCCCTTATGGTGTCAGAAGGGAAATATAATCTTCCCGCCACAAGAGAAAGATGATACAAATGGAAGAAAGCTGTATCAGCTGGCATCATACTTATAATCATATCAGGATTATTGGTGTGGTTTTCCGGAAGGCGCAAATCTGTGGCCCAGTTACCTTCAGTAAATGCAGGGGTAAATGAGCTGAAACTTACATCTTCAATGCCGTTTATATTTCGCAGTTCATTATTTAATAAATCCACTTTGGTTCGGCTCAGGCTATCTCGGGGAAAGTGGGCATCAATGACCGCTGTTTTATCAAATCCCATATCAGCAGTACGGAAATAATTCATTTGAGATACAATTACCAATGTGCCTATAATAAGCAATTGCGCAATTATAAATTGAAAAACAACCAAACCTCTTCTTAAAAAAACTCCTTTCTGATCCTTAGTGATAAAAGCGCCCTTTAAGACATTTACCGGTTTAAAGCCTGACAGCACCAGCGCAGGGTAAAACCCAGAAAAAAAAGTAACCAATAATAAAACGGCAACAATAAAACTGATGAATCCAAAATTCAGCAAACCACCCGTAGACAAATGAACATCGAGAAGATTGTTTACGAAAGGGAGGCATATAAAAACAATAAGCAGGGAAAGTATTAATGCCAGCACGGTGGTGACGCCCGTTTCGCCTAAAAATTGGAGGATAAGCTGACTGCGTTTACTCCCCAAAACTTTTCTTACTCCCACTTCCCGTGCACGATTCACAGATTGCGCCGTAGCGAGATTAATAAAGTTTACGCAGGCAATGATTATTAAAAACAAGCCAATCAGCTCCAGGCTGAAAATGTAGTCCTTACTGAAAGTAACTCCCGAAAAATTTCCGTACCGATTGTCGTAGTGAATTTCGTTTAATGGTTCGAGATATAGTCCGTAATTAGGATTAACCGGTTTTATATGCTTATCAACAAATTGTGCAAGCGATTTATTGAACTTGTCTTTTGCATCTTTATTATTAAGCTCAACAAAGCAATAATTATTATCGTCTATGCTTCCCCAATCATTCATATCGGTATTTTTTATGAGGGTGGCATATGAGATAACAACAGTCAGCGGAAAATCGGTATTGGCGGGAGGATTATCAAGGATTCCTGTTACTTTCATATCAGTACGATATATCTTCAGTGTCTTTCCCATTGCCTCTTTCCAATCGCCAAAATATTTTGTAGCCACATCCTTTGTAAGTAAAACCGTGTTAGGCTCACTGATGGCATTTGCTTTATTACCCATGGCTAAAGGAAAATGAAACATCTCAAAAAATTGAGGTTCAGCAACGAATGTTTTTTTCTCCTTAAATTTTTTTTCCACAGATCCATCGGGTGCCAATACATCCACCTGCACATCATTGTCTCCGTAAATTGCCGTTATATTTTTTACCTGGGGGAAATCGCTGCGCAATGCAAGTGTAACGGGAAATGGCACTCCTGTTCGGTATTCCTTATTTGTAGGATTATTTCCTATACGGACAACGCGATAAATGTTATTCTTATCCGTATGAAAATTATCAAAGCTCTGCTCATATTGAACCACAAAAAAGATTAAGAGAAATACAGCAAATCCAATGGCCAGGCCGACGATGTTAATAAATGAATTGCTTTTATATTTCAGCAAAAATCTGATGGCTGTTTTGAAATAATTTTTAAGCATAATTTTTATTTTCGTTTAATGATTTATGTTATACTCACTTTTAGTAAACAAACAAAAACTCAATATTCCTGTTTTCTTCATTAGCATATCAGCTAATTATCACATTAGCTAATTAATTCTATTCACTCCTCAAACTCTTCACAGGGTTTGCAATTGCTGCTTTTATTGCCTGGAAGCTTATCGTAACAAATGCAATAATTACTGCCGCAATACCTGCAAACACAAACATCCACCAGCTCAGTGCAGTCCGATATGCGAAGTCAGTCAGCCATTTATTCATAAAAAACCAGGCAACTGGTACGGCAATAATAAATGCCGTAAGTACCAGTTTTAAAAAATCTATTGATAGCAGATTAACAATGTTTGAAACACTGGCGCCTAAAACTTTTCGCACTCCAATTTCTTTTGTACGTTGAATAGTACTGTAAGATGACAAGCCAAGCAAGCCAAGGCATGAAATGAAAATGGCAAGGATGGCAAAGTTGAAAAATAAACTGCCAAACCTGTCATCGGCACGGTATTGCTTATCAAAGCTTTCATCTAAAAAAGTATAATCAAACGGGCGATTCGGAATGACCTGGTTCCATTTTGATTGTATTGCTTTTATAGTTGATGGTAAATTATTCGCTGAAACTTTTATTGAAAGCATTTGATAACCTCCCGGCTCTATTCTTAAAGACAAACCTTTTATAGGTTCCTGTAAAGCCTGGTAATGAAAGTCTTTTATTACACCGATAATTTTTCCTTTTCTGCCCCATTGATCAAAGTTTTTTCCTATGGCCTGTTCAGGTGAACTGTAGCCTAACATTTTTGCTGCTGTCTCATTTATAACCATTGCCTGCGTGGTATCAGTGCCAAAATCTTTAGAAAATCCACGTCCCGCAACAATCTTCATTTTATATTGGCTGATATAATTGAAGTCCACAAAGTAAACGTCAAGGTTAGTTGTTTGCATATCTCCCGCTTTATTTTGCACTTTTGAATAAGCAGTATTTACACCGCCTCCCGGAACACCGGACGAAAAAGAAGTTGAAAGCACTCCGGGAACTGATGCAAGAGATTGATTGAATGCGTCTTTATTTTTATCACCATTGGTATCTATTACTATTGTCTGATCTTTATTAAAACCAAGATCCTGCTTACGCATAAAATGTAATTGTGTATATACAATTACAGTACCTATGATCAATATAATAGAGATGGTAAATTGAAAAATAACAAGCCCTTTTCTTAATAGGATTCCTCTTGATCCCGATGCAAAATTACCTTTGAGTACATCTACAGGTTGAAAGGATGATAATACAATTGCCGGATATAACCCAGCAATAATTCCTATGCCCAATGCTATAAAAAATAAACTAATAATATAAAATGGGTGAGTAAAAAAAGCGGTACTTACCACCTTTCCTGCAAGTTGATTGAATAACGGTAATAATATGGAGCATAATAAAACCGCGACAATAAAAGACATAAAGCTAATGACCATACTCTCTCCAATAAATTGCTTTGCTAATTGAAATCTTCCGGCTCCCGAAACTTTACGGATACCCACTTCCCTGGCCCGTTCCGCGCTTCGCGCTGTGGTGAGGTTAATGAAATTGATACAGGCAATCAGTAAAATGAAAATGGCAATGATTGAAAAGATGTACACATTATTAATATTGCCGGTTTTACTGTCATCCCTTGTTGAATAGAGATATACACTTCTTAAAGGTTCCAGAAAAAAAGTATAACTCATTTGAGACTCCTTCAATCCTTTGCCGGCGTGGAGTTCAATAAACGCAGGGAATTTAGCAGCAAGCTTTTGGGGATTCGTGCGAGGCCTTAAAAGTAAATAGGTGGTCAAACTAAAATCTCCCCACTCGCTGTCTAATGATTGTTTGAAAATATCTTTCTGCGAAGACATAGATACGATCATGTCTGCCTTGATCTGGGAATTCTCCGGAATATCTTTCATTACACCGGTTATGGTTGCATTTAACGCATCGCCGGTGAGCCATACATTCTGGCCGACAGGATTGACATCACCAAAATATTTTTTTGCAGTTGTTTGCGAAAGCACAATGCTCATAGGTTCTTTCAAAGCTGTATTCTTATCACCATAGATCAATGGGAAATCAAAGATTTTAAACAAAGTAGAATCTGCCATGATGGTATTCTTCTCCTGGAATTTCTCGTTACCTTTTTTTACTAAAAGACTCTGGCCGCTGATTCGCACTGCTGATTCCACTTCTGGAAAATCCCTTTGCATATTGATAGCAACCGGAGCGGAAGTTGAGCTCCATTGAAGCAGGTCAGAAGGCGTTTTTATATCGGTGACCACCCTGTAAATCCGATCTGCTTTGGTGTTGAAAGAATCATAGCTGGTTTCAAAATGAACATACAGGTATATGAGAAAACAACCTGTAATTCCTACTGCCAGGCCCATAATGTTTATAAGGGAGAAAACTTTATGTTTCCAAAGGTTTCTGAATGCTATTTTGAAATAATTTTTTATCATTGATAATGCGGTTTGGGATTTACTACATGCATCTGCTCAAAAAATTAAGCCACATATTTAGCAATTGATATTCAATATTTTAGAATTTAAAATAAAATAAAACTGTTCGGTTTTGATACACCGTGTGCGCAGTTTTGATACAGGTAGGGCTTAAGGCATTTTCTCTAATAAAACCGGTTGCCGCTTTGAGATTATCCGCCTCGGTTCGTGTCCCAACGAACCGATTTAAAGTGAGGTTCGTGAGTACTCGAACCATGGCTGCGAGAAGTGACCATTGGAGTAAAATATTTTTCTCCGCCTCGGTTCGTGTCCTCACGAACCGATTTAAAAGTGTGGTTCTTGAGGACACGAACCATGGCTGCGAACGCACTGCGGCACAATCCTACTCGGAATGTAAACTTTCGGCCGGGTTTGCCAGTGCCGCTTTTATAGCCTGGAAACTCACAGTAATTAATGCAATCAATAAAGATCCAAATCCGGCGACAACGAAGATCCACCAACCAATGTTGATACGATAGGCAAAATGCTGCAGCCAGATATTCATTGCCCACCAGGATATAGGGAATGCAATAAACGCCGAGATAAGAATCAACTTTAAAAAGTCTTTTGATAACATGCCGACTATCATAGTAACTGATGCGCCCAGTACTTTGCGGATGCCAATTTCTTTGGTGCGCTGCTCGGCAGCATACGTTACCAATCCAAACAGACCGAGGCAGGCTATAAGAATTGCCAGGGTTGCAAATGAAATAAATATGTTCCCGGTTTTTTCTTCAGATTGATACATTTTGTTGAAATCATCATTCATAAAAGAATAATTAAATGGCTGCCCCGGAACCATGCTTTTCCATTTATTTTCTATCTGCGAAATCAAACCCCCGAGGTTAGAGGTGCTTACACGAAGAGCCATACTTCCTTCCTGCTTTTTATAAAATAAAGCCAGAGGCGTTACCAAATCACGTAATGAATTAAAATTGAAATCTTTTATCACCCCCACTATATGGTATTTAGAAAGGTCTTTCGAATTTTGGATATTCGCAAAAGTATATACGGCTTTATTAATAGGGTCAGCAAATCCCAATAATTTTGCTGCCGATTCATTTATAATTATTCCGGAAGAATCAGTTAAAAAATCTTTTGAAAAATTTCTTCCTTTAATGATGTGCATGTCAAGCGTTGGGATATAATTTTCGTCCACATCCCACATTTGCATAGAAACCGCCGTCTTTGCGTCGGGAGTTGATTCAGGAAATAATGGGTTGTCGTTCCTCCAGTCTGAAGTGGGTAAATATCCCGTCATTGTTGCATTTTGTACGCCATGTATTTGTAAAAGCTCATCTTCAAAAACTTTTGCACTATTACCCAGCGGGCTGGTATCTTTAAGAATTAAAACATGGCTTCTGTTATATCCTAAGTCTTTATTGTGAATATATTTTAATTGATTGTAAATAACGAGCGTGCCAATAATTAATGAAATCGAAATAAAAAACTGAAAGACTACCAGGCCACTCCTCAACGGGCTGTTCTTAAAACCTTTAGCCAGTTTACCTTTCAGAACATCAATAGGTTTGAAGGAGGAAAGAAAAAACGCCGGGTAGCTTCCTGCAATTACGCCCACCACCACCATCAAACCAATGAGAGCCGGAAATAACCAGGGATTTGAAAATACTGCCGGTGAAAATTGTTTGCCCGACAATTGATTAAAATAAGGCAGCATCAGCAATACTATAATTATGGCAAGCAATAACCCGATAAAACAGATCAGGATTGATTCAATTAAAAATTGCGTAACCAGGTTTTTCTTTAAGGATCCGAGTACTTTTCTTACTCCTACTTCTTTGGCACGGTTAGAAGATCGGGCAGTAGAAAGGTTCATAAAATTGACACAGGCAATCAATAAAATAAGTAATGCTATAAAAGAAAAAATGTAAACATATTCGATATTTCCGTTGATACCTAACTCACCGGATTTATTGGAATGCAGATGGATACTGGTCAGCGGCATTAAATTATAAGTATCATAATCGCCGTTTTTTGTAAATTGATCCATTGAAATATTCATTATTTGTTGCACCTGTGGCCCTAAGTATTTAATAACCATAGCGCCGAATTGCGATTGCAGTTTTTTAGGATCAGCTCCCTTTTTCAATAAAATATATGTATTGAAATTATTACTCACCCAATTGTTTTGCCTGCTCTCAGGTAAAGTGGATAGTGAGACAAAGAAGTCAAAATTAAAATGTGATTGAAGAGGAATATCTTTTATAACTCCTGTTATTTTAAAATTATCCGTATCATTGATTAATAAATTTTTCCCTACTACATCGGTCGAATTAAAATATTTTTTTGCAGTCGTTTCAGTTATCACTACGCTCTTTGGTTCTACAAGAGCCGTTTTGGGATCGCCATCAATCATTGGAAATGTGAATACATCAAACAAAGAGGAATCTGCATAAATGACTTTGTCTTCACTTATATTTTGAGTGCCCTTTTTTACTAAAAAACCTCCATTATTCCGAAAACGTACATATTGTTCTACTTGTGGAAAATCGTTCTTCAAAGTTGGCCCCATAGGGTCTGGCGATTGTGCCAATACAAAATGATTGCCACCAAATTTTATATCCCCATCAACCCGATAGATCCTGTCAGCTTTCGTGTTGAATTTATCATAGCTTAATTCATCAGCTACATAGAACAACATCATCAGGCATGTAGCCAATCCAATGGCGAGGCCTACGATATTGATTGCAGAAAACCCTTTGTTTTTCCAAAGGTTTCTGAATGCGATTTTGAAGTAATTTTTTATCATAAAATAATTTTATAGATTTACTTTTTGTTTGATCATACATAATTGTTGGCTCCGATTCACTGCTCTCTAAAATTTTAAAAGCTTTATTCAATAAACAAATAAATAGGTATGATTCTTCTTTTTTGTGATTTCTATATTTAGTATTAAGACAATATTGAGCTGCCAACATAATGCCCAAAATTTTCCTATTGACTAATAACGATTTATACTTTTATGGATTTATTTAGTGTACGGTTTTGATGCAGTTAGTGTATCATTTTGAAGCAGAATTTGACTAAGCTTTATGATGTAAGAAGGTGCTAAAACACCTCCGCCTCGGTTCGTGCAGACACGAACCGATTTAAAAAGTGTGTTCGTGAGACACGAACCATGGCTGTGAGAGGGTTTTAAGAGTCATTCTCTGCAGCATAGAAGTCATGAAATAGCAAAAAACACGGCGTGAAATGATGATTGTATACATGTAAATGACCTAAGTATATATGTATATGACCCAAATATACATGTATATGACCTAAATATACATGTATGTTGGTCATAGTATACATGTAAATGACCTAAATATACATGTATGTTGATCATAGTATACATGTAAATGACCTAAATATACATATATGTTGACCATAGTATACATGTAAATGACCTAAATATACATGTATGTTGACCATAGTATACATGTAAATGACCTAAATATACATATGTTGGCCATAGTATACATGTATGTTGGTCATATTGTGTTGGCAGTGATTTACAATGACCCCCGGTCTGGTAAGGTTGTGCTTAGCGGATTGGCGCAAGCGTCCCTTGTGCTATAATTAAAAATTAAGTTTGTATTTTCACTTTAATATAAACGACACAAGCGGATCTTGCGCCAACATGAGGCGTTACAGGCCGGAATGTTTATTAAATTTGCAACAGGAACATCTGCGAAACTGTTTTCTTATGAATAACAAAAAAACAATGGTGAAAAAACCATCTATTTTTTATTACCGGCTTGTAACCGTGCCAAAAGTAATCAAGTATTTTTTTATTATAGCCGCTTCTTCTGTATTATTAATAGAACTACTGTTTAAGCGTTTTCCTGCACCATCACATACTTTTTTTGCAGCAGGTGATATTTATCTAAAATTATGTTACTCGATTTGCGCCGCAATAATATTTTATTTTATTAATCAACATTTGCCCAGGCAAAAAAGAAAAGCCAAAGCAGTAGTACTAATTAGTAATGCGCTATTCATGATTCAATTAGAAGTATATGATTTAATCAGAACTGTAGTTGGTGAGTTGGATGATAAAGGAACAGAAGAAGAAAAGCACAAATTAGTTGATGAAGCATGCAAAAAGTTCAACCCTTTACATCCAATATTCAATCGTGAATCAGCTATACCTTTTGCTGATTGGTATGAATATATCAATTATAAAGCAAAAAGAATAAAAACCCATACTAAAGATATGTTGCTGATGTATGATTTAATTGAACCTGAGCTAATGTACATTCTTTCAGTAATTCAAAATGAAGTAAGCAGAAGTTTAGAACTTGAAAGGAAACGTTATTCAAATACCAATATTGAATTTATGAGTCATGCACTTTGGAAATTGTATGTTGATTGCAACTATGTTTTTCGATGCAGAGGCAAATACTATTTTTTAGCTGAACGGGAACATCATTATTTATTTAGAAAGCATAAGGAAGCATACAGATACTTTCCAGAAGCAAAAAAGTAATAATTTCATCCCCATTTGGCTTAAGGTTGTTCTTAGTGGATTAGCGCAAGCATCCTTGTGCTATAATTAAAAATTAAGTTTGTATTTTCACTTTAATATAAACGACACAAGCGGATGCGCCAACATGGGGAAATTAATTTCTCTCGATAAATTTGACTCTTCAGGTAATAAAATTAAGTAATGATTATAGAAGCAATATCTGTTGTATTCTTTTTTGTAATGGCTTATGCGATATACCCGGTAACTAATTAAATAAGTATGAAGATTAGAATTAGACTTTCCATTCTTTGTGTTATTGGTATCATTAGCTGTAAGCAAAATATTAATAATATAAGAGACGAAAAGAATTATATTTTATTTAAAACAGATTCATTTCATCACGTAATTGCTTCTAAAATATTAATAAATAAATATGATGATTCAATGCATCTCATCTTATTGTTCTCGGGGGATGGCAAATTATTATCAAAAAGCTTTTTTAAGAATAAGTTGCGTGATGGAATTTATCAAACTTTTTATTATAATGGAAATTTAATGAATTTGGAGTTTTATAAAAAGGGGATAAAAGATGGAATACAAAAGGAATATTATCCTAACGGGAAATTAAAAGAAACAGAGAATTATACAAATGGAAAATTAATTTCTCTAGATAAATTTGACTCTTCAGGAAATAAAATTAACCAATGATTATAGAAACAATATCTGTTGAATTCTTTTTTATAACTCAGCCGATGCCAGTGTTCCATTAAAAAATTAATGCCGTCGTCTTGTCTCTGACAAACGACATCAATGTATTCGCATCTTTCTTTTTATTTCATAGATTAGCATTATCAATCAACATTTTCCAATTGAAGGATCGCAGTTTTTTTTGAAACATGATTGTCAAAGGGGTTTCTTACAAACCTCAAAACGGTTATGAGTTCCTGGATCAGAAACGAAAAAGAAAAGTACGAAATGAAAAACTAATTCATAAGTTTGATATCAAAATAAATGACTTGGGTTTGCAGGCTTGACTTTCAACGGCCTGCAAAACGTTAGTCAGAATTCTGTTGGATACTTCACAATTCAAAACATCTTTATGAATAAATTCGCCAAAACTTTTTCGTCACCACTTTTACTGTTATTTTTCTGTGTTCAAACCTGTGTTCTATATGGGCAAACAGCTCAAAAATATTCTAAAGAGGTAGAGACAAAAATTGCAAAAGTTGTGAATAATTTGCGTGGATGGGTGCAAATAGAGAATGCGCCTCTTAAATGGACACTTGCCGACAGGATGAAATTTTATCACATCAATGGAATTAGTATAGCAGTAATCAAAAATTATAAAATTGAATGGGCAAGAGGATATGGTTGGGCAGATAGTGCCGAACAACGACCAGTAACAACGGCTACATTATTTCAGGCGGGTTCAATAAGTAAATCACTGAATGCAGTTGGTATCTTAAAATTAGTTCAGGAAGGTAAATTGAGTCTCGATTCGGATATTAATGTCTACTTGAAATCATGGAAATTTCCCTACGATTCATTATCTAAGAGAAAAAAAATAACACTTTCTAATTTGTTGAGCCATACAGCAGGGTTAAATGTCCATGGATTTCTAGGCTATGAAAAAGGTAATAAAATACCTACACTTATACAAATTTTAAACGGTGAAAAACCTGCTAATAGTAAAGCAGTTCGTTCAATGTTTGAGCCATCACTCAAATATGAATATTCGGGCGGAGGAATAGAAATATCCCAATTGATATTACAAGACATAACAGGGAAGCCTTATGATGAATACATGTGGCAAAATGTACTAAAGCCCATGGGTTTAATTCATAGTTTTTACACGCAGCCACCACCTGCTGACAAATTAAACTTGCTGGCAACAGGTTACTACAATGACGGAAAAGAAGTAAAAGGGAAATACCACATTTATCCGGAGCAGGCAGCAGCAGGCTTATGGACGAACCCTACTGATTTGGCTCATTATGTTATTGAGACACAATTATCTTTTCAGGATAAAAGTAATAAAGTGCTTTCCCAAAAAATAACTAAACTTATGCTTACTCCTTACATAGATAGTTCTGCTGCATTAGGAGTGTTTATTACTAAGCAAGGAAGTAAAAAATATTTTGGCCACGAAGGAACGGACGAAGGCTTTGTCAGTCAATATTATGGAAGTACCCAAAATGGTAATGGAGTGGTGGTAATGGCAAATACTTATAACACGCGTATTTTCGATGAAATAATTAATAGCGTAGCTTCTGTTTATAACTGGAAAGGTTTTTATGCTCCAAAAATTAAAAAGGTTGTAACTGTAAATAATGAAATTTTGAAATCTTATGTAGGAAAATATAAGTTACGTGACGACACGCTTATTGTTACCCTGGAAAATAAAAATTTGATGATAAGGTTTAACCAAAGGGAAAAATACAAAGCGTACTTTACCTCCGATTCTGATTTTTTTATGATAGCAGCATTTAATTCAGAACAAAAATTTACCAGGGATAGTCAAAATAAAGTAGATGGCTTTCACATCAATAGTAATGGCTATAAGATGAATGCTGTTAAAATAGAATAAGGAAAAATCCCTACAACAGTGGGCTTGCTGCTATGCAGGCAGACTTGCAAATACTGATCATTTTGTTTGCTATTAGCTGCAGTCCGGGCAGCACTTTCATTATTCATCTTTTGTACATATCTTCATCAACAGTTTTTTAATTTTCAGCCGATGCCGGTGTTCCATTAAAAAATTAATGCCGTCGTCTTGTCTCTGACAAACGACATCAATGGATTTGCATCTTTCTTTTTATTTCAGAGATTAGCATTATCAATCAACATTAGCAGGTCTAAAAATTATCTATTGAACTATGAATCATAATGGGTGCATTTCAAAATGTCGCAGTTTTTTAAGCGGCGGCTTTAAAATTAGTCTTAACCATCCTTATTATTTTCTCCCATTGTCCATTCATCCTT
>Ga0208357_1000925_pt1 | contig 22421 bp, 23 predicted proteins | sample NGESurdeep092012_6_FD_184487 | JGI IMG/M metagenome (GOLD analysis project Ga0208357, IMG submission 184487) | Arctic peat soil microbial communities from Barrow, Alaska - NGEE Surface sample F52-2 deep-092012 (SPAdes) | ecosystem: Environmental > Terrestrial > Soil > Wetlands > Peat ... | reverse complement strand
GACCTCCGCTTTACGAAAGCGGCGCTCTAGCCAACTGAGCTAAGGTGGCACTCAGCACCGCATTATTATATCAGCCGGCGGCTCGGCCGGCGGTTTCGATCCGGATACCGGGCACGCCGCTCGCGAAAGCGTCGAGTTTGTCGACCGACAAGACTAATTTTTCGATACGTTTGTCGGCCAGGATCTGGTCGGCCAGCGTCTGGGCCAGCCGCTCGACCAGGCCGAAAGACTGGTTCTGGACGGTGTCGGTGATAATATCCCTCAGTTCGGACCAATTGACGGTGTCGGCCAAGCCGTCCGACCGGGCGGCTTTCGAAGTGTCGATAGTTAATTCGACATTTATCCTGAAGCGCTGGGGCGTGGTCTGCTCATGCGGGTGCACGCCGTGCTTGCCTTCGACGATCAGGTCTTTGATATAAAGGATTGGCATGGGGACAGCTTAGACCGAGTCAGTTAATAATTGCAAATGGCCGTCTAGCGTCTTCGTTTACGAGGCTTGCCGGTGTGGCCTGACCTATATGGCTTGCCGCTTGAACCGCCAAACTCTTTTCGCATCAGCGACTCCAAAGCTTCCTCCGCCGAGTCAAAGTTACGATTGCGATCATGCCGTCTAGTAGGAGTCGGCGGCTGTATCGGGTCAGGCGTTGGCGTGCCCGCTTCCTGGGATACGCCAGGCTCGGTGCCGTCAGCATTAGGCTCCGGCTGCTCGGGTTCGGTAGAAACAAGGCCGTTGCTTGAAGTATCGCCTAAGAATGACGCCAGTTCGGCGGCGTGGGGCCGGGGTACGGGCACGCTCCCGGGCTCACCTAAGTTTTGCTCGGCTTCGGGGTCTGGTTTTGGTCCAAAATCTGGTGACATAATAGTTTATATTAACACTATTTACAGATATATACAAGGATACCGAGCGAAGCTGGGGCATGTATAATAAAAACGTACTTTTTATTTTGGGGAGCTTGGGACGGCCAGGCTGAGAGTTCCGGCGACGCATCCGGATGACCCGTTGAACCTGTTCGGATAATACCGGCGAAGGGAAAATTTATGAAAAAAGCCTGGCTCGTTTTAATTATTTTGTTGTTGGCCGGCTGCCTGGTAGCCGCCACCGAACTGATAGGCTCCTCGGCCAAACCATCTCAAAATCAGACTTCCCTATCGCTGGCCCTGGACTGGACGCCGAATACCAACCACACCGGCATTTACGTCGCTCTGGCCAAAGGCTGGTATAAGCAAGCCGGCATAAAATTAAACCTGCTACCCTATTCGGCCAGCGTGTCGGCGGACCAGCTGGTGGCTTCTGGCAAAGCCGACTTGGGCATCAGCTCGACGGAAAGCATCGTGACCGACGCCGGGGCCGGCACGCCGGTAGTTTCGGTGGCCGCCATTATCGCCCACAACACCTCTGTTCTAGCGGTTAGGCAAGACTCCGGGATTACCAGCCCCAAGCAGTTCGACGGCAAGACTTATGGCGGCTTCGGCGCGGCTTACGAGTCGGCCGTGATCGGGCAGGTCATCAAGCATGCCGGCGGCACCGGGACATTTAATAATGTCACGCTGGATATCGACCCGGTGCAGGCGTTGCAGACCAAACGGGTCGATTTCGTCTGGGTCTTCTCCGGCTGGGAAGTCATCGAAGCCCAGCGGGCCGGTTTGCGGCTGACCACGTTCCCGATTACCCAATATGGCGTACCGGACTATTCGACGCCCAATATCATCAGCTCGGCGGCGGCCATTAAAGCCAAAAACACCTTAATCCGGAAATTTATGGCCACTACCGCCCGCGGCTACGATTACGCTACCGCTCACCCCGCCGCGGCCGCCCAAATTCTAATCAATACGGCGCCCAAAGGCAGCTTCCCCGACCCCGGCCTGGTCCGCCAAAGCCAAGCTTATCTCAGCCCGCGTTACCAGGACCCGGGCAAGCCGTGGGGCGTCCAGACCGCCAGTTCCTGGCATAACTACCCGCAGTTCATGATTGACCGGCAGGCGGTGCCGGACGCTTCGGGCAAACCTATTGCTAAGCTCGACCTTAACGCCCTGTACACCAACCAATTCCTGGAGTAAACCGTGCCGACCGCGCTGAAACTGAAAAATATCACCAAAGTTTACGGGTCCGGCCGGCACTCGCTGGCGGCCTTGTCCGAGATTAGCCTGAACGTCAAGCGCGAAGAGATTGTCTGTCTTATCGGGCCGAACGGCAGCGGCAAAAGCACTTTGCTGAAGCTGGTCGCCGGCATCGAAGAACCGACTAGCGGCAGCCTGACGCTGTCCGGAACGCCGGGCTACGTGCCGCAGCAGCCGAGCCTGCTGCCCTGGCGGACGGTCGAGCAGAACCTGCGTCTGCCCGGTGATATCGCGGCCGGCGGGACGCGGACGGACCAGGCCGGCATTAGGCAGCTGTTGGCGGATTTCGGCTTGCTGGAATTTGCCGGTGCCTACCCTAAAGCCCTGTCGGGCGGCATGCAGCAAAAGGTAGCGCTGCTGCGGGCCGTCCTGTGGAATCCCGCTTTCCTGCTGTTGGACGAGCCGTTCGCGCCGCTGGACTCGATTACCCGGCTAGAGATGCAGCAGTGGCTGCTCGAGCTGCAGCGCAAGTTCCGCTCGACCGTGCTGTGTGTCACCCACGACATCCGGGAGGCGATATTTCTGGCCGATACGATTTACGTGTTGGGACAGCGGCCCGGCCATATCAGGCAAATTTGCGAAGTCGGCCTGGCCCGCCCCCGGCAGCCGCGCCACTTAAGCACGGCCCGCGCCAAAAAACTCGAAAAAGATTTGTACGGCTGGCTGGTACCGGCATGATGAAGCGGCTGCGGGCCTACGGTCCGGCCTTACTGGTCATCTGTTTGGTTTTGGCTGTCTGGCAAATTTACGCGACCAGCGGCCTCAGCAATCCGGCCAACCTGCCAGCGCCCAGCCACATCTACCAGGCGCTGGTTATCCAGCGGGCCGTGATCTGGGACAACAGCCTGCAAACGATCGCCGAAACGCTGATCGGGCTAGCGCTGGCGGTTATGCTGGGCGGGTTTTTCGGCGTGATAATCTTCCTGTCGGCGATGCTGCGCAAGGCTTTCTACCCGCTGCTGGTCGCCTCGCAGACGGTGCCGTTGATCGCCTTGGCGCCGCTGCTGCTGATCTGGTTCGGCTTCGGTTTGCAGCCTAAGGTAATTATGGTGGTTCTGTACTGCTTCTTCCCGATTACCATCGCCGTGGCCGACGGGCTGAATACGGCTGACAGTCAGTTAATAGACGTTTTGAAAAGTATGCGGGCCTCGCGCTGGCAAACCTTGCGGACGGTCCGGATACCGGCTGCGGCACCGGCCTTTTTCTCGGGCCTCAAGATCAGCGCCACCTACGCCGTGACGGGAGCGGTGGTCGGCGAGTACGTCGGGGCCAGCCAGGGCCTCGGCATTTATTTGCAAACGGCCGCTCATTCGGATTCGATCAACCTGGTCTTCGCCCTGATAACGGTCATCGTGCTGGTCAGCCTGGCGCTGGTCGGAACCGTGCTGCTGCTGGAAAAACACTTCCTGGCGTGGAGAGCCTGACATGAGTTCCGGACACCGCCAGGCCGTCATCTTCCTTAACGGCGACCGAACCGATCTGTCAGGGGTCAAACCGTATATCGACGGCCGGACGCTGCTGGTCGGCTGCGACGGCGGGACGCGCCATATCCTGGCTTTGGGTTATAAACCGTCGGCGGTAATCGGGGATTTCGATTCCTACGAACAGCCGGACGATACGAACGGCACGGTTTACGTCCGCTACCCGGCCGACAAAGATTATACCGATGCCGAACTGGCCGTCCGCTACGCCGCCGAGCAGGGTTGCCGCCGGATTATCCTAGCCGGTGTCCTGGGCACGCGCCTCGACCACCTGCTGGGCAATATCCTGCTGCTGGTCAAGGACGAGTTCGCGCCGCTGGACATCAAGATTATCGAAGGCGATCAGGAAATTTATCTCATCCGCGGGCAGGCCCGGATTAACGGCACGGCCGGCGACATTATTTCTTTTATACCGATTAACGGCCCTGTTGAGGTAAGCCGTTCGACCGGTTTGAAATATGATCTCAGCCGCCACGATTTATCGCCGCAAGCCAACCTCGGCGTCAGCAATATCCTGACCGAGCCGGTAGCCGAGGTGCGGCTCAAAACTAACGTCCTGCTAGTCGTACACCAGCGGCAGGCCTATACTTAAACTAAGATGCTGCTGCTAATTATTAGTTTCATCGCGGGGGTGCTGACGATCCTGGCCCCGTGCGTATTGCCGGTGCTGCCGGTTATCGTCGGCGGCTCCATCGGCGGCCAGGCCAAAGAAAGAACCCGGCCTTACATTATCGTGGCGGCGCTGGCCGGATCGATAATCTTCTTCACCCTGCTGCTGAAGGTCAGCACCATATTGATTAACTTATCGCCCGATGCCCTGACTGATTTCTCGGGCGGACTGCTAATCGCCCTCGGTCTGGCCGCGCTCGTACCGGAGTGGTGGGAAGCCCTGGTCACGCGCCTCAACTGGCAGGCGGCGTCGCAGCGTTTCTTGGGCAAAGGCGAAAAAAACAAGGATAAATACGTCGGGCCGGTGCTGATCGGCCTGGCGCTGGGGCCGGTTTTCGCCAGCTGCAGCCCGACTTACGCTTTCATCCTGGCGTCGGTGCTGCCGAGCAGTTTCCTGACCGGGCTAATTTACCTAGGCGCCTATACGCTGGGCCTGGTCCTGGCGCTGCTGCTGGTATCGATCGCCGGCCGGCAGTTCATCAGCCGGTTCGCCTGGGCCGTCGATACCCACAGCCTGTTCCGGCGGGCCTTGGGCGTGGTTTTTATCCTGATCGGGGTGGCAGTTATCAGCGGTTACCAGGTTAAAGCCGAGACCTGGGTGGCCAACCATTTGCCGTTCGACGAGACCAGGATCGAACGGGTTTTGCTGGCCAAGCAGCACAAGAATTCGATCATCCATAACCTGGCCCAGGCGGCCGGGTCCAGCGTGTTGAACGTCCAGCCGACGCCGGCGCCGCAATTTCAGGGCCTGACCAACTGGATTAACAGCCCGCCGCTGAGCATGGGCCAGCTCAAGGGCAAAGTCGTGCTGGTCGATTTCTGGACTTACTCCTGTATAAACTGCATCCGGACCCTGCCCTACATCGAGAAATGGTACCAGGCCTACCACGACAAAGGCCTGGTCATCGTCGGCATAAACACGCCGGAATTCGCCTTCGAGCACAATCCGGCCAACGTCGCGGCGGCCGTCAAGCAAGACGGCATCGCCTACCCCGTCGCCCTGGACAATAACGACGACACCTGGAACGCCTACAACAACGATTCCTGGCCGGCCGACTACCTGATTGATAAGAGCGGCAATATCCGCTACGTCAGCCTCGGCGAGGGCGACTACAACAAGACCGAAGAGGCTATCCAGCTGCTGCTGGGCATCAAGGCCCCTTTGCAGACGCCGGGCGGTACGGTGCCGATCTCCCAAAACCAAACCCCGGAAACGTACTTCGGTACCAACCGCGAGCAAAGCTACGCCGGCACGCCGGCCGGCTTGAGTAACGGCACGGCTGATTTCAAACCGGCCGCTTCGCTAGCCGCCGGCCAATGGACGCTGGACGGCAATTGGCAAATCAACCCCGAATACATTACCAGCGTTAGCGATAACTCCAAGCTGGTCATCAGTATCAACGCCAAAGACGTTTACATGGTCGCCAGCGGCACGGGCATCCAAGACCAGTCCGTCTCGGTCGGCCTGCCGGTCAGCGCCGCCGGGCAGTATGGCGGCGACGTCACCGATGGCCAGGTGGCGGTTAACGGTTCACGGCTCTACCACATAGTGTCCCTGAAACAGTTCGGCAGCACGACCATTACGCTGACAGTGCCGAAAGGCGTGTCGCTGTATACGTTTACTTTTGGCAGCTAGCTAAGCCGCTAGGCTACGCCGCGGCTGACGGCAACCAGCGCCTCTTCGGGATCGACGCCTTCCATAATCAGTTCGACGACGGCCATATTGTCCCTCAAGGAGCTGGTTATGACTCTTAAACGGTCGGTTTTATCGGGGGTCAGTTCGGCTACTTTGCGCCAGGTCGGCACGGCATACCGGCCCACCGGTTCGCTGCCAGCCCGCTCCTCTTCCGGCAGACCATCGGCTTTCAAAACGCATTCTACCAACCCGGTTTCGGCTAGTCCCAGGTAATAATCGCCATTGCTTTCGAGATCCCTATAGCCGCGGACACCCCCGGGTTTAATCGCCTTAACCGTAACGTCATTCTTGGTCGCCGAGACGGAGAGCAGCGCCCGCCGGCCCAGGTCGGTAAGCGTAGACAAATGCGTAGTCGATAAGGTTTCGTCCTGGCGGCCCCGGGTCGACGTCCAGTCCATTACCAGGGCTAGGCCCGGTATGGTCTTGATGTCGCTGTCCGGGCCGTGGGCGGCAACGCGCAGACCGTCGATCCGGCCGACAAGGGCTTGGGCGTCGCCGTATATGTCCTGCAAGACGCCGGCCATAGTAGTGTCCGGCTCAAGCGCGTCTAAATATTCAGTCATAAGTCATTCCTCTGCAAAGTCTATGTATCATATTAGATTTTAAATTTAACGCAAGCGTTAGCGGCCTGGAAACCCGGCCCGGACGGGGTTTGAACTATATTTTTATACGCTGTTATGCAGGGCCTGCCTTCGTGCTATAGTAGCTTTACGAGATGAACATAAAAACTGTAGATCTGACGATTATCAACTGGTTGCGGCGGTCTTTCATGCCGCTGGCGCGGGTGGCTATATTCGTAATTTATTTTTGGTTCGGCATATTGAAGCTGTTCAACCTCAGCCCGGCCAGTCCGCTGGCCCAGGCGCTGACGGCCAAAACGATCGGCTTGCAGCATTACAACCTGGCCTTTAACATCTTGGCCGTTTACGAATGTGTTGTCGGCATCCTCTTCCTGTTTCCTAAAGCCACACGGATAGTGATTCCCCTGTTGTTCATCCATATGATTATCGTCTGTTCGCCGCTGATCCTGGTGCCGCATCTGGCCTGGTCCAGGCCGTTCGTGCCGACGCTGGAAGGCCAATATATTATCAAGAATGTCGCGATTATCGCCCTGGCGATAGGCATCGCCGCCCAGACTAGGCCGCTCAAGCGCTAAGCGCCGGGCGGTCCCGGTAAGTGTTGGAATTGTTGTTATAAAGCATTACTATGTGACTAGCAAGTTTAAGGTCAAGGAGGCTGGTTTATGTTAAACGATTTCAAGAAATTCATCCTGCGGGGCAACGCCGTCGACCTGGCCATAGCCGTCGTCATCGGCGCGGCGTTCGGAGCTATCGTGACCGCGTTGGTCAAAGACCTGGTGACGCCATTAATCGGCGCTATCGGCGGCAAACCCGACTTCTCTAACCTGTACTTCACGCTCAACCACAGCAAGTTCATGTACGGCGACTTCCTCAACGCCGTTATTTCGTTCTTGCTGATCGCCGCGGTGATCTTTTTCTGCGTCGTCCAGCCGCTAAACAAGTTCGTCGCAATGTCTAACCGCAACAAAACGGTCGAGGAGCCGACCGAGAAGAAATGCCCGGAGTGCCTCAGCCAGATCCCGAAAGCCGCCCGGCGCTGCGCTTTCTGCACGGCTAAGCTAAAGTAGGTCGTTCCAGATTTTTCGCTATCTAGAAGCCAGGTTGATAACTATCAGCGTGATCAGGATGCACGCGATTATGATCACGATCAGCAGCTCGAGTAAAGTATAGCCGGCTTGGCTCTTTGGCGGTTTCCGCGTTTTTACACCTACCCGGTTAGTTAATGGCATGCGTTTAGCATAAGAGGAACGCGGGACTTTAGTCAACACCAGGCCGGCCCAACCCGGCCTGATCCGGGTCGGCGGCCGAACAGGGATTTACCTCAGGAATTATTTGCTATAATAAAGCCCAGGTTAACAAGGTGGATGGAAATGAAAACGCAAAAACCAATTAAAAGCGGCTATGGCGGCTACGCGGCCGGCTACCTCAGCCCGGGCAAGGCGAAGTCCTGGCTGGCCGCGGCTACCCTGTTAGCTATAGTTATTACACCTGCCGCGGCCGCTGCCGACACCTTGATTTCGCAGGGCTTCCTGGCTAACGGCAACCCGCCGACAGGCTCGATTGTCAGCCTGCAGAAAAACTCTTCGGATTACGTTGACGCGGCCACGGTCGGCAATGCCAGCGGCCTGCTGGGGGTCATAATCGGCAGCGACAATTCGCAGGTGTCGCTGTCGTCCGGCCAAAGTAACCAGGTCCAGGTGGCCACCAACGGCATCGAGCAGGTGCTGGTCTCGAATATGAACGGCAACATCCAGGTCGGCGACCCGATTACCGCCTCGCCGATCAGCGGCGTCGGCATGAAAACCAGCAGCAACGCCGAAATCATCGGCACCGCCCAGGACGTCTTCCCGAACAGTACCAGCAGCCAGCAAACCTACGTCGACAAAAACCACCAGAAACATAACGTGCTGCTGGGCGAAGTTCCGGTCCTGGTCAACGTCGCCTACTACTACAAACAGCCGACCAAGACCATCATTCCCCAGGCCATCCAAAACATCGCCGACGCCCTGGCCGGCAAAACCGTCAATTCCCTGCCGATCCTGATAAGCGTCGGTATTTTTATCGTGACGCTGGTGATCGTCGTCAGCATTATTTACGCCATGATCCACAGCAGCATTATTTCGGTCGGGCGCAACCCGATGTCGCAGGCCGCGGTTTACCGCAACGTCCTGCAGCTGTCGACGCTGGTGGTGGTGATTCTGGGGGTCGCGGTTTTATCAATTTACATGGTCTTGTCGAGGTTCTGATATGACGGCTATTACCTTACTGCAACTCTTCCTGCTGGTCGACGTTTTCTTCGCCGGCGTCGTGGCCTCGATAGCCGTGCGGCACGCCTACGCCCACTTCCGGCCGTTGCCGGCCGAACCGGACAAGCCCCATTCCCCGGCAACGAGCGACCATTTGCCGGCGGCCGTTAAGGAGCGTTTGCTGCAAACTTCCCAGGCCCACTTCCAGGCCGTGCTGGACCATTCGGCCGCCCAATTGCAGCGCGACCTGGAGGCGACCGCCGCCCAGATCAACAAAAACGTCGGCCACCTGGCCACCGAGATCGTCGGCGACGAACTGGAAAACTACCGCAAGCAGCTCGACCAGCTGCGCAAACAAGCCGAAGGCGGCATGGGCGGTATCCGGGAAGAAGTCGCCAAACACCAGGCCGAAGTCGAGTCCAAGCTGGCCGAGGAATTAAAGGCCGAGAAGCAATGGCTGGTCCAGCAGATCGATACCAAACTGGCCGACGCCGTCGGGTCTTTCCTGCTCGACACCTTGCAGCATAACGTCGACCTCGGCAGCCAGAGCGCTTACCTGACGGCCATGCTGGAGGAACACAAAGCTGATTTCATCAAGGAGGTGGCCGATGAACCTGAAGCTGCCCGATAGCGTGTCGTCGCCGCAGGACATCAAGGCCATCGTGCTCGAGGTGCGGCAGTACGCGCGCTGGTTCGCCCATGCCAGTGTCAAGCAGCAGGTCAGCGGCGGCAAAGTCGCCGAACCGCCGGCCATGTCGCCGGGCGCTACGGCGCTGATCCAAGGGCTGGCCGGCGGCAAACCGCTCACCCAGACCGCCCTGGACGGGCTAATTGAAGCTCTGGAAGTTTTTGAAACCAAAGCGCCGCATATGACAATCACGCTGGCGGCGCCCCCGCCCGAAAGCCTCAAAAAAACGCTCATCACCTGGTGCCGGCAGCATGTCGCGCCGGATATACTGGTGACTTTCCAGTTCAACTCGACCCTGCTCGGCGGCATGGTAGTGCGCTATGGCAGCCATGTTTTCGACTGGTCGTTCCGGCGCCAAATCCTGGCAGCCCGCGGCAAGTTCCCGGAGGTTTTGCGCCATGTTTGATAACCAGACTTTTCAGAAGCTGGTCGAAGCCGACCATTTGACCGGCGAAGTCGTGGCTTCCAACAGCTTCATCGTCGAGGTTAAAGGCCTGGAAGGAGTCACGCTCGGCGCCCAAGTATTGTTCGAGGACGGCCAGCGCGGGCTGGTCCGCGAGGCTTACGGCGACCAGGTAATTTTGTTCAATATCGATTCCGAGAGGATGGAGCCGGGCACCTTGGCGGTCGTCGAAAACGATCTGTTAAGCGTGCCGGTCGGCAAAGGCCTGGTCGGCCGCGTGGTGTCGCCGATGGGCGTGCCGCTGGACGGCAAAGGCGCTATCCGGACCCAGGAAACCTCCGGTATTTTTAACGCCGCGCCCGGCATTATGGCCCGCAGCATGCTGAACGAGCAGCTGGCCAGCGGCGTTTCGGCGGTCGACATGTTCTTCCCGGTCGTGCTGGGCCAGCGTATCGCCATCCTGGGCGACAGCAAATCCGGCAAAAGCACCTTCTTAAGCCAGCTCAGCGCCAACCAGGCCGGCACCGACCGGATCGTGGTTTACGTCCTGATCGGCAAGCGCAAGGTCGACATCGAAATCCTGCTGGCTGGGCTGCAGGCGTCAGGGGCGATGGACCACACGATCGTGGTTTTGGCCGATATTTTCGACGCGCTGACGCAGTCGTACCTGGCGCCTTACGCGGCCTGCGCCATGGCCGAGAACCTGTGGTATGGCGGGCAGGACGTGGTGATTATTTACGATGATTTGAGCAGCCATGCCGAGGCTTACCGCCAACTGTCGCTGCTCCAAGAAGTCGACCCCGGCCGCGACTCCTACCCGGGCGATATGTTTTACGCCCATTCGTCGCTGCTGGAACGGGCCGGCAAACTGCTTGATACCAACAAGACGCTGACCGCCCTGCCGGTAGTCATAACGCCTAACGATGACATTACGGCTTACCTGTCGACCAGTATCATGTCGATTACCGACGGCCAGATTATCTTCGACCTGGGCATGTTCCGCCAGGGCGTGCGGCCGGCCGTTAACGCCGGCCTGTCGGTGTCGCGCGTCGGCGGCCAGGCCCAAACCGTCCGCCAGAAACACCTGTCCGGCAACCTGTTCAAGAAACTGGCCAGGTACCACCAGGCCGAGGAATTCTCGCACTTCGGCTCCAGCCTGTCCAAGGACGCCGGTATCGACCTATTGATCGGCAAACAGATTTACGAGGCGCTTAAGCAGCCGCCGGAAGAACGCCACTCGCTGGTCGAGCAGCAGCTGATCCTGGAAACCATCCTGCTGGGCGAAGGCGCGGCCGAGATCGACGTGCCCGCCCTGAAACAGGCGGCCCAAGCAGCCAGTTCCCAAGTCAAAGACGAAAAAGACTTCGACCATCTGGAAGCCGAACTGCTCAAAAAGCATTCCAGCCAGGCCCAGCCGCCAACCCCGCCGGAAGCCGGACAGCCGCCGGGCGAAAAGCCGGCCGACGGCCAGCCCGCACCGCCGCCAGCTCCGGCCCGTGCCCAGCCCCAGCCCGACGCTAAAGCAGAGGAAAAAGCCCATGCGAAGAGCTAGCGCCATCCAGAAGGAAACCGAGCAGATCACTACGGTCGAGGATTTGACCGGAGTTTTCGAGAGTATCGCCAGCACCCAGGTGGCCAAGATCAAAAACAAGGTCGAACTGTCGAAAGAGTTCTTCGAGCTGCTGTGGAAACGTTACAGCTCGATCCGGATCGACCCGAACTCACGCATTACCAATCGGCGCCAGGCAAAAGACGGCGGCCGCGAGGTCTTCGTAATCGTCTCCGCCGAAGCCGGCCTGAGCGGCGACATCGACCAGCGCCTGATCGAAACCATGCTGCCGGCCTATAACCCGGCCACTACGGATATAATCGTTCTCGGCAGCCACGGCGCCAACCAGCTCAAGCAGCAGGGTATCCCCTACATCCGCTACTTCCAGGTGCCCGAAAGCGACAGCTATATCGACGTCAGCCCGGTTATCGAGGCTATCGCGCCCTACGCCAAAGTCACGGTCTATTACGAAGAGTACGTCTCGCTCGGCGTCCAGGGTATCAAGACGATCGACCTGATGTCGACCATGCGGGCCATGAGCAAGGGTGCCGAGACCGATGATGACGAAGACATCATCACCGACAAAGACACCATCTTCGAACCGTCGCTCGACGAGATCGCCGACCAGATGGAAATGACGATGATGACGCTGGCTTTCAGCCAGGCTATCCTCGAATCCAGCCTGGCCCAGGACGCCAGCCGTTTCAACGCCATGGCGGTCGCCAAAAAACGCGCCTGGGAACTGCTGGTCTACTACCAGCTCGAGTTCCACCGTTCCAAACGTTCCGAAAGCGACCGCCGCCTGCGCGAAGTCATGATTAGCCTAAAGAAGAAAAAGCGGAAGAAGTCCGCAGGGCACCGATGAAAACCAGCGCCCCCAAAGATTCCCAAGCCAAAGTCGGTATCATCAAGTCCCTGCGCGGGTTAATGGTCGAAGTAGACATAGCCGGCGAGCGGCCCGAGGAAAAGGAGCTGCTGACGGTCGACGACCACCCCGAGGTCTTCCTAGAGGTCAGTTTCTTCAAGGCCGGCGTGGCGGTTTGTATCAACCTGACCAACAGCCAGGTGCTGCGCTGCGGCCAGACCATCCGGCGTACCAGTACCAAAGTCAGCGTGCCGGTCGGCCCGGCCACGCTCGGCCGGGTATTTAACGCCTTGGGCGAACCACTTGATAACGGCGAGGCCATCCAGGAAAACCGGCGCGTTATCAGCGAGGCCACCGGGATCAAGAGCTACCGCAGCAGCGAGAAGCTCGAACTGCTCGAAACCGGGCTCAAGGTCATCGACTTCCTGACACCCTTCGTCAAAGGCCGCAAAATCGGCATCGTCGGCGGCGCCGGTGTCGGCAAAACGGTGCTCACCATGGAGATGATCCATAACGTCACCCGCAATAAGAAAAGCCTGTCGATTTACTGCGGTGTCGGTGAGCGCATCCGCGAAGGTAACGAACTTTACGAAACGCTTAAGGAAACCGAGGTCCTTAAGAACACTGTTATGTTCTTCGGCCAGATGGACGCCACGCCGGCTATCCGGTCGATGGTCGGACCGGCGGCAGCCACGGCAGCCGAATATTTCCGTGACGAGGAAGGCCGCGACATCCTTTTCTTCGTCGACAACATTTACCGCCATATCCAGGCGCTGACCGAACTTTCGACCAACCTCGGCCTGATCCCGTCCGAAGGCGGTTACTCGCCGACGGTATTTTCCGAATTGCGGCGCCTGGAGGACCGTTTAAGTTCGACTGACAAGGGCTCGATAACTTCGGTGCAAGCGGTCTACATCCCGGCTGACGACTTGAGCGACCCGGCCGTCCAGGCCATCCAGCAGCAGCTTGATTCGGTCCTGGTGCTATCGCGCTCGGTCGCCGAAAACGGCATCCGCCCGGCGGTCGATTTATTAAAAACGACTTCCTCGCTGTTAACCCCGCAAGTCGTTGGCGAACGCCACTACAAACTGGCCGGCCGCGTCCAAGCCATCATGCAAAAATACGAATCCTTAAAAAACATCATCGCCATCGTCGGTGAAAACGAACTGTCGCCGGCCGACCGCAGCGATTACCAAAGCGCCAAGAAGCTGATCGAGTTCTTCTCGCAGGATTTCGCGGTCGCCGAACACCTGACCGGCAAGCCGGGCCAGTACTTCACCCGCGACCAGACGCTGGGCGGCATCGAGGAAATCCTGGGCGATAAGTCCCCAACCGAAGGCGCGCCGCCCAAAGACCCGACCGAGCCCGTACCGGATGCCGCGGCCGCTGCCGCCGCCCAAACGCCCGAAACCCCGGCCGCCCCCCCGCCGGAAAGCGATAAAAAGCCGTGAAACACAAGGCCGAACCGGAACAGCTGACCGTCATCGCCCGGGCACCCTTTCATATATATTATGAAGGCCCGGCCCGGCTGGTATCGGGTATTAACCGGGTCGGCCCGTTTGACGTGCTGCCCGGCCACGCCGACTTTTTTTCGGTCATGAGTCCGGGCGAAGTAGTTATCGAGACTGATTCGGACAGCATAAACTTCAATATCACCAACGGCATTATCGGCGTCCGTGACGACGAGGTGATGCTGTTCGTCAACATGTAACCAGATGTAGTCGGACCGCGCCAGCTTAAAAAATCAGGCGGCCGCTAAGGTTTATTGCTCGACGATATAATCAAAAGAGTAGCCGCCGGGCGGCAAACTGGACACGATTATGCTGAAGCCGCCGACGCTGCGGGTAATGTAAAAACTGCCGGCGTTAGCGCCGACGGCCGTGACGACGACGTGGGGCGTGCTACCGTACTGGGTGCGGAAAGCCACCTGCGCGACAACGCCGTTGCCGCCGGGGGCACCGATATTGACGGCGACCGTACCGGCCGCGTCGTTGCCGCTGATTGATACCGTCCCATTGGAACCGATGCCCGGGCCGGGCCCGATAGCCGGGGTCGAACCGCCGGTAATAATATGGCCGCCGATGGTCAGCGTACTGGTCGAAGCCAGGTTGCGGGCGCTAAAAGCGTTTGCCGACAGCGTGCCGCCGACCGCCAGGTTGCCGGAGACGTTCAAGCTGTTATTGACGGTCAGCAGCTGGCTGATAGTCACGGCCCCCTGGAGCTGTGTCGCCCCGGTGACAACCAGGCCGTTGCGCAGGTTCAAACTCGACAACGTGCTGCTGCCGTTAACGTTTAGCTGCGACAGCGCCGTATTGCCGGCTTCCAGCTGCGTCAGGCTGGCGTCGCTGCCGGTGATTTTGCCGTTAACCTGAACCTGGCCGCTGGCAGCCAGGTTGCCGGCGATTGAAACTTTGCCTTTGAACTGGGCGTCGGGGTCGACGACCAGCTGGACGCCGGCGCTGCCTAGCGTCGAGCTGTTAACCCCTAGCTTCTTGAGGACACTGGGGCTAACGGTGACGTCGCCGTTGGCGCCGACTTCGATGGTTTTGGTCTGGTTCTTGAGCACGAAAGCCAGGATGCCGGCGTTAACCACCAGGATGACGATGACGACGGCCGCGCCGATGAAAGTCGCCTTGTGGCTGGGACGGTAATTACGGTGTTTCGGCCGCTTGCCGGTAGGCGGGGCGGGCGGCACATGGGTAACCGGCGCCGTTCCGCTCTTCGACGGGGCGGCATCGTCCACCCGGGGCTTCAGGGCTTCAGGTTCCGGGGTTTCCGCTGTTTGGCTTTTTGGCTCTTGTAATGGCGCGTTGTCCATCAAATTTTTCCTCAACTCTCAATCTGACATTATAACGCTTAGGCTTAATGTCGGGAAATCGGCGTCGGCGGGCCGCTCGCGACCTTTGCCCTCAAGTGTTAGCGGTTTGCAAAATAACCCCGGTTCAGCAACAATATAAATAATATGGTAAAGCCGAGGGTATGTTTGTCCGTGGTCGTGGTATGCGTTGTCGCCGGCACCGCCTCAGCCGCTTTCGCCGATACCCTCAAGTCGCCCAATTACCAGTTCGAAGAAAGCGCCCTCGGCGGTAACAGCATCCTCGACACCCATTCGCCCGACTACCAGGCGTCCACTTCGGCTGGCATCCTGGGTATCGGCAATTCGGCCTCGCCCAGTTTCCAGATCAATGCCGGCAATACGACGACCAATGACCCGGCGCTGGCTTTCGCCGTCAATTCTTCTAGCGTCAGTTTCGGCGACTTCTCGCCGGGTTCGACCGCGACCGCGACTTCGAGCTTCCAGGTGCTTGACTACACGAGTTACGGCTATGTCGTCCAGATCTTTGGCACCGCCCCTACTAACGGGGCCCATACGATCTCGGCCATTACCTCGGCCACCACGCCCCATACCGGCGTCGAACAGTTCGGCATCAACCTGGTAGCTAACACCTTGCCGACTTCACTCGGTTTCAACCCCGACCACGGCCAGTTCGGTGTCGGCTCGGCCTATACTGGCTACAATACGTCCAATAATTACCAATTCAACAGCGGCGACACCGTCGCCTCGGCCCCCAAAAGCTCCGGCCAGACCACCTACACCATGAGTTATATCGTTGACGTCAGCAGCCTGACGCCGGGCGGCAACTATACCGGCGGCCAGACCATTTTGTGCACCGGTACTTATTAACTTTTCCACAGGCTATACCGCTTACGCAAATATATGTTGACAATGCCGTAAATTTTCTGTTACGCTCTTCTTAGTAAAGTAAAAAATAAAAATGCTACAAAAATCTAAATCAATTTTTCTTGTCGCTGTATTAATCCTGGGCGGGCTGGTGGTTGGGGTATTCTCGTCCCTGTCGGGCCACGTTTCGGCCGCTCAAATTACCAGTCGCAGCTTGACCCTGCAGGCCGGCGTCAGCGACGGCGGTTCCAAAGCCGGCGGTACGGTCAACCACTTATTCAATTTCAGCCTACCGTCGGGCACGACCCTGGGCTCGATCCAGTTCGAGTACTGCACGACAGCGGCCGGGGTTGTCTGTACCACGCCAGCCGGCCTGGTCACTACCGCTGCCACCCTGGGCACCCAGAGCGGCGTCGCGACCGGTTTCACGCTCGTTAATACGACTAACGGCACGCCGTACCTGACCCGGGCGGCCAATACCATCACGCCAGGCGCCGCGACTTACCAGCTGCTGGGCGTCACCAACCCGACCACCGCTAACCAGACCTTCTTCGTCCGCATCTCTACTTTCGCTTCGATTGACACCACCGGCAGCGCCACTGACACCGGTACGGTAGCGGCTGCTACCGCTACCCAGATCCAGCTGACCGGCACTATGCCCGAATCACTGGTCTTTTGCGCCGGCGCCACTATCATCACTACCGGCGGCGTGCCGGACTGCAGTACCGCGACGCCCGGAACGATACTCTTCAACCAGCTGTTCTCGCCGACCGACACGGCGACGGCTACTTCCCAGATGGCAGCCTCGACTAACGCCGGTTCCGGCTACGCCATAACCGTCAACGGGCCGACGCTGACCTCCGGCGGGAACACCATTGTAGGCATGGGCTCCTCGGCTCTGGGCACCCGCGGCCTTAGCGAGTTCGGGGTTAACCTCAAGGCTAATACCACGCTTACCTCGACCCCAGCCATAGGTACCGAAGTGGCACCGGCCGCCAACGGCACCAACTACAGGGGCCAGGCCGATACCGGTTACAACGTCGCCGATACTTTCAAGTTCACGACCGCCGACCAGGTGGCCGACAGCGCTAACGGCGGCGCCGGCGGTTCCGACGCCCAGATCTTCACTGCCTCTTACATCGTTAACGTACCTGGTAGCCAGCCAGCCGGCACCTACACTACGACCCTGACGTACATCTGTACTCCGACTTTCTAGCAGTCGGCAATTGTGCCGCCTGTTTATAAACAGGTAAGTTCTTTTTGACTGTAATTAAATGCTCATGGTAGTATTTAGGCATGACTTGGAGTGGACGGAAGCTGGTTCGACTTGTGCTTGCTGTGGCTGGCGTGACTGCGATAGTCTTCGCGATGCTTCCAACAGGTAACGTCGCGGCCGCGCAGATCACCAACCGCAGCCTGACCCTACAGGCCGGTGTCAGCGACGGCGGTTCCAAACCTAACGGCGTAGTTAACCACTCATTCACCTTCAGCATACCGTCAGGCAGCTCCATGGGTTCGATCCAGTTTCAGTATTGCACGACGGCCGGCAGTACTTGTATTCTGCCGCCCGGCCTGGTCACTACCGCTGCCACCCTGGGCACCCAGAGCGGCGCGGCTACCGGCTTCACGCTCAATAACACTACCAACGGCGCGCCTTACCTGACCCGCGCGCCCAGCACGGTTACGCCGGGCTCGGCCACTTACCAGTTGCTGGGCGTCACCAACCCGACGGCCGCCAACACGTCCTTTTACGTGCGTATCTCCACCTTTAGCCTAGCCGCCCTCGGGGGCACGGTTATTGACACCGGTACTGTAGCGGCCAGCACCGCCACCCAGATAGTCCTGACCGGCACGATGCCCGAATCTTTGATCTTCTGCGCCGGCGCGACCATCAATACTACCGGTGGCGTGCCGGACTGTAGCACCGCTACTCCCGGAACGATACCCTTCAACCAGCTGTTCTCGCCATCCGACACCGCGACGGCCACCTCCCAGATGTCGGCTTCGACCAATGCCGCTTCCGGCTATAATATAACCGTCAACGGGCCGACGCTAACCTCCGGCTCGAATACAGTTACCGCCATGGCCACGTCAGCTTTAGGCACCCGCGGCCTCAGCCAGTTCGGGCTTAACTTGATGGCTAATACTACGATTACGTCTACTGTAGCAATAGGGACATTGCTAACTCCGACTTCTAATGGAACGAATTACAAGGGGCAGCCGCTGGCAGCCTACGCGACAGCTGATCACTTTCAATATATAAACGGAGACTCTATAGCCAACAGCGCTGACGGCGGCGCGGGGCCGACGGACTCGCAAATTTACACGACATCCTATATAGTCAACGTGAACGGTGCCCAGGCCGTCGGTACCTATACGACCACCTTAACCTATATCTGTACGGCTACTTTTTAACTTATGCGTAAACTCACTCGACTTATCCTCACCAGCGCGGCTTTGACCGCGCTTTGTTTAGAAATGGTCTCCCCGGCGGCCCTGGCGGCTGCGCCGGCGGCTAAGCAGCCGGTCAGCACCCCCAACAACACCGGCCAGGCCCTGGAAATCGCGCCGCCCCTGCTCTACCTGACGGTCAACCCGGGCCAAACGGTCAATACCCAGATCTACATCCGCGACATATCCAGCGGCGATCTAATCGTCACCGGCCAGGTCAACGACTTCGTAGCCGACGGCGAGACCGGCGCACCAAAGGTACTGCTCAACAATGACACCAACAACCCCTACTCGCTCAAAGGCTGGGTAACGACCCTGCCGACGCTCCAGCTCATCCCCAAGCAGATCAAAACCCTGCCCGTCACCCTCCACATCCCGGCTAACGCCTCGCCGGGCGGCCACTACGGCGTTATTCGCTTCACCGCCACCGCGCCCTCGCTGCAAAGCAGCGGCGTAGCGCTGTCGGCCAGCCTGGGCGCCCTGGTGCTGCTGACGGTCAGCGGCAAGATTACCGAGAATCTCTCCGTCCAGGAGTTTTCCGTCAACCACGCCGGCCAAACCGGCACGTTCTTCGGTGCCGGCCCGGTTAGTTTCGTCGAAAGGCTGAAGAACACCGGCAACGTCCACGTCCAGCCGACCGGCCAGGTCACCGTCACCGACATGTTCGGCAAAAAACTGGGGGCCGTCAACGTCAACCAGCCGCCCGGCAACATCTTGCCCCAGAGCATCCGCAAATTTAGCCAGGCGCTCGACAGCAGCGTCATCGGCAACAAGAAACTCTTCGGCCGCTACACCGCCAAGCTGAACCTGACTTACGGCACCAGCAAGAAAGTCTTAACCGCCAGCCTGGTCTTCTGGGTCATCCCTTACCGCACGATCGGTATTATCATCGTCCTGCTAATCGCCGCCTTCTTCATACTGCGCTACGCTCTCCGCCGCTACAACCGCCGCATCCTGGAGCAAGCCCAGAAGCGGCAGCCACCACCTAGAGACCCGAACGCCCAATAGCCCAAGTGGTATAATAAGCTCGTATGTACGGTCCGTTAAAAATAAGCCAACACAAACACAGCGGCCGCCTCCGGCCCCACGAACACACTTCCTACATCCCCTTAGCGTGTCTGGTCTTAATAGTGGGCCTGGTCCTGGTCGTCTTCTCGGTGTCGACCTTCGCCGCCAGCCCGCCGCCGCAATCCGACTCGGTCAGCCTGACCGGCACCGTGCCCGGCGTACCGCCCAAGATAGCCGCCACGATCACTTCCCCTGTCGACCAGCAGCATTTCAGCACTTCGCCGATAACGATCTCCGGCACCTGCCCGTCCGGCACGCTGGTCGAAGTCTACAAGAACGACATTTTCGCCGGCTCCGCCGTTTGCGACAACAAAGGTACCTACTCTCTGCAGGTAGACCTGCTTTACGGCCAGAACAGCCTCACGGCCCAGGTATATGACGACCTTAACCAGGCCGGGCCGGTGTCGAAGACCGTCAACGTGTTTTATGACGCCGTGCCGCCCGCCAACGCCCCGCTCAGCCTCTTGAACTTCAGCGGTACACAGTTGCTCCTAGACACCAACGCCGTGTACCGCGGCACTTTCCCCGGCCAGCTACTGAACGTGCCGGTCACCATCATCGGCGGCACCGAGCCGTTCGCCGTCAACGTCGAGTGGGGCGACTCCAGCAACCAGGTTATTCCCCGCGGCGACAACACCGTCTTCAACGCCTCGCACACCTACCAGAAGCCCGGCATCTACCAAATTACGCTCCAGGCCACCGACAGCCAGCAGCGGGTGGCCTTCCTGACCGTAGCCGCCATCGTCAACGGCCAGCCCAGCACCGTCCTAACGGCCGCCGGCACCGGTTCGAAGCCGGCAACCAAGAAACTGCTGGTCCTCTGGCCCCTGTACGCCATCGCCGCTACCCTGGTAATCAGCTTCTGGATGGGCGAACGCCGCGAAAAGCATATCCTGACCGTCGCCGCCATCCAAAACCCGCCGCTCGGCCCGATCCCGCACGCCCAGATTTAAACCGGCCGGGCCACGATTAGTACCGGGCAGGTAGCCGTTTAGTACCTGCTTAAGTTTGGCTCTTCGGTTTGATAGTTAAGTCGATATCGAAATCAGGGTAGCGCCGTTTCAGTTGGCTGACAACCGTCAAAGCGTCCTCCAGAGAGGCCGCCTGGCCAGACGTGGCCCGATTATCAGGTTGGAGGTCCGGATTGCTAGCCGAACCGCCGCCGACCCGGCCCAGTGCCCGCTTGCCGTCCAGCGACAGGCTGATGCTCTTGAGCCGCCGTTTGCCCTGGTAGGAGTATTCGGAGTCGATCAGGTCATGGTAGCGCAAATCGGTCAGCTTATTGGACAGCCAGGCCATGTTGGCCCGCGGCTGTTTGGCCTGCCGGCCGGTGGCCGCGAAGATTTCTTCGACTAAAACCGTGTCTGAGTCCGGGTTGGCCGCGAAAAACCGCTTCAACGTCTCCTCCGCGGCCCGTTTCGATTTGTATTTGTTGGGGCTAGGCATCTTAATTTAATTCTATCATGACTTTCTCCCAGGTACAATGCTAGGGATATGAACATAACATGAGAAAACATGATAACAATTCATAAAACCTCACGATTGTCGCCCATGCCATCCCGGCTTCATACCAGGCGCCGAAACCCGCGCCCGAAGCTCTGTTTTTGGCCTCCCAAAACTCCACCCCTGTTAAAACATCTGAAAAAATACTTGGCAAAAACAGATATGAGGCCTATACTAAAGACACTTAGAGAAACCTCGCGTGTGAGGCAAACAAAAATCTCTGGGCATTAACAAACCAGTAAAACAGATACAAAAACATGAAAACAGGTTTATTCCGTATAAGCCGTTGGGTACTGCTATGCAGCCTCTTTTTAGGCGTGTTTTTTGTTTATTCGTTTTTCTCGGCTAAACCGGCCCGGGCCGCCACCGGTATCAACCAGGAGATCAACTTCCAGGGGCGGCTGCTTAATTCCGCCGGCGCTACCGTGCCCGACGGCTTCTACAACATCGAGTTCAAGGTCTACCAGGACGGCGACGGCCAGACCGCCGGCGACACTACCGGTTCGCCGGCCGGGTCGCTGAAATGGACTGAGGACTACCTCAACGTCAGCAGCCATGGCGTCAAGGTGGTCAACGGCTACTTGTCGGTCGAACTGGGCTCGATTACCCCGTTCGGCTCGAACATTAACTGGAACCAAAGCACCTTGTGGCTGTCGATGAATATCGCCAGCACGGGAGTTTCGTGTACGCCGTTCGCCTCGTGTACTCCCGACGGCGAAATGACGCCGATGCAGCCGTTCACTTCGGCGCCTTACGCGCTTAACTCCGGGTTGCTGGGCGGTTTGGCCAGTTCGCAGTTCGTTCAGCTGGCGCAGGGGCTGCAAACTGACGCTTCATCCGGCACTAACAGTATTTACATCAACAAAACCGGCACCGGCAACCTGTTGGACTTGCAATCCGGCGGCAACGACGCCTTCGTGCTAAGCAACTCCGGCGACGTGTCGTTCGGGGCGAATGCCAACCATACGATATCGGTGGCGACGGCCGGCTCGGGGGCGGCCGGCGATTCGTTGAGCTTATCGGCCGGGGCGGCTGGCACCGGGGGCAGCGCTTTGGCCGGAGGCAACCTGGTGCTGCAAGGCGGGGCCGGCGGCGGGACTAACGGCAATGGCGGCAATGTCACGATTGACGCCGGGGTTAAGAACGGTTCTGGGGCTAACGGCAGTATCTCGATTGGCACGACTACGGCAGCCAGCGTAACTATCGGCGGGTCGAGCAACAGTACTACTTCCATCCAAACTGCTGCCAGCGGGACTATTTCGGTCGGCACCACCGCCACCTCTAACACCATCCAGATCGGTACGACGGCCACTAACACCGGCAACACCCAGACCATAGGCATCGGTAATACTACGGCGGCCGGGACGACTAACGTGGCCATCGGTGCCTTCACGGGGGCGACGGCTGGTAACACGACCGTC
>Ga0208357_1000922_pt1 | contig 22459 bp, 13 predicted proteins | sample NGESurdeep092012_6_FD_184487 | JGI IMG/M metagenome (GOLD analysis project Ga0208357, IMG submission 184487) | Arctic peat soil microbial communities from Barrow, Alaska - NGEE Surface sample F52-2 deep-092012 (SPAdes) | ecosystem: Environmental > Terrestrial > Soil > Wetlands > Peat ... | reverse complement strand
CCCCCCGCGGCGACGTGATGTGCAAGTCCAGCGTACGCACATGATCGGCGACACTATGCCCCGTCTCCGACAGGGTCGGGCCGACCAGCGGCAGCGCCGGCGCGGCATGCGCGAGCACCGGTATCGCCAGAGCCATGCTGAAATCCGGCGCCTTGCCCGGCAGCGTCTTGCTGCCGAGAAACGGCACGGTCAGGGCATGCGGCTGCTTGTCGTAACTGATCCACGCGGCACGCCCGTGGTCGGCATCCAGCACGTAATAGAGCGTATTGCGCTGTGGATGATCAGCGCTGAAACGTGAAAGCACGATGCCGCCAAACAGGCATCCCAGCGCAGCGACAAGGAGCGCCGGAACGGCAACCCGCCAACCGCGCGACAAGCGCACCAGCAGCGGCGACGCGATACCCAGCAGCACGCCCAGCAAGATCGCGATGGCCAGCACCGACACGACGTTGAGGCTGAGCAGGATCAGCATGCTGAGTATCATCGGTGCAAACAACAGCACGGCCGGCGCCGTACCCAGCGCCAACCACAGCGCCGCCATTGCCGTATGTCGCGCCGACTGTGCCAGCAGCAAACCAAGCAGGCTTGCCAGCAACGGCCAGATCAGGAGGTAGCTGCCCGCCGGCTGAAGGATGCAAACCAACGCGGTCAGCACACCGGACATGAATACGGTGCCCACTACCACGCCGCTCCATTCCCGCCGGCCCAGCAACGCGCGCTGCACCAGCAAACCAGCAGCCATGCCCACCAGTACCAGCGCCACCACTATCAACTTGTTGCTGGCTGTATCGCCGACCAGCAAACGCTGGCCAAAGCCGAGTTGCAGCAACCACCAAACCGCGTAGATGCTCGCCGTCACACCGAACAGCAGCGCAAAGAAACCGGCGCAGCCGACCAGTACATCACGCAGGCGCCATTGCCGCTGGACCACTCCGACCGCCACCACCGCCAGGAACGCCAGGCCCGCACCTGCCAGCAGCACCCACACCCATCCCATCGGGTAATGCACGAAGTGGCTGCCGACCGAGTTGAAAAACACCTGATCCGGCTGGTGCAGGTCGTGAAAGTTGCTGTTGCCGAAGTGGCGGGTCAACGCCAGTGCGTACGAGCCCATGTGCTGCACCGTACGCGGAGCCAGGTGCGCCACCGTGTCGCCTGGTGCATGGTAGTTCCAGAAGCCTTCGATGAAGGCGAAGTTCAGCGCCGGCAGCCCGCTGCGCTTGAACACCGTCAAATCGGTATCGTTGGGCAGCTGCTTGTATAACGAATAGGTAAGCGACGAGGCGACCGGATACGGGGCGACCTCTGCCAGCTGCCGGATCAGCGCGCCATTCGCATCGCTGGTTTCAAACATGATCACCGGGCCCGAACTGCCGCGACCCTCGAAATTCATCACCACGCCGACTTGCCGTGCGAGTTCCGGATGGGCGTACACGTAGGCGGTCGCGCCCAGCAGGCCGGCCTCCTCGCCGTCGGTGAAGACCACCCGCACATCGTTCTGCAAGGCCGGGCCGGCCTTCAGCGCGCGCAACGTCTCCAGGATCGAGACGACCCCCGCACCGTCGTCCCCGGCGCCCGGTCCGTACGGCACGGAGTCGTAATGGGCGACCAGCAATACCGCTTGCCGGTTGGCCGTACCCGGCAAGGTGGCGACAATATTGTGCACGCTGCCGGCGGTGACGATGTGCGGGCGCACCTCGAGCATGCCGGTGCCGTCCTCGACATGCGCGGTCAGGCCAAGGTCGCGCAACGCCTGCAACAAATGCTCACGCACGCGTTTGTTCTCGGCGCTGCCGACCGGGTGTGGCCGCTGTGCAAACTGCGCCAGTTGCCCGATCGCCCGCGCTGCCGAAAACTGCTGCGCCGGCGCATCCACGCCGAGCACGGCGGGTTGGGTCGGCGCCTTGATCGCCACCACGGCAACGAACGCCAGCCACAACCACAGCACCCATTGGAAGCCGCGTTGCAGACGCTCGCGCGGTGCAGCGGTCTTCGAGTGAGCAGACAGTGCAGCTGTGGTCATGGGCATGCGGGTGTCACCGTGGCTGAAGTTGAACTCGCGCGGAAACTGTTTTGACGCAGGGGCTCAGCTGATTACACCGGCCCCATTCAGTAATTGAGATTCCAACTGAGCAACTGGCCAATCCAGGCGACCCAGACCACGCCAATCAACGCCAATGCGACCAGTACGCTCCAAATGCGTGACAGGCGCGAAGCATCAGCACGGATCATGCGCCAGGCCACATACACACCGACCGCTGCAGCCGCGATCGCCAGCAGCCCGCTGATCTGGAGCGAGCGCACCAGCCAGTCGTGTGCGCTGTTGTAGATCCCCAGGTCGGTGTTCAGTACCGGCTGGATCAGCTTGAACCACGCAAAAAGGTAGACGGCATCGACGGCAACCGCGATGCGTTGGTAGAGGCGCAGCCGTTTCACCTCGATCGAAGTGCCGCTGGCGGCACGATCTGCCCGCCGCAGCAAAGCCCCGAGTGGCCACAGCACAAGCGTGCTCAACAGGACAATGAGCGACAGCATCAGCACGGTCAGGTTCAGCGGTGCCGAGTGCAGGAACGACGCCTGCTGCAGCACGGAAACCGGATTTTCGCTGTCGCTCACGGTCTTGATGCCGTCAACGTGGGTCAGCGCCAGCTCGTGCGTGCCACCTGCCTCACGCCACAACTGCGGCGCGACCTCACGGTAGGTGACCGCTGCGCCACTGATCTCGTTCGGCACCGTGATCGTGCCGTCGGGGTTTGCGGCAATCACGGTTTGACTGAGGAGATAGAGCGCGCTCAGGAAGCCATGTTCAATCCGGCGTGAACTCTGGTAGCGGCCCGCGATCTGCTGTGCGTCGCTACGGGCCGACGCCAATGCCGGCGGGTCGACTGTGGCATTGGCAGGAAAGTACCGATCCATGAAGCCGTCAAAAAGCTGCGCGCGCGCGCCGTAGACCGCTTGATCCTTGCCGCGACTGTTGAAGCTGTAGAAGATGCCCACGCCTTCCTGCGGCAGCAAGTCCAGCTCGGTATGAAACACGACCGTGTCACCGCCGTGACCGATCACGGTTCTTCCGTTCTTCGAGTCGAAGAAGAAGCCATGCGCCATCGCAGCAAAACCGGGTAGCTCGGACTCGCTCGGACGATGCATCAAGGCAGTCGTGGCCGGGTCGAGGATGGCGTGTCCGTCAAAACTCCCCTGCTGGAGATGCGCGAGCATGAAGCGGGCCATGTCGGCCGCGCTGGCAGAAGCACTGCCGGCCGGCGCCGTGACGACCAGTTCGAATGGTGAAGGGGTCTTGTCACTCGCGGTGCGATAACCCTTCGCCATGAACGGCTCGAACTTGCCGGGCAGCGGCTGGATCATCGTGGTGTGCGTCATGCCGAGCGGCTTGAATATGTGGTGCGCGACATACAGCTCGAACGGCTCGCCCGACACCCTCTGTACGATATAGCCCGCAAGCGCGGCACCATAGTTGGAATAAGCGGGTACCTTCCCCGGTGGGAACAACATCGGGCGGGGGTGCTCTTTCAGATACTTTTCGGTCGATTGCAGCTGCGCCGGGTCATAGACGAGGATATCCTTCAGCCCTTCTTCGAAGCCGGCGCGATGATTCATCAAGTCGCGCATGGTGACCGGCTTGCCGAATGGCTCGGGAATCTTGAAGTCGAGATAGTCATTGACGTTGCGGTCAAGATCGATCTTGCCTTGCTGCACCAGCTGCATCACCGCCGTCCAGGTGAACAGCTTGGATGTCGAACCGATGCGGACCATGGTCGCCCTGGCGTCCATCGGCACCTTGGCGGCGACATCCGCATAGCCATAGCCCTTCTCGAACAGCACCTTGCCGTCCTTGACCACGACCACCACGGCGCCGGCGATGTCGCCGCTCTTGAGCGCGTAGGGAACCATTCCGTCGAGCCACGCCGAGAGGTCTGCTGGGTCGAGCGGATGCGCGCCGGACTGCCCGGCCGCGGCCGGCGCAGATTGAGCTGCAGGCGACTGGGCTTGCGCGGAAAGCGCGGGTTGGCCGGCGCAAAGCGCGGGGGTCACCGCGATCAATCCCGCCAGTCCCACCATCTTGAACAGCTTCATCGAATCACTCCTGGTAGAGCCTGGGCACACATCGAGCAAGCCCGAGAAATCTCCGGCCGCGGCCGGGGAATCGGCCTGAATCAGCTTCAAGGGTCAGAGATGAAGGGCACTCACTCATCCAATTTCTTGATCGTCGCCGATGACGGCGGCTCCTTCGCCTGCAGTCGTGTGGCCACCGCGGCAACTTCGCGCATCACCCGCAGCATGTTGCCGCCGGCCAGCTTGGCAAGCTCCGCATCGCTCCAGCCGCGTCGTGCGAGTTCCACGAGCAGTGCCGGGTACTTGTCGACACCTTCCAGACCCTTGGGCGTATCGGGAATGCCATCGAAATCCGAGCCGATGCCGACGCAGTCGATGCCGGCCACCTTGCGGATATGCTCGATGTGGTCGGCCACCATCGCCAGCGTGACCACCGGCTTCGGGTGCTGGCGATCCCAGGCGGCCAGCGCCGCTTTTGCCCGCTCCGGCTGACCGATGTAGAGGCCGGCATAGGGCGGTGCGTTGAAGCGCGTCTGCTCGGCGGCACGGTCGGCCGACCAGCGGTTGTACGCAGCCGACACATAGGGGGTCGCGAAGGTCGCCATCACGATGCCGTGGTTGCGCGCCACCATTTTCAGTACGTCGTCGGGGACGTCGCGGGGATGGTCGTCCAGGGCGCGCGCGCCGGAGTGCGAGAAGATCACCGGCGCCAGCGAGGCTTTCAGTGCGTCACGCATGGTGTCCGGCGATACGTGGCTGAGGTCGACCATCATGCCGAGACGGTTCATCTCGTGCACCACCGCGCGCCCGAACGGGGTCAGGCCATGATGTTTCGGCGCATCGGTGGCCGAATCCGCCCAGTCGTTGTCCAGCGTGTGGGTCAGCGTCATGTAGCGCGCACCGAGCACATACATCTGGCGCAGCACCGGCAGCGAGTCGTCGATCTGGTGACCGCCCTCGATACCGATCAGCGAAGCGACACGGCCGGCCTTGAACGCACGCATGATGTCATCGGCCGAATACGCCATCTGCAGATCCCGCGGATAGCGTGCGACCATGGTCTTCACGATATCGATCTGCTCCAGCGTCATCTTGACCGCCGCCGGACCCGTCACCGTCGGTGGAATCCACACCGACCAGAACTGCGCGCCGACATGACCTGCGTGCAGACGCGGGATATCGGTCATCAACGGCGGTGCGATTTCACCGTCCTCCATCTTCGGCGGCAGATTCGCGGTGCTCACGGCAAGATCCACTCCCGCCGCATTGCCGAAACGCTCGCGGATTTCCCACGGCAGGTCGTTGTGGCCATCGATCAGGGGCACCGTTTGCAGCACATGGTCAACCCTTGCCGTAAGTGTCGCGTCGCCGGGCTGGGCAGCCATCGCCAGCGATGTGCCCGCAGTGAAAAGGATCGCTGCGGTCGCGAGAAGAACCTGGGCCGAGTGTTTGCTGGTCATCATGGCGTTTCCCGGTGGTGGTCGAGGATGCGGGTCAACAAGTGGCTGACACGTGCCGCCGATCATGGCTGCATCAGAGCGCCCACGCTTGCCGAAGGATCGACGTTCATGCATCAGTCTGCCTGTTCAGGGCGGCGTCGACCAGCCGATCAAACGGTTCGCCGCCACGCATCGGATCGGCTACCGGCAGGCCGAGCTGCCGGCTCGCGCGCGACAGGAGTTCCTGCGCAGCTTCGGCATCGAGGCGTCCAGTGTTCAGGCTGACGCCCGCACAACGGATCGCCGGGTTGGTCCGCTTGCCAAGCAGTATCGTCAGCTCGATCACCTGCTCGATGGTCGGCAGGGCGAATTCCGGATGGCCCAGGACATGCGTGCGGCCCGGCTCGTGGCAAACCACGAAGACGTCTGGCTGGCTGCCGTGCAGCAAGCCCAGCGATACGCCGGCATAAGCCGGATGGAACAACGAACCCTGCCCTTCGATCACATCCCAGTGCTGCGGGCGCGCGTCCGGGCTCAGCATCTCGGCCGCGCCGGCCAGGAAATCGGCAACCACGCTGTCCATCGGGATACCGCCACCGGCGATCAGGATGCCGGTCTGGCCGCTGGCACGAAAATCGACGTCGACACCGCGCAACGCAAACGCGCGAGCCAGCGAAAGCGCCGTGTACTTCTTGCCCAATGCACAATCGGTGCCCACGGTCAGCAGGCGTTTGCCGGAGCGCTTGCGCCCGGAGCCGACGGGAATGCCGCGTGGTGGCATGCGGACGTCGATCAAACGCCGGCCCAGACGTTCCGCCGCGGCAGCGAGTTCGGGGATGTCGGCCAGTCGCATGTGCATGCCGCTGACGATATCGAGGCCCGCCTCGAGTGCTTCGACCAGGGCGGCAACCCAGGTGTCGGGAATGAAGCCACCCGCGTTCGCGACACCGATCACCAGGCCTCGCGCGCCAAGCGCCCACGCTTCGCCAGGCGTCAACGTCGGCAGGCCGGTGCCGACCGTGGCGCCGCACGACCATTCGCCGAGGCACAGGTCGCCGGCCCAGTCACGCAAGCCATACGCCGTCTTGGCATAGCCCGGCTCGGTGGTATCGCCCAGGAACAGCAGGTATGGCTGCGGCAACTGGCCAGCCTCTGGATCGAACGCTGCGGAAAGCGTACTCATGTCACGTGACTCCTGTTGACTTGCCGCCGCGTCCGGTCAAACGACCTCGATCGTGTTGAACCCGCCGTCGCCGGTATCCTGTTTCGACGGGCGCCTTCTACTTCTTGTCCGCCACGGGCGTGAAGCGCAGGTCCTGGTAGTCCCAGCTGAAGTCGGCGATCGGCGAAATCGCTTTCATCGTCATCTGGTCAACGCTGCCATCCGGCTTGAGGGCAAAGGTGACGTAGGCATCCTCGACATCCGGCATCGCCCAGTGAGTGCGGAACGTGTCGTACTGGACGTGCTCCAGCGCGCCGTGCAGGCCGGGCGTGCGATCGAAGCTGATGCTCAGCGCGCCCTTGCCGCCCTTGCCCCGGGTAATGGTCGCCGTGCCGTACCAGGGATCGCGATACACACCGGCGTAGCCCGACAACGGCAGCGACGGGCCGCGCTCGGGATGCGTGCCCGCGTTGCCGGCCTTGAGCGCTGCCACGGCGCTGGCATGGATGCCGTCGAACATTTGCTTGTAGGTGGTGATCCAGTCCGGCGAAGGCAGTCCGAGCAGGCTGTCCAGCAGGTGCTCGCGCATCGCGAACAGGGCGCCGACGTCTTCGGAGTTGAGCATGATCGCGAACGCCGCATGCTTCTCGGGAATGATCACCACAATCGAGATTCCACCGAGCACGCCGCCGCCATGGGTGATGATCTTGTGCCCGCGGTAATCCTGTACTTCAAACCCCAGCGCATAGGCATTGAATTGCGGCTGCGCCAGCACAAGCGGCGGCGGCATCGGTCGGATGGGAATCAGCGTGTGCGGCGTCCACAACGCTTTCGATGCGGCGTCACTGAACACCCGTTTGCCGTCATCCAGCGCGCCATGTCGCAGTTGCAGCCGCAGCCAGCGACCCATGTCTGCCGCACTCACCTGCAGTGCGCCGGCCGGCGCGAGCACGCTGCCAGTCATCACCGTGGTAAGCACCTGCTGCCTGCCCATTCCGCGCACCGCGGTGGAGTTCTTCGCATGCAGCGACGCCTGGTCGGCGACACGCGCGTCGATACTCACCTGGGTGTCATGCATGCCCACCGGGTCGAGGATGTGCTGCTGCATGAAGTCCTCCCAGCGCTGGCCGGATACGGCTTCGACCAGTTGCCCGGCGACGATGTACAACACATTGTCGTAATCGTAATTCGCGCGGAAGGAATGAGCCGGCTTCAGAAAGCGGATGTCATGCACCAGCTCGGCGCGCGTGCGATCGGTGGTGGGGAAGATCATCAGATCGCCCTCGCCCAGCCCCAAACCGCTGCGATGCACCAGCAGGTCGGTCACGGTCATTTCGCTCGACGCATAGGCGTCGTACATGCGAAAACCGGGCAGCTTGTCGACCACCCGGTCGTCCCAGTGCAGCTTGCCTTCGTCCACCAGGATCGCCAGCGCCGCCGTCGTGAATGCCTTGGTGTTGGAGCCGATCGGGAAAATCGTATGGGCGTCCACTTTCGCTGCAGCACCAAGCTTGCGCACGCCGTAGCCATGCGTGGATATCCCATCGCCGTCGACCACCACCACAGCCATGCCGGGCGTGTCGAAGGTTTGCATGGCCCGCTGGGCGAACGCATCCAGCGCCGGCGACGCCGCTGCCGGCGGCGCCTGTTCCGCACCGAATGCGCACGGCAGCATGACCAGAGCGATCAAGCCACTCAGCAGCCAGCGTGTTGCAGGAAGGCCGCGACGCGATTCGATTTGTCGGGTTTTACGGGTCATGGGTGGCCCTCCTTCTGTGGTGGTCGCCAGGCCCGCGCCGAGCCATGGCCTGATTCAGTACGTGTAATTGAAGTTGGCCAGGCCGTAGGCACAGATGCCCCACAGTGCATACAGCGCACCCAGGCCGAGGAATACCTCGCCCAGACGCACCAGCCAGCCACCGGGGCCGCGCAGGACACGCAGCACCGCTTCAACCAGCATGGCGATGGCGCCCAGTGCGGCAAGCACGCCCAGGATGTACAGCGCGGTCAGGTAATGCCCCACCGCGTTGTTGGACGCCTCCAGGCCATTGGAAATCATCTGGACCCAGCCAAACATCATGAGCAACAGCAAGACCACGCCGAGCCGCGAAGCCAGCCGCCAGCGCTTTTGTGCCCGCGTCATCAGCAACGGAGCATGAAAACGCCGACGCACGATCCAGCCGCCGAACCAGATCACCTGGGTCAGCACCAGGGTCACCAGAAACAGCACGCCCACGGACTTGAGCATGCCGGTACTGCGCAGGCCATGTACCGGCTGGAACAACTCGACCGGAAGGAAATCGTCGGAGATCCAGTACTGGATGTGACCATCCTTGTCGACCACGAACTTCGTGTGGGTCTGCCCGCCGACTTCGCGCCAGGTCAGCGGTCCCACTTCGCGCCAGGTTTTCGGTGTGCCACTGATGTCCTTGAGCATGTCGATCCGGATGCTGCCGTCGGGATGGGCCGTCACACTCGACTGCGACACAGTCTGCAGGATGTCGAAGGTACTCTCGATGCGCCGGGTCGCTTCATACGAACCGGCCACGCGAGCGGCGTCAGCCTGGGGGTTGGCCACGGTCTGTTCGTGCGCTGCGGCGTAAGGGTAGTAGCGATCCAGGAAAGCCCGGAAAATCGCCGTACGCAACCTGCCTGCCTCGCCCTGCTTGCCGGGGCTGTTGAACGACATGAACACGCCGACATGCTGATCCAGCAACAGATGCATGTCACTGTGGAAGGCCGCGGTATCACCGGCATGGCCGATGATGCGCTGACCATTGCGGTTTTCCCGATAGAAACCCAGGTCGAAACCGTTCATGCCCGGCGCCATGGCCCGCTGCGGCGAATGCATCAGCGCAATCATCTCCGGTGACAAAAGCGTGGCACCGTTGTACTGGCCATCGTCCAGATGCGCGAGCATGAAATGCGCCATGTCGGTGCCGGTGGCACTCAGCGAGCCTGCCGGCCCCACCTCGATCGCCTCGAACGGTATGGTCTTCTTGTCCGATGCCGAGCGGTAACCCACCGACATGTTCGCTGCCAGCGACGCCGGCAGCGGCTGCGCGAAGGTCGAATGATCCATGCCCAGCGGTTTGAAGATGTGGTCGGCCACATATTGGTCGAAGGGCTGGCCGGAGACCCGCTCCACGATGTAGCCAGCCAGGACGGCGCCATAGTTTGAATAGGCAGTGAGCTTGCCCGGCGGGAAGATCCGCGCCGGCAAATGCTTCTTCAGATAGGCACCAATGGGAAACAGCAGATCGGTCGACTGCAGAAACTCATCGCCCACGGTCTCTTCGAAGCCGGGGGTATGCGTCATCAAGTCGCGCATCGTGATCGGCTTGCCGAATTTCTCCGGGATCTTGAAATCGATGTAGGCATTAACGTCCTTGTCGAGGTCGATCTTGCCCTCACCGACCAGTTGCATCACCGCCGTCCAGGTGAACGTCTTGGATATCGAGCCGGGCCGGAACAGGGTCTGATCCACGATCACCGGCTTGTGCGTGGCGATATCGGCGTAGCCATAGCCCTGCGCAAACAGGGTCTGGCCATCCTTGACCACCACCACCACGGCACCGGCGATATCGCCGCGCTGGATGCCGTAAGGCACCAGGCCGCCGAAGAAGGCCTGCACATCCTGCGCAGTCAGCGCCGGAGCATCTGTCGAAACCGACACAGGCATTGCGGAGGGAACCGTGCTGGCCGCCGCGACGGCAAGCGGGAGTGCGGTGTCAGGCGCCACGCGCTGTGCGGCAGGCTGGCTCACGGCATTTGTGGCATTTGTGGCATTTGCCGCAGTCGTCGCCGCGATCAGCAGCACGACCCTGGCGGTGGCCATTAAACGAGTGAACATGCTTTTGTTCCCAAGAAAGTGTGCGGCGGCAGGAATGCGCGACAGATCAAAGCTCGACACCGACCGGCGAACGCTCACTTCCACGGCGCGAAAAAGTGGGCCGGCGGCGGTGCGCTGAGCTCAGTGACAGACAACCCCGACATCACCGCACCCGAGCATGCTCTGGCCTGCCGGTTCAGAAATCGCGACTGACCGAAATACCGAACATACGGGGCGTGATGATGATCGCGTTGTCCTCCGTTTCCCCGGTGACCGCATTGAGTTGGCCAGCATTGGCGCCATACACAATGCCGCGCTCGTCAGTCAGGTTCTTGACGTAAACCCCGATGTTCCACGGACCACTATCCACGCCTGCACGCAGGTTGACGGTGTGGTACGCGGGAATGGTCGGACTTGGCACGCCGGTGAAGGCGAAGTCGGTGGTGCGCGTATCGATGTACTGATAGCCGGCGCCGACGTACCCGCGCCAGTCACCACCCAGGGCGAAGTCGTAATCACCATTGAAGCTGTAGGTGAGCTTCGGAGCATAAGGCAGTGGGTCACCCTTCATCCCATTCGACGGTGCCGGCGCATCCTTGGTCAGCGTGGCATTGCTGTACGCAACGTTCGCCGACAACTTCAGGCCACGCACCGGCATGAACTGGACGGTGGCCTCCACGCCTTTGCTCTGAGCCTGGCCACCACTGGTCAGAAAAGTGAAATTGTTTTCGAATGTGACCAGCGGAATCTTGGTCCAGTCGATGTAGTAGGCGGAAATGTCCACCATGAGGCGATCGTCCAGCGACGTCGACTTCAGGCCGAGCTCGTAGTCGGTGAGCTGCGTCGGGCTGAAGGTTTTCGGTACGTCGGGAGTCCCAACCGGGACCACGTTGGGGCCACCGGGCAGGAATCCGGAGGCCACACGCGCGTACAGCAGGGTCGTATCAGTGACCTGCCATTTCGGCGTCAACGAAAACGTGGTGCTGCTATCGGCAGACTTCTTGTCAACCAGGACCACCGGCGTCGGCGAACCGAACAGCAGGCCGCTCCCGCTCTCGATGTAGTGCTGCCGGTCATGGCTGTAACGCAGACCCGCCTCCACGCTGAAGCGGTCAGTGAAGTGCCAGGTGAGGCTGCCATAGGCAGCATACGCGTTGTAGCTGCTCGGCTGCGTGTCGTCACCGATGGCGATCCCGAATGGTGAAGGCAACGGCGTCCCGGTGTAGTAATCGGATGCGTAAATGTGCTGCGGGGCGTTACCAGTCTCATTCGTGAAAAATACGCCAGCAAGCCATTCCACCGTTTGCGATTTTGGCGATTCCAGGCGGATCTCCTGGGTGGCCTTGGTCTGGCGTATGGGTTCCTGCTCAAGCGTGCCGTAAGGCTGACCGTTGGCTTGATAACCAAGAAAGAGCAACGGAGTCACGTCGAGATTCACCATCGCGTCGAGGGTGCTGTAGCTGCTCGACACGATCAACTTCGACCACCCGAAATCGCTGCTCAACGTCGCGTTGTAGAGCCGATAGCGCCCCTGCCCTGGGCCACCCAGCGCCGCACCGCGTTGCTGCAGGTCCCCATAGACTGGCTTCAACGTGGTCGGGTCGAGCGCCACGCTGGGAGTGCCTTCGCTGGTGAGGTTTTGCGCCATCGAGGTGAGCCGCAACGACGTCTTGTCCGTCGGCGTCCACAACAACGACAGGCGAGCACCCTTGACCCGGCTCTCGTTGACATCCTTCTTGCCCAAGCCCGCATCGTCGACGAACCCCGGGTCGGTACGATCGAATACATTGACCCGAACCGCCAGCTTGTCGGCGACCAGCGGCAAGTTCAGCATGCCGCGCACGCTGAAGCCGTTGCCGCCGCCAGAGATACTGTTGCCGCCCAGTTCCACCCGTCCCTCGATGCTCTGGGTGTTCGGTGGAATGGTGATGAAACGAAGCACGCCACCGAGGGCGCCGGCGCCGTACAGCGTACCCTGCGGACCGCGCAATACCTCGATGCGTTGCATGTCGGCCGGATCCAGGTCAGGCGTCAACGAAGCACCGGCCACAAACACGCTGCTCGAGCCAAACGGGGTGTCGTCGATATAAATGCCGACCGATGCACTGGCCTGCTGTGAACCTGAAGCGATGCCGCGGATACTGAGCTCCGCTTGCCCGGGACCGCCAGAAACAACGTTGAGGCCAGGAACCGAGGCAGCATAGTCCGCGAAGCTCTGCAGGTGCTGCCGTTGCAGCTCTTGGTAGCTCACTACCGATACTGGAGCAGCCACATTTTGCAGGGTCTCGGTCCGCCGGTTCGCCGTCACGATCACCGTGCCGAGCTGGGTGGCTTGCGCCCGATTTTCCTTCTTGGTGTTGGTGTCCTGTGGCGCGGTCTGATCGGCCGCGCCGGATTGGTCCTGGGCCAATGGCGCCGCGCCCTTCGTGAGAACGCCCGACGCGGCTTCCGCGCTGACCGAAGCAGTAGCCATGGCAGCCGCGATGGCAAGAAACAACGTGGTGAATGCCCCGACTTTCTTGTGCATACCATTCTCCCCAAGAGGCTGTCAGTGCCCCGACTCGCGGCAATATCGACCTGTTTTTCTATTTTGTCAATTTTTTCAATATTTGAAATTTATGCACAAGAAGCGTAGAAGTTTCTGGAACACCGGACCTGCGCGTTCCGGCGCGCGTGTGCTAAAAGTTCGCCATGCGCAAGACTTAGGGACCGAATCGACCGCGATGACACTCAAACTCAGGCCGCTGCATCCAACACCCGAACCTGGCTCCGCGCTGCGCAGCCTGCGCAAGAACAAGCACCTGACGCTGGCCGAGGTCAGCGCGCGCACCGGATTACCCATCTCCACGCTGTCCAAGATCGAAAACGACAAGATGTCGTTGAGCTATGACAAGCTGGCGCGGCTGAGCGCAGGCCTGGAAGTCGATATCGCACAACTGTTCGAGTCCGACACGGCGGCACCACCGGCGAGGGTTCATGGCCGACGCAGCGTGACCCGGGCTGGCGAAGGGCTGGCGGTGGAAACCGACAACTACAGCCACCTTTATCCAGGTGCGGATCTGCTCAACAAACACCTCGTTCCGATCATTGCCGAGCCCCACGCCCGCTCGCTTGCCGAGTTCGGGGAGCTGGTCCGCCATCCAGGCGAAGAGTTCGTCTATGTACTGGAAGGCACGGTTGACCTGCACACCGACCTGTACACGCCGGCGCGACTCGAAGCCGGCGATTCGATGTATTTCGACAGCGGCATGGGCCACGCCTATATCGCGGTGGGCCTCAAACGTTGCCGCGTACTTTCGATCTGCACCTCGACCCAGTCCCAGTTGATCAAGGCTAGTGGCGCCGACCAGAGCAACCCCGGCAAAGTACGCAAACGCACTCCCGCACGGCCGGTCGCGAAAGGGAAGAAACGCCCAGGCTCGCGCGCGAAGTGACTCTGTCCGGGAACAGCTGGGGCGCTCCTGGCCACTGGGAAATTCATTCTTTCCCATATTGAAACTTTTCCCCCCGAGACTCTGCGGGCTCGTTATTTGTTCACGCGCCCTGCAGGACGCCCGTAGTCAGTCGCTGCGCCGCAGCGTCGAGTCAGGCGTCTGACTCAGCGCAAGCTTTGCTGCGCTGGCAATCGCGGTTGTGCACGTTCGAAGCCACCGCAGACTTCATCGATCGCACCCGCATAAAGGGAACTACGGTCCAGACCGGCCTGAGCAGCCCTCGACTCGCGATATCGGCACGCTTGTAAAACCCCGGCCTCAGGAAATCACCGCGGATCGCGGCGGCGGCGTCCTGACCCGCCGCCTGTCGCGGGCTTGCGGGCCGAGGGGTTCTTCACGCTGCCTTTCGTCCGGGCCGGCGCACGCTTCGCCACCGGCGGCGCTTCGTCATAGCCGACAAACTGCTGCCGCAGTGCATTGACGTCGCCAATCCGCTCGAACATGTCGCCCTGCACGCGCGTCACTTCGCCGATAAGCAGGCTGAACAAGCTGGTGACGGCACCGAAGTTGTGCCAGACACGATCGGTGTCAAGCGGCAACATCAGCACGTTGTCGGTCAACTGGCGTGCCCAGTAACACTGGGTGTCGGTGATGATGATCAGCGGAATGCCGCGCGCGCTCACTTCCTCGGCGAGGATGCGGAAGTGCCGTGTATAACGGCGGAAATCGATCAGCACCACGCAGCTGTCCGCGGCCGAATCAAGCAGTACGTCGGCATAGGCACCATCCGTTCCATCGGCGAACCGGGTGCGCGGCTTCACTTGCTGCAGCAGACTGGCCAATCCCAAGCCGAGGAAACGACCGAGGTGGAAGCTCGCCACCGACACGCGCTCGGCGGCCACCAGCATTTTCACGATGGACGTCCATTCCTCGGTTCTGGCCAAGGCGTAGGCCGCGGTCAGCAAGCGGATATCCGTCCGCAGGCTTTCAGCCACGAAGTCCGTTCCGCGCACACGCCCGGGATTCTGATACAGCGGCAACCATGGGGCATTGCCGCGCAGGTCCGTCTTCAGCTCGTTGAGGCCCGCGTAACCGAGGGTACGCAGGAAACGACCCACGGTCATCGAGCTGACGCCGACGCGCTCGCCCAGCGACGCCGCCGTCTCGAACGGAATGCCGCTGATGTTGTGCAACAGGTAGGCAGCGATCTTCTGCTCGGACGTGGTGAACGTATCCCACTGGCGCTTCAATTTGTTTTGCAGGTCTTTGATCATCTCGGTGCTCAACGGGAAAGCATGGCTTGCGCGCCCATGGTGGCGTGCTTCTCCACATGGCCCATGCGCAGACACAGGAGGTACAGCAGCACGGCGGACAACGCCGACACGCCGCCGATCAACACAAAGAACCAGCCATGCGCGAACTGGCTCCAGAGGGTACCCAGGCCGCCAGCGAGCAGATTGCCGAAAAAGCCCGCGAAGAACCAGGTCGCAATGCTGGTCGCACGAAATCCTTCTGGCGCCATGCGTCCGAACAACGCCAGGCCGGTGGGCAGGATGTACAGCTCGCCGATGGTGAAGAGTACGAACCAGGCAGCCAGCCAGACCCAACTGGCGCGCGTTCCGTGGGCCTCGCTCCATCCGGCGACCAGACCTAGTGCCACATAAGACGCCGCCACGATAGCCGCACCGAACGCCATCCTGCCCAGTAGCGGGGTTTCGATGCCGCGTCGTGCCAGTCGCGCCCAACGCGCCACCAGCACCGGCGTGAACGTAAAGACCACCAGGGAATCGATCGCTATGAACCAGGTCATTGGTATGGTCCAAGAACCTACCTGGCGATCGATGCCGGTATCCGCCCACAAGGCAATCGTGTTGCCGACCTGCTCGTAGGCACCGCGGAAGATCACCACGATCGCGGCGATACCGATCAACAGCGCGAAGCGATCGCGGGCGGCTCGATCCATCGGCGGGCGGGCCGCCCGGGCGGCTGGCCCACGCGTCGGCTCGGGCGGCAAATAGCGACGACCGCCCAGATAGATCAGCAGCGACAGCAGCATGCCGAAGCCGGCCGCGGCGAAACCCCAATGCCAACCGTACGCCTCACCGAGCGTGCCGCATACGAACGGCGCCAGGAATGCACCCAGGTTGATGCCCACGTAATAGATGTTGTACGCACTCTTGCTGCGCGCATCGCCTTCGCGATAAAGGCCCTCGATCTGGCTGGCGAGACTGGGCAGGAACAACCCGTTGCCCAGCGCGATCATGCACAGCGCGGGATAGAACAAGGCCTCCGACGACATCATGAAGTGTCCGAGCGCCATCACCGAACCGCCGATCACCACCGCGCGCGCCTTGCCCAGCCAGCGATCGGCGACGATACCGCCGAACACCGGAGTGAAATACACGAGGGCCGCATAGGCGCCGTAAACCAGCGACGCGTACTCCTGGTTCATGTCCAGGTGCTTGGTCATGTAATAGACCAGGATCGCGCGCATGCCGAAGAAGGAGAACATCTCCCACATTTCGGTCAGGAACAGCACGGTCAGGCCGCGTGGATGGCCAAACCAGTTCCGGTCTGTCGATGAGGTGGTCACCAGGGACATCACGTGGACGGGTCTCCTCGCTGATCGCGCAGGTGCACTATGACGTGGCCGAGGTCGGACTGCCCCACAGTGCTGGCGGGCACCAAACGGTGCCGTCTTCGTACACCACCGGCGGCGAGCAGTCGGCAAGCAGGCTGATCGGGCCGTCGAGGTCCACGACATCGCACAGCTGGCCGACCACGAAAGAGGGCGCCATCGCCAGCGACGAGCCCCCCATGTTGCCTACCATCAACTCGAAACCCAGCTTGCGCGCTGCGTCGGCAATCGCCAGCCCTTCGGTGAGCCCGCCACATTTGTCCAGTTTGATGTTGATCACATCGACCCGGCCGACCATCTTCGCGAGATCGCTGCGGTCCTGCACGCTCTCATCGGCGGCGATGCGGATCGGCCGCTCCAGACCATCCAGCCAGGCCTCGTTGCCCACCGGGAAAGGCTGCTCGACCACATCCACCCGCGCCTCCACCAGGGTCGGCAGCAGCCGTGCGAACGACTCGCGCGTGAAACCCTGGTTGGCGTCAACCATCAGCCACACATCCGGGCGCGCCTTGCGTACGGCAAGCACGCGCTCGGCATTGCTGTCGTCGTCGGTGAGCTTCAGCTTGATCGCGCGCGCCGTCGCATACGCACTCGCCCGCGTCGCCATCACGTCCGGATTCTCGGCGCTCACGGTATAGACGGTGAGCAATGGCTTGGGCGCGTTCAGTCCGGCCAACTGCCACACCGGTTTGCCCGCACGCCTAGCCTCCAGGTCCCACAGCGCACAGTCCAGCACATTGCGCGCGCCGCCGGCGGGCAGCATTTGCTGCAGCTCTTCGCGCGAGATGCCAGCCTCGATCCGTGCACGCAGCGCCTCGACCTGTGCCTGCATCGTGACTGGCGTGTCCTGGTGATAGTAGACGCCCTGCGCTTCGCCGCGACCGACGAATCCATGCTCGTCGGTCAACTCGACGATCAACGCGTCGAACGCGGTAAAGGTGTAACCGGTGATATGAAACGGCGCCTTGATTGGCCAGCTCTTGAGGCTGGCCTGCAATTGCAGGCGCCCGTAGCCTTGGGAATTCATGCTGCTTCCTGTTGGAGAGAGTGCGGCGACAGAGCTGTCGCCGCACTCAGTGGTTTCGGAGCCTGTGAAAAAAACCACTTCCTGTGGTTTTCTTCTATCGTGAGCCCGGTACAAGCCCGGGCTCACTCACGCGAATCAAGCACTTGCGTGCTCGATCCGCGACCGGCCATCGGGCAACCGCTCCTGCGTTGCCTCAACTCGGGCATCTCTGCCCTCGCCATGGCCGGGCTGAGAGGTTGAAAAGTCATAACCTCTCAGAACCTGGTGTTGAAGCTGATCATCCGGAACGCCACGATCAGCCAGGCCAGGTAGACGGCAGCGAACGCCAGCACGGTCTCACCCAGCAGCACCCATCGACTGCGTCGCGGCGCCATCCATGTGCGCACCGCATGGATCACGATCAGCAACACGCCCAGCAGGGCCAGCACGCCAAGCACGTACAGCACGTACATCCATGGCGCGGCGCCACCCTCGAGCAACAAGCTCGGGGCGCTGGCTATGGCCATCATCAGGATCAGCCAGCCGAGCAGCGTGCCAAACAGCACCAACGCACCCAGCCTCGACCACAAACGGCTGCGACGTTGCGCCGGGGACAATTCGAGTTGCTTGCGGTAGTGCCGGCGCAGCAGCCATCCGCACAACCAGACCAGCAGCGCAGACAGCGTGAACAACTGCGCCAAGGTGGCCCACAGCTTCACCGAACCCAGGCTGCGCAATCCGTTCACGCGCTGGAAGATCATCACCGGCACTTCCGCATCGGTGGCCCAGTAGAGGATGTCGCCATTCGCATCAGCGACGAAGTCCAGCTTGTGCGAGCCGTTCACCTGCTGGTATTGCAACGGGCCCACCTCGCGCCAATGCAGCGGTTTGCCCGCAGGATCGTTCATGCCGGCAGCGGTAATAGTGCCATCAGGCAGCGCCCGCACCTGGCCCTGGGTGACTGCGTACAGCATGCTCAGGCCGCTGTTATTGCGGCGGCTGGACAGGTACCAGCCCGCGACCCTGGCCGCATCGGCCTTGGCGGTTGCTGCCACGGGCAGCTGTTTCGACTCGGTCGGGAAATAGCGATCGAGGAACGCGGAGAACAAGGCCGCGCGGATGACGTGCGCGCCGCCCGCATCGCCCGAACTGTTGAACGACATGAACACACCCACGTTCGCATCGAGCAACAGGTGCAGGTCGGTGTGGAAGTAATCCAGGTCACCAGCATGCCCAATGATGCGCTGGCCGTGACTGTCCTCGTGATAGAAACCCAGCGCGAAGCCGTTCAAGCCGGGAGCTTCGGTGTGCTGCTGCTTGTGCATCTCGACCGCGGTCGCCTGCTGCAGGATGCGGGTATCGTCGTAACGGCCATCCTGCAGTTGCGCGATCATGAAATGGGTCATGTCCAGCGCGGTCGTGCTCATCGCGCCAGCCGGGGCCGGATTGACGATCTCGAAGGCCTGTTCCTTGCCGTCCGAGGCCGTCGAGTAACTCGCCGACATCATCGGCACCATCGCTGCCGGCAGCGGCTGCCGGAAGCTGGAGTGCTGCATGTCCAGCGGCTTGTAGATGTGCTGTTCGATGTAATCGTCGAAGTCCTGGCCGGATATCCGCTGCACGATATAGCCCGCCAGCCCGCAACCGTAATTGGAATACGCCACCACTTCACCCGGCGCAAAGATCCGCACCGGCAGGTGGGTCTTCAGGTAGTGCTCGAGGTTGACCGGCTTGCCGTCGGTGGAAATGAGATTGCGCGCCGTATCCTCGAACCCCGGCGTGTGTGTCATCACGTCGCGCAAGGTGATCGGCTTGCCTTCATACGGCGGGATCTTGAAGTCCAGGTAATCGTTGATGTCGCGATCCAGGTTCAGCTTGCCCTGCTCGACCAGTTGCATCACCGCTGTCCAGGTGAACAGCTTGGAAGTCGAGCCGATGCGGAACAATGTGCTGTCAGGCGCAATCGGCGTGCGCTTCGCCAGGTTGGCATAACCATAGCCCTTGGCGAACAGCACTTTGCCGTCCTTGACCACGCTGATCACGCCACCGGCGACATCCCCACGCGCCAGCGCCAACGGCATCAGGCCGTCGAGGAAGGCCGCAAGATCCTGGTTGGTCAACTCGTGCGTCGACGCACCTTGCAGATCGGTGGTCGCCACCGCGACGACAGGCACGGGCAGCGCAGGAGAAACCACCGAGGTGGCCGTTGCCGGCTTCGGCGTTGGCACCTGGGCCATCACTGCACCGCTGACCCAGGTGATCGCGAATGCCGTCACCAGCGTGGTGATCCAGCGCGACCATCCCGCACCGACGGGGGGATGGCCAACCTCCCGCGGGTCCTGATACTGACTGAAAGCGCAGGCACGATCGCGCCCTCGCTGCACATGGCGAAGCTGCATGACGTTCCCCTCCGAATGATCGCGTGGACGACCCACCCATCCATTGGTACATAGCTAACACGTCATTGTCAATGTTACTTTGGTAACATAATGTGGTGCGACGCCAGCGGCCGCCGTGCAACGCAGCCGCACGCTTCAATCCCAATTGCGTGCAGGCTCAGCGCGCGCCGGGCGGCGCAATCGCATCGCCGCGTCGCACGTCCGGATCGTCCAGATGCCCGGCCTTCCACATCATCGCCCGATGAATGCGCTGCCAGCCGCTGGGGTGGTCGAAGAACAGGAACTCCTCGACCGGGCCTGGATGCATCTTGCGGTATTCGGACAGTTGCACGGCCGCCTGCGCGAAGCCATCGGGCTGGCGTGCCGCATTCAAGCCGAACGCATCGGCTTCGGCCTCCATGCTGCGCGTGATGGTGTTGTTCACCGGCGTCATGGCGAACATGAAGATCGCGAACAGCGCCACCATCAATGGCAGCCCGGCCACGTCGCCGACGCCACGTACACCCCAGCGTGCGCCCCAGCGTCGTTCGGCCCAGCTGAAACCCCAGCGTACGAAGGCAAAGCCGAGCACGATGATGATGCCGAAGAACACGATGCCCTTGTAGACATGGTTGAGCACGTAGTGGCCCATCTCGTGGCCAAGCACCGCCTTGACCTCTTCAGACGTGCTGCGATGGAGCAGGTTGTCGTTGAGGCTGATCCGGGTGGTACCGAACATGCCGCTGACGTTGGCGCTGATGCGCTTGCTCTGGCGCGAGGCATCGAACCAGTACACGTCGGTGGCGGGGATGCCGTTGGCACGGGCCATCGACAGGATCTGCGCCTTGAGCGGGCTGTCCGGCAGCGACTTGTAGGTATTGAACAGCGGCGAGACATATACCGGTGCGATGGTGGCGACGAAGATCGCGAACACGATGGCCACCCCCGCACCCCAAAGCCACCAGGTCTGGGTGGCCTTGCGCACCACCCCATAGATGACCACCAGCGCCACCGTGGCCAGAATCAGCTCGACCACCAGGCCCGTGGCCTGTTCGCCCAACCAGGCACCAAGGGTCAGGTTGGACAATCCGTACTGGTGTTCACGGAAATAGTCTTCGTAGAGGTTCCACGGCAAGGTCAGCAGCGCAACCAGCACGATGTACTGCACCGCGTAGATCGTCGTCTGCAGCCAGCGCCAACGCGTGGTGCGCTCGGCCAGGTTGCGCATCCGCGCGGACAGCCGCGTGCCCAGCAGCAACCAGGCCACACCCAGCGTGACCAGCAGATCCCACAGGATCAGCCAGTAGCCGCCTTCGAAATACGCATCCGAGTTGGCCCGCTGTGTTGGCGTCAACTCGGCCATGTAGGCATTCGTGGCGGTTTCGCCGTTGAAAGCAGGTGACTGCGCCGAAGGCGCCTGCGCCATGACAGCCGGTGCAACTGGCGACGGCGTCGCCTGTGCATGGGTCACGCCGACGACAAAGAGTGCGAGCAAGACCACAGCAACCAGCTTTTTCATGAAGCGCCCCAACCCCTGATCCCCAGTGAAGAATGCAAGCTAGCGCAACGTGGTCCTCGTCGCCACCACGTACAATGGCGCATCACTCATACCGGACCCCCAGATGCCACCCCTGCGCCTCAAACGCTACCTGCTGACCGGCTTGCTCACCTTCATCCCGTTGTGGGTGACCTGGCTGGTCTTCAAGTTCGTGTTGGGCGTGCTGGCCGGGATTGGTGCACCGCTGGTCGCCGCGCTGCTCGGGGCGCTGTCGTTGGTCGCGCCGCGTGCCGCGGACACGCTCAACGCGCAGTGGCTGGTCTTCATCGTGGCGTTACTGCTCACCCTCGGCGCGCTCTACCTGCTGGGCTTCGTGGCGAACCGGGTGATCGGCCAGCGCTTTCTGAACGGTTTCGATGCGCTGCTCGCGCGCATCCCGCTGGTACAGACAATCTACGGCGGCACCAAGAAGCTGATGGCGGTACTGCAGAACAAGCCCACCGGCATGCAGCGTGTGGTGCTGGTCGATTTTCCACGCCGTGGCATGAAGGTGGTCGGTTTCGTCACGCGGGTCATGATCGAGGAAGGCAGCGGCCGTGAGATGGCGGCGGTGTACATCCCGACCACCCCCAACCCCACCGGCGGCTACCTGGAACTGGTGCCGGTGGAGGAGCTGACCCCCACCGACTGGACGATGGACCAGGCCATGGCCTTCATCATTTCCGGCGGTGCAGTGGCGCCGGACAGCCTGCCCGCCCCGCCCTCGGCGTCCCCGCGTCCCGTCGAGTCCGACCGCGGTGCGTGATTCGCCCCGGACCCGCACCAGCCTGCGGTTACCCTGACCTTTGACACTGTCTGGCCCATGACGATTGACCTAGCGTAACCCGCCGTGTCCGCGCTCCCTGGGAGCCTGTCGGGCTTTGGTGGTCGAGTCGAGAATTCGGCTGTGCGAGGGCAGATTGCTGACGATTCGCAGGTCCATAGTGGTTCTATGGACCAAG
>Ga0208357_1000921_pt1 | contig 22489 bp, 21 predicted proteins | sample NGESurdeep092012_6_FD_184487 | JGI IMG/M metagenome (GOLD analysis project Ga0208357, IMG submission 184487) | Arctic peat soil microbial communities from Barrow, Alaska - NGEE Surface sample F52-2 deep-092012 (SPAdes) | ecosystem: Environmental > Terrestrial > Soil > Wetlands > Peat ... | reverse complement strand
CAACCTCCCGGCCCAGGCCGCTAGACGCGCCCGTGACAACGACAACCTTCTGCTTCAAAGACGTAGGCATAATTCAATTGTATCAGGCTGATGGTGACCCTGCGGGGACTCAATTGGAAAATTGTCTGGGATAATTTGGTTCGGATGAGTCAGCAACTTGAAGAATTAGGTGTTGACGATGGGGAGGCTGACAATGTTTAGTATACTGCATTCCTCAACTAAGCCAATCGAACTACTAGATTCAAAACTGTTTAACGAGGAGACGTTCTATCCAGCTTTTCTCAAAGACCTAAACAAGTGTCAAAGCGAGATCATCATTGAATGCCCGTTCATTACCTATCGCCGTCTAATGACTTTGCTGCCTGTACTAGAGAAGCTAAAAACACGAAAAGTTCGTATAGCCATCAATACGCGCGATCCGAAATCACACAGAGACGATTATATGCGCGACGACGCACACGATGGTATATCTAAATTGCAGCATATGGGGATACAGGTGCTTTACACCGGTAACCATCATCGTAAACTGGCCATCATTGACCGAAAAGTGCTTTACGAAGGTTCTCTCAACATTCTTTCCCAAAACGATAGTTGTGAGATCATGCGCCGCATTGAGTCAGTACAACTGGCTTGGCAAATGGCGAACTTCGTGCAAATCGACAGGTTTTTAAACTAACTCTAATACAACCAGCGATGTATACTGGTTCACATATGAGCGGCTACAAGATAACCGACAAAGATATTAATGGTATGTTGAACTATCTACGCGTTTTTCATCCAGAAAATGCCAATAGGGAATTTGCCAAAGAAATGCTCGAATACATGAAGGCCAGTTACCGCAGACTGGCACTGACTGACCCCGGAGCACTTGATGAGCTATATGAGAGTTTTAAGCAATCTAGCAACAAAGGAAAGAGCTAGAAAGCCACGAGGTTCACCACCTGGAAAGATGAACTTCAAATGCCTCCCGCACTTTTGGCGAATTATCCTGCTCAGACGCGATTTTACGCCTCCTTTCCTCGATCTCGATCATATGACCTAAAGACGGCATAGTAGGTACAGGCATTGCTGCGCGTCGTCCGGTCTTGTCCAAACCTGCTAGCGCTTGCACAAACGGGGCTATAGATTCTTCGTACTCAAATTGTGGACGAAGAGCCCAAAGATTTAGGCCATAGTGTAGGTTTATAGCATCTTTGATACGATCTTCGACGGGAATTTCTCTACCAAAAGCTCCGGTGATATATGACCTTTGCTTGCGGGTTGCTCGCAGTGAATCTCGAACTTTTATGAAAATGCCAATGTCGGCAACGATTTTACCTTGCTCATGGTTATCCAAGAAGCTCGAGCACACTCCCACCTTTGCGGCAACTTCTTCCAGAGTCAGATTATTATGCACCCTGACTTCTCTCAAACGTTTGCCTATTTCAGCTTCAAGCGGACCGGCTTTGTCGTATTTTGCTAGATCGCTTTGCCAATCACTGCAGTACTCAATCCTACCTTTAAGTACCTCTGATACAGCCGCCACGAAAGACTCCGTCGCCTCGCCGTAATTGACGTCCGCCCTAAAACTCCACAGATCTTCTCCGTAGTGTTGCTTTATAGTTTTTCTTATCTGTTGCTTAAGCGTTCTAGCCATCTCGCAACTCCTTTCAGTTAGGTTGTTATCGTGTCACGAGGAACAATTTCCCAAAACCTGCTTTTTGGTAAATAGCCACTTGACGAGATCATTATGAATTGTTTGCACTTATTATATCTGTGGATTTTCCACCTATAACAAGCTAGAATATAGATGAATTATGGTGTCAAATTAGATGAAACTTACTGAAAGTGAAATTCGAGATATTGTTAAGCTGCTTGAAACTGGCAAGTCGTTGCCGGATGAATATCGGTTTAAGCTGTTTGATCATAACCGTGAGGTTGAGCTGATTTGGAATGGTAAATCGAATGAAGTCGAGAGTGCCGTGCTACCGTTTCAGACTATCGAGGTTGTTGACGAACCACGCTCTGAAGAAAGCGCCAAAGCCCAGCTTGGCTTATTTGATTTTGATAACCGTGGCCGTCAGATCAAAGGATGGACAAACAAACTTATCTGGGGAGATAACAAGTACATACTCAGCAGCCTCAAGAATGGTCCTCTGCGTCAAGAGATTGAAGACAATGGCGGCATAAAGCTCATCTATATTGATCCGCCTTTTGATATTGGAGCCGATTTCAGTATGGATATTGAAATCGGAGGTGAAACTCTTACGAAAAAGCAGAGTGTGCTGGAAGAGATTGCATACCGTGATACTTGGGGCAAAGGAGCTGACAGCTATATATCGATGATATATGAAAGACTTCAGCTTATGCATGATCTTTTAGATAACAATGGCAGCATACTCGTACATTCTGATTGGCATGTAAGTCATATGTTAAAGCTTGTACTCGATGAAGTTTTTGGTAAAGAAAATTTTCAAAATGAAATAGTTTGGCAAAGAACAGACGCACATAACGATGTAGTGAAAAGGTTTGGTAACATACACGATACAATTCTTTTGTATTCCAAAAGTGAAGACTTTTATTTTGATGGGGACGCATTTAGAGATCCTATATCCTCTCAAAATCTTAAAGAATATAGTTTACTAGAATTGCCAGATGGTAAAGTGGTGCCTTACAAAGGCAATGAAGGTATTGAAGGTCGTCGAATGAGAACTGTTGATGCTACATGGAAAGGATCAAGGAATGTATTTAATTGGAGAGGTGCAAAACCATCCGTCGGTCGCGAATGGATGTATGATCTCAAAGGAATGGACGCAGCTCTAGAAAGAGGGGAGTTATTTCTATCCGACCATTCAGTTGGTGCAAAAAGATGCAGAAAATATTATTTTGATCAAAATAGTGGACTAAGAGTACAAGATATTTGGACAGATTCAGGAAGAATGAAAGGAGGTAGCGAATATCAAACTCAAAAACCAGAACCTTTATTAGAGCAGATTATTCGTATTTGCTCACCTCCCGATTCGTTGGTTGCTGATTTTTTTGCAGGTTCTGCCACAACTATGGCAGTTGCCGAGAGACTAGGCAGGAAATGGATTGGGTCAGATCTCGGTAAGTACGCCATACATGTATCGCGCAAAAGAATGATTAGAGTCCAAAGACAACTTAAGAAAGAGGCTAAGAATTACAGGGCTTTCGAAATACTAAACCTGGGTAAGTATCAGCGCCAGCATTATATTCAACAGAATTATAGATCACAAGACGATGCCGTTCACGCTGCATTACAAAGCGTCAAGGAGCGAGAGTTCACTTCACTAATTTTGCAGGCATATAAAGCGGAACCTATTCAGGGTTCAGACGAATTTGCTGGTCAAAAAGCTGGACGAATGGTGGCAGTTGGTCCAGTTGATATGCCAATTACTCGTGATGGCATCGAAGAAGTGGTGAAGTCAGCAGTTCGTTCCGGGTATAGTCGTATTGACGTCTTGGCATTTGAGTTCGAGATGGGCATTGCACCGTACGTTCAAGAAGAAGCTAAAATTAAAGGGGTGGATTTAGCTCTAAAAACTATACCCCCTGAAGTTTTTGATAAACGCGCAGTTGAAAAGAACCAAGTTAAGTTTTACGATCTAGCGTACATCGAAGCTAAGGTGAATAAATCCAAGCTCTCAGTCTCCATTGAGCTAGCTGACTTTAGTGTTTTCTATAACCAAGATACACCTGACGAAGAAATTAAACCTGGTACGACAAAAGTCGTTATACGTGATGGCCAAGTCATAAAACTAACTAGCGATAAAGAGAGTGGCATCGTGGATCAAGAGGTCTTGACTAAGAAGTGGACGGACTGGATTGATTACTGGAGTGTTGACTTCGATTTTACGAGCCGTAAAGAGATAATTCGGGTCAAGAAAGCCCGTCCCGAACAGCTGGACATTGAGGGTGATCCTGCAAAAAATAAACTAAATCTAGAAGAGTTTGAAGAAAAATGGACTGGCAATTATATTTTTGAAAACGAATGGCAAAGCTTCCGTACTAAAAAAGATCGTTCGCTAGAACTAAAAACAATTGCCCATGAATACGCCGGAACTGGCGTCAAAAAAATTGCTATCAAGGTTGTTGATATCTTTGGTAATGACACAATGAAGGTTATTGAGGTAAAAATATGAGTAAGCAACAATCCATCCAGGACATTACGTCCTATCTAGGGGATGGCTTTATTCAGATACCCGCCCAAGCCCCGAGTACTTTCTCCTTTAACGACGTAGGCATAGAAGATCTTAGACGATGGATAGAAACTCTAAAAACCAGTCTTGAGGCTTTAAATCAGTCTCAGTACTTAACTGTAATTCCTGAAGGTCTCTTAAACAGTATAAAGTCCGGCCTTGAACAGGCACGAAATGCAGCTTCATTAATTACTTCTGGCGATGTCAACTCGCAAAATAATTACAATAACTTAGTAGCGCAAGTTGAGAACTTAATAACAACCGTAGCACCTTACCTCAATATAGCTGATATTAACAACTACAAAGATCTTCAAAATAAGGCTCAAGCACTTATAGACAGTACGAACGATGAAATTGCTAAACAGAAACAGCAAAATCAAAGGCTTAATTCTGGAATAAGTAGAATCAGCCAGAAAGCAGATTCATTACTAGGTAAAGTTGATTCTGGGGTGCTCAATAAAGAGCTCGATGACCTCTCGAAATCAAAATGGCACATAGGCATACTGATTATTAGCGTTCTTGCTGCCGCCTGGATGACTTGGATTTTAATTGGTAGATCTCAAGATTTTACGGACGCTATTATTAAGTACGTAGGTAACCCAAATATAAAGATTAATTGGGCAGTATATATAGCAAAATGGGTTGCTAGTTTACCTTATATCATCATCCTTATCTTTGCTTTAGTTGAAAGTCGCAGACGCATATCTTTGATTGATCAGTTCGTATTTAGATCTCGCGTTGCAAAAAGTCTTGAAGGTTACCGCCTTTTACTCTTGGCTGATCAGGATCAATTTGTTGGGGAAAAAGAAAAAGACCAGTCTAGACTTCAAGTTAGTCAGTTTATGATTATGGCAATCTTGGAGTTGATTAATCAGCCGAGTAAAAAAGAGAGAAGTTCTATAGCATTACGATTTAAAGATCTATTTGAAGTTAAAGCGGATAGCGAGTAAAAGGACTTTGAATGGCGCTCGATAAAAACTTCCCTACCAACCCTTACGAAATTTTAGATCCCGATATTCGTTGGTATCCAGGCGATAAAGAATTTGAAGATCGAGCAGCACAATTAGTGCCTCCGTTAGTCTGGACCCTGAGACGAGATGTTAAGCATTGGCGTGATGCAAACTATAAAGGTGCAAGTGCAACGAGCAAAGCATTACTCAACTTTTGGTTTAAGACTGAGCATTGGCAACCACGAGCAGATGGTACCGTACAGCAATTTCAATTTTATTTCGCTCAACGTGAAGCGATTGAGACTATTGTTTACCTATATGAGGTCGCAAAAGCTCGTGATAAGTACGACTTGATTCGGTTTTCTAGTCGCCAAGACATTCAGCCAGATATGTTTGATGAAAACTGGACACGCTATGTCGTTAAGATGGCCACTGGCTCTGGCAAAACGAAAATACTAGCACTGGCTTTGGTGTGGAGCTATTTCCATAAACTTTATGAAGAAGACTCGGAACTGGCGCGCAACTTTTTGGTTATTGCTCCAAACGTCATCGTGTTTGAACGGATAAAAGCAGACTTTGGCGGTCTAAAAGTTTTCTGGAGCGACCCGATGATCCCAGACGATGGCCACATGAACCATAACTGGCAAGAAGACTTTAGCAAAGTTAAGCTCCATTTACAGGACGAGGTGAAAGTTACCAATCCGGTTGGCAACATTTTCCTGACAAACATTCACCGAGTGTATGACAACCAGAACCACGAGTCATCGTTTGAAGACGCAAACACCATGGATTATTTCCTAGGCCCTAAGCCTGTCGGTGCCACAAATGATTCAAAGACTGACTTAGGACAAATTATTCGTGATGTTGATGAGCTAGTGGTGCTCAATGACGAGGCACATCATATTCACGATCCAAAACTCGCTTGGTTTAAATCAATTGAGGATATTCATAATCGTTTAGTGCAGAAGGGCGGCAAACTGCCACTTCAGATCGATGTGACCGCTACACCCAAGAAAAATAATGGCGCTATTTTCGTCCAAACGATCTGTGACTATCCTCTGGTTGAAGCTATCCAACAAAACGTGGTCAAACATCCCGTTTTGCCTGACGAGGCTTCTAGAGCAAAGATTAAGGAACAAACAGCCGGTCACTTCGTTGAAAGATATAAGGACTTTATAGACCTCGGTTATTTGGAATGGAAGAAGGTCTATGACGAACAGATCAAAAACGGCAAGAAAGCCATTTTGTTTGTTATGGCTGATGATACTACCAACGCCGATGATGTAGCCGAATATCTACAATCGACATTTCCGGCTTTGGCTGGCGAAGCAACAATGACCATCCATACCAATAAAAGTGGAGAAGTATCTGAAGCCGCGAGTGGTAAAAGCTTAGAAGAGCTGAAAAAGCTGCGTGACCAGGTTAATAAGGTTGACAGTAATGAAAGCCCAGTTAAAGCCATTGTTTCAGTTTTGATGTTGAAGGAAGGTTGGGATGTGCAAAATGTTACGACCATAGTCGGTCTTCGTGCCTACTCATCTAAAAGCAAAATTTTGCCAGAGCAAACGCTCGGCCGCGGTCTAAGACGAATGTACCGCGGTACAGACATAAAAGAACTCGTAAGTGTAATCGGCACGGGAGCGTTCATGGAATTTGTGGAACAGATCAAGAGTGAAGGTGTGACACTTGAGTACCGGAAAATGGGTAGTGGTACCGAGCCAAAAGCGCCACCGGTTATCACCGTTGATGACGAAGACCCTAATAAAGACATCGAGAAGCTCGATATTGAAATCCCGCTTCTAACCCCACGAATTACACGCGAGTTTAAAAACTTTAGCGACCTAGATGTAGCTAAGTTTCCATTCAACCCTGTACCCGTTCGTGAGTATAGCGAAGAAGAAAAGCGCGAGATCATATTTGTCGATATAGCCAGCGAAAAGATCAGTCACGCCACTGAGCTAGAAAATATTACTCCCGACGCGACTGGAGCAACCAGCTTCTTTACCGGCAGAATTATGATCGATCTACGCTTAAAAAATACTGGTGGCTACGACGTGCTATATGGCAAGGTTAAAGACTTCATCCAAAATTATCTGTTTGGCCACAAAGTGGATATTAATGACACAAACATCTTACGTAACTTGTCTGAGTCTCATGTTCGCAGTCTAATTCTTGAAACATTTAAAGACCAGATTAATAAACTGACTGTGACAGACAAAGGTGGGGCAGAGATTATTAGCACTATCAAGGTTAGCAAGACCAGATCATTTGTTGTCCAACAGCAAGAGGTTATGGTTCCAAAGAAAAGCGTCTTTAACAAAATTATTGGTGATAGTGGGTTTGAGCTTAAGTTTGCAGCCTTCCTGGATAAGAGTGACGATATTATTTCGTTCGCTAAAAATTACTTTGGTGTCGGATTTAAATTGGATTATCAAAACTCCAAAGGTGAGATATCAAACTATTATCCCGACTTTTTAGTGAAAACTAAGCCGAATGAGTTGTGGGTCATTGAAACAAAGGGGCTTGAAGATGTTGATGTAGCCTTAAAGCGCAAGCGATTGCAGCAATGGGTCGAAGACGTTAATAAGCAGCAAAATAAAATCAAGGTTCATGAACTTTTTGTGCAGGAAGAAAAGTATAAAGAGTTTCGCCCCTCTACTTTTGAAGAGCTCATTAAGCTATTCAGCTAGGCCTCTTTCGCCCACAAACTATTAATTCCGAAATTAATATTAATGTAAGTATTTATTCTCTGTTATTTTAACTTGCATATTGTTTGTTTATTATTATATATAAATATATAGACACATTATATTACCCTCTTGTTACTATTATATTATGCCAAAGACTTATAGAGCACTTAACCAGCAACAACTAGATATTCTCTTAGCTCTTTATAAATTTCGTTTCTTAACTCGTGATTTAATTGCTAGCTATCAAAAAAGCTCAGTAGCTTATAGTCATTATCGATTAACGAACTTACTAGAACAAAAATACATAGGCAGACATTACGACGGTAAGGATAGACTACACGGTAAACAAGCAGTCTATTACTTAGCTACTGACGGTATTCGGTTTCTTAAACAGCATGAAGAGTTAGATTTAAACAGTACTGCACTGAATCTTATGTATAAGGATAAAGAAGCTCGGGAGCCATTTCGTGAGCTTTGTTTAAATACTGTCAGAATATTTCTGAAACTCAGTGAATTTTACGGTAAGAACCTGACCTTTTACAGCAAGTCTGAGCTTATGGAATATGATTTCTTTCCCAAAGTATTGCCAGATGGGTATTTTCTCATAGAGAGCAAACCATACTTTATGGTGCAGATGTCTAGCACTACTACGTATTCAGGACTGCGGGGGAGAATTGGTCAGTTAGTCAAACACTTTGCTTCGGATGACTGGGATGCAAGTGGCCTAGAGTATCCAACTATTGTGCTTACTAGTGATTCGCCGTATTTAGAGCGTCAACTACAAGGACTTATTAAAGGACAGCTGCATAAACGTGATTTAGATGAAGATGATATGAGATTCCTGACGACTACACTGAAGGCGCTCTTCGGCACGAAGAGCCGAAGAGCGGCGGTCTATACCACTGACGATGGGAGGCTGGTTCCACTGACGTAAGCTCATAGAAAAACGAGCAGTTTTCAGCCTTGCTCAGGGCTCAGGGCTATAACGTCAGCTGTTATGCTGAATAATCTCCGCCCATCTAATGCGGTCATAAGCAGCTCGCAGTAGATCAGATGCCAAATTATCGCTGAATGTATTATCTTCAACCAGTTCATCCATCATCCAAGCTAAATCTGATGCTTTGCCGGATAAGGTTTTATTATTATGAACAAGACTCTTTAGATAGTTATGTAGAGCCAGGTCATTATTAATCCATAGGTTGGCTAACCAGGTCTCTCTATTACTCCAGCCTTCGTATGTTTCTGTTTGTGCAGTGTATGCAGTTTGTCTATTCTTGGTAGCACCTCTTAGAATGTTCATAGTATTTACTCTCCTCTCCGGCTGCAATTAGGGCAGTCCAGCTTATTGTTGATGATATGTATTAGCTCTAGTGAGCTGGTTATGCTCAGATTGTCTGCCAAGTCATAATACTGACAGGCACAGACCTCTTTTAAGGCTGCTTTTTCTAGTGACAGTCTACCGATAGACCGTCTACTTAATGTTGATACGTTCATAGTTTTAACTCCTTTACTTTACGTAACAGGCGCATAGGACATCCCGCCAGCCGCTCTGGCAAGGTGGAGACTTGTACTACCTTGCAAGAGGGGTTACGGGATGTATCATGAAAGGCCTACGTAAAGGGAAAATTTATATATCCACGTCAGAATAAAAGCATTATTAATGTTAGAATTTGAATATGAAAATAAGAGTAGTAACCTGGAATATGGCTTATTGGAGCCATAGGCAACTTCATAATAATGCCTGGGATTACTTTCTAAATACTATTGATGCAGACTTCTACCTAGTACAAGAGTCAGTAAAGCCAATACAACTAGAAAATGAAAACAATTTCATATGGCATAATGCAGGCGATACTGCTGGCAGAAGAGATTGGGGCAATGGGATTTATAGTAAAAAATATAAACTAAACCAAGAACCCGTAGAATCAATACAGTCTTGGAATAAGCAGACTTTTGATGAGATGTGCGTCGTAGCCAATTCACGTATAAATACCGATGTTGCTCTGACCATAATCAATATCTATGGACGAATGGATAAGGTGGGGAGTGAGAAATATAGCATCGCAAACTTGCACAGGGTTTTATCCGACCTTACGGGAATATTTAATGGTCATTATGGCAAGAGGAATATTATTCTTGGTGGAGATTTCAACGCATCTACTCAATTTGATATTAAACAAAACAATAATTCGCACAAGATATACTTTGATAGATTGGAAGACTTTGGGCTTAAAAACAGCTTTGACTTAAATGGTAATACAGAATATGTCCAAACTCATAGACATAATATAAGCAAGCTTAATTGGCAAAATGATTATCTATTTTTTAGTAAGCAAACTGCGAAGGGTTTTGTTGATTGCGAAGTGATAGACAATGAAGAAGTCAGACGTCTCAGTGACCATAATCCCGTTATCGTTACCCTAGATATATAAGTTTTGGATACAAAGACAGTGCTATACTCAAATTAGGAAAGCATACTACGGTCCCTGCTTAACCTTTACACTCGTGATAGGGGTAATCTACTCACTCAGAGCATATATGAGATGCTCATCGTTGTTTCTGGGAGAGTTAACGTCTTCGCTCACTTCAAACATTTCAAGTCCATTGTCTTCGTAAGGACGCAGCAGAGGCTCTATGTCATCTCTGGTCACTTTCGACGGCTCCAGCCAGGAAGATTCGTCTTCTTGATGCAATATAACTGGCATACGGTTATGCACGCTCGCCATCTCTTTGTTTGGCTCAGTCGTAATAATCGAGTATGTCATAATCTCTTGACCTTCACTATCTTTCCAGGTTTCCCAAACACCTGCAAAGCTAAATAGATCCATTTGTTTGGGATGAATATAAAACGGTTGTTTACGCTCTTTTGGAGTTAGTGGCTTTCGCCACTCATAGAACCCATCCGCTGGAATAAGAGCCCGTTTCTTGAGAATGACGCTTCGCCACATTGGCTTTTCGAATATGGTATCGTCACGAGCATTGATGAGCTTGTAACCGATACTAGGATCTTTAGCCCAGATAGGTATCAAGCCCCATTTCATAAGCTCAAGATGACGTTTGCCGTCCTCACTCTCAGTAATAACGGGCATGACTTGGCCCGGAGCCACGTTGTAGTTTTCCGAGATGTCTTTAGAAACGCTGGCCAGATTAAACCGTTTGGCTAACTCATCGACTTTCTTATGGAGCGTATAGCGGCCGCACATAACTTTAATTGTACTAGGAGGAACCTCATGAAAGAAAAAATTGACGAAGAAGTAAGCGTAATTATGTACTACAGCGCCCGTAAACGCATTGCGCTGCCCCGCCTCATTCATTGGCAAAATAAAGAATATGAAGTAGGCAAAATCGGCTATCACCATACCGTCAAAGAAGGCCAGACGCTGCACCACATATTCGAGCTGGTAGATAAGCAGGAAACGTTATGGTTTAGGCTCAACCTCGACACCAGCAACTTGCACTGGAAACTGGAGGCTATCCATGATGGACTTGCCACTTAACTACAACCAGCCGATGACGATGCATATCGACCTTAACTCCTGCTTCGCCATCATCGAACAGCAGGCCAACCCGCTGATCCGTAACAAACCCGTGGCGATAGCGGCCTATGATACGCCAAGGGGCGCTGTCATAGCCTCAAGCTACGAAGCCAAAGCCTTAGGCATCAAGCTGATGGTCAACGTACGCGAAGCTAGGATGCTCTGCAAAGACGTAATCGTCATGATGCCTGATCCGGAGAAATACTTTGACGCTCACCGACGGTTTAAGAAAGTGCTGCTTAACTATACCGACGAAGTAACCCCTAAGTCCGTCGATGAGTTCGTAGTGGACTTCAAAGGTTCGCGGGCCGTACAGAATGGACTCAGTTTGGAAGAAGTCGGTTATAGGATCAAGCAGGACATTAAAGAGTCGCTGGGAGAATATGTCACGGTCAACATTGGCATTGCCACCAACCGCTTCCTTGCTAAGGTCGGCGCCGGTCTGCATAAGCCTGACGGGCTGGACGTCATTAGCGCCGAACATTTAAGGGATATGTATAGCAAGCTGCAGTTAGACGACCTGCCCGGAATTAACACTCGCTTCCGGGCGCGGCTCAACATGGCAGGCATATATACACCCCTGCAGTTCTTGGATGCTCCTGTATGGAAACTAAAGCACGAAGTCTTTCGCAGCATCGTCGGCTTCTACTGGTACTTAAGGCTGAGAGGCTTTGAAATAGATGGGGTAGATTTTGGCCGCAAGAGTTTCGGCCAGCAGTATGCCTTAGGGAATAAGACGAGAGACCTGGAGGAGCTATCCAGGCTACTGATGAAGTTGTGCGAAAAGACCGGCAGGCGTTTGCGCAAAGCCGGTTGCGTGGGAGGTGGCGTGCATCTCTGGCTAAATTTTGAAAACCGGATGTATTGGGCGCAAGGTAAGAAATACCGTAAAGATGTCTATTCTACACAGGATATATTCTTATGCGCCCAGAGGCTGCTAAACTCTGCCCAGATACCAGCCCGGGTTACTAACATGGGAGTCACAGTTTATGACTTGCATCCTTCGACGCCAGAGCAGCTCGGACTATTTGACGACACCAGGCTTGATTCAAAATCTTTAGCGAAGGCTGCGGACCAAGTCAACGATCGCTACGGTGAGTTTACAGTTGTACCGGCTATTATGGCCAACATGCAGGACGTGATACTGAAACGGGTGGCGTTTGGTAGTGTTAGGGATTTATAGCAGCTTATAATACCTTGTTAGAGGGGTTACAGGATGTATTATTGTATTTTTTAAGTCATAGCTTAAATTAAGGACTATCACAAGTATAGCCTCCTTCGCCATTGGAGTAACAGTCTTGAGACGTTACTCCAGATGGGCCTTGTGATGTGCAGGTTTCTACCTCTCCACCTGGTTCTGGTGTGCAGTTAGTAAAAGTTTCACCTGTTGGCGCCGGAGACGGGGTTGTTGTGGGTGCAGTATATGTTGGAGTGGTCGGTGTTGTTGTACTACTACCTTGACTCTGAGATTGTTGAAGTTGTTGTTGAGCTTGAACAGCATTTGCGTTAGCTTTTTTAGCAACAGACTGGTAGTGACCGATGATGAGTATTACTACTACTGCTATGACGAACAAGCAGATACCGGCTATAGCCCCTATTCCATAGCCTGAGCGTGCATCGTCCTCCGAATGTTCATTCATAATTATTTATACTATAACCTATTAGGAAGGTGAAAGTATTTTGAGGTCGGTTGCTCCGCCTAATGCTGGATTCTCTTTTTTAGCTCGATTTATAATACCCCTAATTGTTTCTTTTACTTCTTGGGTTGTCATTGAAGTATTAAGTCCTTTTTCTAATTGGGGGCCATATTGCTTATCACCACCTATAAGAAATTGCCCTCTGGGAGTTCCTATTTGAAAACTGTTACTACTTGTAACTAGTTCAATTGCAGGCTTATTGCTATTGAAACCCGCCACAATAAACTCGACTTCGTGATGTTCCTCTAGTTTAAAAGTACTGCTCCCCCAAGCAGCTACTTGTCCGGCTATATCAGAGAGATTAGTTAGATTATTATTTTCGACAAGTTCAACCATAGTATGCATAAACTGATTCATTTGGGCGCCATTGAAAGTACCAGCAATTCCTATGGCAGTATCTAATCGAACCTTAAATATCTTTTTTTGATTGGTGCTCCTACTAACTTCACGCTCAGGATTTTTACGATCTACTTTTATAACAAGAGTTTCAGAGCCAATTACAACATCTGTAGGACTTTTAGCAGCAATAATTAGACTCATGCGACTATTATACCTGGATATCCCTGTTATATCTCTATAAACTTGCGTTCCAATAAGATCTTGCGGATTTTCGAATAGTTTGACGTATTATTGATATATTTAATGTATGAAGCTCATCCGCTATCGCCAGCCATCGTTACGCAGAATTGTTGGGTACACGGGTGCTAAGCGACGCCTAAAACGATCCTTAGGTATTAGTCAGGTACAGGCCTGGACAAGGCCGAGCAGACTTAAGCAACGAGCAAAGTATCAGATTGGGTGGTATTCGCCATCTATGAGAGTTGTTCGCAATACTTCTAAGGGTAAGTTTCCAAGTTTTTTGGGGATGTTCAGTAAAAAGCGCTGATTACAAAGTACGAGTAACCGTTGGAACCGCCAGAAATGTCGGTTTTTACTTATTACCCCTTGAACCTGGCTCTAGAGGAGACCGTAAGCCATACGGCAATCAAGCAGCGCGAAGGCTGACCGAGTTCCTAGACAAAAACGCTTAAGCATGTAATTGCTGGTGTTTTAGATTACACTGTTAGTCATAATGAGCAGGAAAAATATCCTCGATTGCACTGACGAGCAGGCTAAACGATTTTTCTTACAAGATTCGCAATTTTGCAACTTTGATCTACCTCCTTATTTTTCTTTCAAGAAACTGCTTAAAGAAGTAGATCTTAGTTTGCCAGATGGCCTTCTATCAAAATATCCGTCCAAAAGAACCGAATCGGTAAACTATAGTCTTCTTAGCAACAAAAACGGTAGATACAATTGGAGACCGCTGGAACTTATTCATCCTGTGCTTTATGTCGAGCTAGTTAATGTAATAACTAAACCACAGAATTGGAAGTTTATAAAAAACAGGATAAACAAATTTAATAGGGATGCGCCTCTCATTACCTGTACTAGCTGGCCGGCAATCAACATTACAAAAAAACAGGAGCAGCGCGCTGCACAAATAAATGAGTGGTGGGAAGATATGCAACAGCAGTCGATAAAGCTTGGCCTTGAATATAACCATCTCTTCAAAGCCGACATATCCAACTGTTACGGAAGTTTATATACACATGCTATAGCATGGGCCTTACACACAAGACAAACCGCGAAGAAGAATCACAAGGATACTCTTCTTGGTAATCGAATTGACAACTGTATACAGGCGATGCGGTATGGTGAAACGAACGGAATTCCTCAGGGCAGTGTACTCATGGACTTTGTCGCGGAGTTAGTTTTGAAATATATTGATAGTGAACTTGCAAATAAACTAGGTAAGCGCATTGGACAATATAGAATCCTTAGATACCGCGACGACTATAACATCTTCGTGAACACCCCAAATGATGGGCGTGAAATTTTAAAATCACTCTCAGAAGTCCTGGCTGACGTAAAAATGCAGCTTAATGACGAAAAGATATTAGAGACAGAGGATGTCATTACAGGGGTTATAAAGCCAGATAAGCTAGAGCTGTTGAACGTACCAATGTTTATGGTAAAGATGGCTACGGACAGTAAATCCAGCTCTTTAGAAAATGCCAACAACTTTCAAAAAACAATACTGCAGATTTACAATTTTTCTAAAAAATACCCCAATTCAGGCTCCATTCCTCGAGTTTTGACGGAAATACGAAAAAGAGCCGATAAAATGCCTGTACCAGAAAAATTTAAGGAACCATCAATCTCTATCCTAGCGAACATGATAGAGAAAAATCCCAGGTTCATACCTAACATTCTTTCACTTATTAGCAGCCTCTCCGAAAGTAGTAGTGAGGCTGACAAAAAAAGGATTGTTGACTCTGTAATAACCAAGCTTAAGGCTATCCCAAACACAGGTTATCTCGACCTTTATTTGCAGCGTATGACGTACAGCATTTATAAAAAAGCTTACGACGAAAAACTAACCAAAGTCGTTTCAAACAGCAAATACCAGAAAGATATATGGCAAAGCGACTGGTTAGACAATTTGGGCAATGACGGAAAAAAACTAAAGAAGATTGTCGGAAATGAACCGATCATTATCACTTCAAAGCTAAAGAAGATTACTTGGGAAACGCCAATTTGGGAAACTGAAATCTACAGTGAGCGCATCTGGGAAACGAGTCCGTGAGTTGATTACTTGAATGCTGATTAAAGCTCTCTTAGAGTAAAATGTAGCCTATGACACTTGAGCAATTAGTAGAGGCCTACGGTGAGAAGTTTGTAAAATACATCCTAGTAATTGGCGCTGATGTAGAGATAAAAGACGTTAAGCTAACGGAAATTCAGAGTTCTGCGGTTGAAGCTTTGCGACCACACGCAGAGCAAGTCCTAATTGAGCAAAATCCGTTTCTAAAAAATAGTCATAAAATGGGAATACTTGGGGCGGTAAACCAGGAAGGCAAAGCGTCAATTAGTGAGGTGCGAAAGCTTTGTGGCGGTCAAATGCCAAAACCAGGTAATCATAGCGACAAGCTTCTCCAATTGCTAACAGAGTTTGTAATAGACGCATATCCAGCAACATTGATTCTGCCTGATACAAATGACCCAGTAGGGCGAACATTGTGGCCTCATATTTCGTCCTTGGCTTTTCGTCACGAAAAAAGTGATGAACTACTCGTAGAACTGCTGAAAGATCAATCAATCTCTCGTTTATTTCCAGGAGCGCCTGATCCTTCCGAACTCATTGGTGATAAATCTAAGCAAACTGAGGTCATGGCTAATATTAGCTGGTCGAATGGTAGCGGTGGCAGCTTTCAACTTGTTCAGCTACCAGAAAGCATTACAGCGGCGACTTTTAGGCGAGCGATGCTCAACGGCGAGGCCAGTATAGAGGATATATTGGCTAAAGTTCCAGAAATACTTACTGAAGTCCGTAAGCTGGCCGAGGGCAAAACCATTAACGTCCCCGTTGTCGTAGGGCTATCGAACATTGTGATTAACAAAGGAGAGAGCGTAACTCTCAATAATGGTTTATTACGTCCAATTCGTGAAGAAGACAAAATATGGAACTTGTGGAAGCCCGACACGGCGCCTGAAGTCAAAGCGGTACTCGTGACAACTGCGGAGCTTAGAGTTATTCATAAATCAGTATGGAAGCCGGGCGAAGGAACTTCTCCTGAGGAGTTTGCAGCCAATGTTGAGAAGCAGAAACCTATCCTAGAGAAGGTACATAAAACTAATGAGCAGACCATAAACAAGTGTCGTCTGGCTCTATTACTTGCATCTGAAGAAGATAAGCTTATTACCGCTACTGATATAACGCGGAGCATGCTTAATCCTCTTGCTGCGATTGCCCCCAGTAGCTGGCGTAGAGACGCTATGAATATATACCCAGAGGTTCAAATAGATAAGAGGCTGGCTGAAAATATTACAAAGTGGTCAAGGTTAATTGCAGAGAAATTTCCGAATAACCTAGACCTGGGAATGCGTCGCTTACTTTCAGCTACAACTTCGCGGCTTGACCCACTCGATGGATTTGTTGATGCTGTCATATGCTGGGAAAACGTTTTTGGTACATCTGAGGGCGAAGTGTCGTTTAGGGTTTGTGCATCTATAGCTAAGGTACTTGAGCCAGATAATATTAAGAGACGAGAGTTGTTTAAAATCCTAAAAGATCATTACGATAAAAGAAGCAAATTAGTACACGGTGGTAGTGAACCGAGCATAAGTGATTCATATAAGATGAGAGATTACTGCATAAAAGTAGCGATCCATATTATCAAAAAGGTTATCTCTGACGACAATCTAGCATCGGCAGATTCTGCATCTAGCAGGAGCAAACTAATACTATTAGGTACGTAGCTGGATTGGCTTCAGTCTTTCCCAGAAACTTGTAGAGCCTCTTTCATGGTAGCAGTTTGCTGCTTACTGCTCTTTGCCGAATCAGTCTTCTGGTTATTGGTCGTAGAAACTGCTGGTTTTTTCGGGCTAGCTTTCTTTGGCTTCACGTACACCGACGCATACTGTTGCCTTGAAGCCTCAACTACTTTCTCAGCAATTTCAGCACTGCCTTCATCTTTAAGCAGTACCGTCTCACCAGACAACGGCTCTTGGGGAGTAATAGCTGTCAACTTCATATAGAAATTGAAAGCCGGTAAGTTTCCAATATCACCCTCCTCGATCAAAGGACGAAAGCGAGGCAATAGTAGGTCCTCATCCAACGGGCTACCCGTCCGAAAACATATGACGGTAGAGACATTAGCCAGTATGGCTTCAGTTAGGCGTTGTTCATCCTGCTGAGCAGTGGATTGCTGAGCAATCGTTAGAAACAACTTATACTTCCGTGAAGCCGACAACATCTTCACAAACGGCGTTGTAGCAAAGTTCTGAAACTCATCAACGTACAGATAAAACGGCCGTCTATCAGCTTGGGCCATACGGGCCCGACGTTCCGCGGCCAGCTTGAGCTTAGCTAGGATAGTCGTGCCAAATAAGGCGGAGGTGTCCTCACCCAGCTCACCCTCGGCAAAGTTACATATTAAAATCTTGCCGCTATCAATAATATCCTCGAAGTTAATAGTAGACTTGGGTTGTTCCAGGATTCGTCGGGTAGGTTCATCACTGTTAAAGCGATCAATCCGAGCCGTCAGTCCCTTACTCATGCTGACCCGTTGCCACTCTCCAGCCGCACTAAACTCTCCCTGCCAGAAGTCCTTGAGATCCTGGTCATCAAGTTTAGATACAACGGCATTACGAAAGTCTTTGTTTCTGAGTAGCTTGAGGACTGTAAACAAAGTAGCGTTTTCAACCGTAAAGGCGGTACGAATGGTATTACGCAGCATAGCTTCAATGCGGTGGGCATTAGCTTCATCGTCAGAAAAGACTTTCCGCAGTACCGATACCGCCGCTTCAGTAACCCGGCCTTTTTCCAGCAACAGATCATTGTCGCTCAGTCCGGTTGGCAGCTCCAGTAAGTTGATCCCAATCGGGTGAGTAATATCTATAGGGTTGAGGTACACAACATCCTTGATACGATGCTTTGGTATGTGTCTCAGAAGGTCTTGAGCTAAGTCGCCATGGGGATCAATCACGGCCAGTCCTTTACCGGCTTCTAAGTCTTGGACGATAGCATACTCCAGCACGGTGCTTTTGCCGTTTCCCGTACCACCTAAGATATAGACATGCCGTTCCCGTTCCGCTGTGCTCAGCCCGATAGCCGTCGTAGCCCCATGATAGTTATTTTCTCCCAATATCACGTCAAAGCCATCCTTATCGGCTAGCCGCTTCATAGCCAGCGGCGCCGGTAAACTACGGCTTAGCGAATGAACGGTATCCTCAGCTGAGGCAGTGTATGGAAAATGAAACAATGCGGCAACTTCTAAGACTGACAACAATGATGAATTGTCAGTTAGCGCCGACGGCAAACGATGGGTGAACTTAAACCGCTCGAAACGTTTAGCCAGTTCAAACGGCCAGCTATACTTTAGCACCAGCCTTTGGAAGCCCTCGTTATGGATTGCGCTGACGGCAGCCTTGAGCCCGTGAACTCTGGCAGCTTCATCTTGGGTATCCGCTGAACGCACATAGGCCCTTATATCGACCTGCATAATCGGCTGGGACAGTTTGCCTAACATTGAGGCATCGATGTTCTGCTGATGGACAGTTGGCGGAGCAGGCTGTTTATGACGCGGCTTATAGTTCAGCAGCATGATAAGCAGAGCCTTCGGAATTGCCCGAATAACAGCAAAAGTGACCGAAACAACCGAGCCTATGAAATGCCAAAAGCCCCGGTCTAAATCAACACCCTCACCATGCATGAGTTTGTTATGTACTTTATTTATAGCCTGGGACGACGCTGGAGCGACGACCAGCTGAAAGACCATGAGATCTTCAGGCGCTAGTTGGGTCATGGTATTGGTGAGATACGCCATCGGATCATGGTCATCAGGTGTCGTATCTGTCGGGAGTGGCAAAGCAAAATGCCTGAATTGCTCAAACTGCATCAGTTGGCCGTTACCAATCTGACCAGCAGCATCCGGCAGATAGTCTTTTGCTTCTGCAAAGCGAACATCCGGCAAGTACGCCTTAACGGCTTGTTTGAAATTAGTTAACACTGTTTTTGGCATACGTACTATGTAGCGAATACCGTCCTCTCTGGAGGCCGCTATTTCAAGTGCCAGAACAGTTTTATGGCGCCGCAGTCGCTCATTACGGGAACTAATACTATTGAGGCTATGCAGCATAGCCAGGAATTGAGATGTAGCCTTTGGAGTCTTGCTGACAGAACTTGGTGGTGTCAGCTCCATAAAGACTGCTGACTCATTGATTAAATAGCGAAAGTCCAGGGCATCAAGGATACGTCGGGCTATAGGCAGTACAATGAAACGGCCAATGAGGTACAGAATAACTGCCAACACAAACAAGTTGATAATTACTGAGGTGGTAGAGGTACCAAACCAGTGCTGGAAGAAGTTGAGATGGGGAGTCGGTGCAGTGTAGGAAGACGTTGTTGAGGACGGTCCATACGAAGGATAGTTGTATGGTTCATTATACGGCCAGTTATTGCCTATACCGCTAGTCATGGCTCCTTACTCCGCTATCTGGTATAAGAGTAGCATTAATTGTGCATATTACACCACATATACACAGGGATTATCTTGCATTATAGTAGTACTAGTACTACTATAAGTACATAAGCAATTGGTTCTTTATCAATTCGGCTAATCAGGAAACAGTTAGTAGTATTTGTAGTACAATAGGTGTATGACACCAGTACCACCACGATTCCAAATTAAGACAAGTGACGCAGTACTTAATAAGGCAAAGTCCATTGCCTATGAACGCGGCTTAACCTTAACAGATTTTGTATTGCAATTACTTGCCAAAGAGGACGATGGGCTTAAAAAACTCATTGAGAAGGACATCGCCGGCCGCAAACGACCTGGCAGTCCTCCAAAGTCTTAATCCTTAATAGCTCGCTCAGTTTAGCCGATTGTTGAAGTTTCGCACATTGCTTGCCGAGGCTCATTTTGCTTTGGCGAAGAGTAAAGCGAGGGTAAAAATGAGTAGGACAAAAGGCGCAACTAACAAGAATAAGCAGCCCATCGAACTGAATATGTCCGAGGGAGAGCGCTTGAATGTGCTGGCTGACCTGATCCTGGGAGTAATTACTGACGAGCTAGCCACTGAGTCAGCGGAGAGTGGACATGTCGCCCCAACTTTCTAATAAGAACGCTGTTGCCGCGATACGCGTGTCTACCGACAAGCAAGGCCGGGAGGGCGATTCGCCCGAAGCACAGCGGGAGCAAATTGAGCGCTTTGCCGCAGCTCGTGGCATCAAAGTCAAACAGTACTTTGTCTTTTTAGAGTCAGCCTCAAAAGATCAGCAACCGGTTCAGCCCGCTATTAACTACTGCAAGAATCCGAAGAACGACATTCAGCTTTTTATTATCAAGTCCATAGACCGCTTTACGCGTGGTGGCTCGCATACGTATGACGAACTAAAGATGCAGCTTGATCACTGCAAAGTAAAGCTTACCGATATCTATGGGGTTATCAGCTCCGAGGAAGTCAATACGCTTGATCACTTGGGTTTTGAGTATAAGTGGAGTAAGTACTCGCCCAGCAAGAAATCAGAGATCTTGGAAGCCGAACGCGCCAAGGACGAGCTGCGCGATATTATGAGCCGTATGATCGGTGCTGAGATACGCTACGCCAAGCTTGGCTATTGGATGCGCCAACCGCCATACGGCTTTATGAGCGAGAAAGTCGAAACTAAGCACGGTAAACGCTGCATCCTGAAACCCCATCCTACTGAAGCCAAGTATATAACCATGATGTACGAACTGCGCGCAAAGCATATTCATGACGAGGATATCATTGCTAAGCTCAACGAACTCGGTTTTACGACCAGAATACGTTACAAGCGGGACACACATGACCGGACTAAGGTAACTAAAAAGGAAGGAGGCGGCCCATTAACAGTAAAAGCTATGCATAAGCTATTACGCAATCCTATATATGCGGGGATAAATGCAGAAAAGTGGACGGGCGGTAAGCCGGTTCGCTGCGTATTTAATGGATTGGTCTCAGTTGACCTATTCAACCAAGCTAATAAAGGTAAAAGGGTTATTGTCGAGGGTGACAACGGTGAGGTAAAAGTCTGCACCAAGCGACCAGCTGAGCATCTCATTACTAAAGGTAGGCGCAACCCTGACTTTCCATACCGAAAGTTTATACTGTGCCCAAATTGCAACAATCCATTAACCGGCAGTGCTTCAAGGGGCAAGAACGGTAAACACTATCCGGCTTACCATTGCAGCAATCACGGTCACTATTACCGCATACCCAAAGATGAGCTGGAGAATACAGTTGCGGCATTCATTCGTAACCTCATCGTGCCAAACGACAAAATACAGACCGTTATGGACGCAGTGGCGGCTGAGTGGAACTTACGCAACCAGAGCCAGCTCGAAGAGCTACAAGGCATTACAGATCGCATAGAGGAGCTTAGGAAAGACGCGGTAGCAACTATGGATAAAATTCGTGTTCTTAATTCACCAACGGCTATTAAATTCATGGAGGAGGATCTCATGAGAATAGAAAAGCAAATTGATACACTGGCAGAGGAAAAAGCCAGGAAAGAAGCCGAACGACCGGCTGAATACAAGCGGGTACTGGCTAGGGTTAGATATTTCTTGGAAAACCTTGATGAGCTACTCATAAAACAGATTGATCCGCTTAAAAAAGCTCGACTTTTCAGCGTTATTTTCAATCAAACCCCAAGCTATGACAACATAAAACTTGGAAAAAAAGAAACACCCCTTTTTACAGGGGTGAATCCAATCTTCGCACTACTCAAAGCGCAACAATCTCCAGTGGTGACCTCACGGGGAATCGAACCCCGGTTGCCAGGATGAGAACCTGGTGTCCTAGCCGCTAGACGATGAGGCCGCGAGGTAGCTATTAAGCTTCGGT
>Ga0208357_1000920_pt1 | contig 22525 bp, 19 predicted proteins | sample NGESurdeep092012_6_FD_184487 | JGI IMG/M metagenome (GOLD analysis project Ga0208357, IMG submission 184487) | Arctic peat soil microbial communities from Barrow, Alaska - NGEE Surface sample F52-2 deep-092012 (SPAdes) | ecosystem: Environmental > Terrestrial > Soil > Wetlands > Peat ... | reverse complement strand
GCGCCGAAGCGGGCGGCCAGCAAGGCTCCTGCCAAGGCGCCCGCCAGGAAGGCTGCGCCAACGAAGAAGGCCGCGCCCGCGAGAAAGGCTGCCGTCAAGAAGGCACCGAGCAAGCAGGCACCGCCCAAGAAATCGCCGACGAAGAAGGCTGCCGTCGGGAAGCTCGTTGCGAAGAAACCGGCCCCGAGCAAGGCCGCGGTCAAGAAGGCCGCACCCAGGACCGTTCCCAAAGCCGCTCCCAAGGCTGCGCCCAAATCTGCCCCCAAGGTCGGTGTGGTGAAGAAGCCGGCCGCCGGGGTCGCCACCAAAAAAACTGCCAAACCTGTCGCGCCCGTACGCAAGGCGCCGACGAAGCCCGCTGCCCGGCCTGAGCCGATCGCCGCGGCGAGCAAGCCATCTCCGTCATCCACCAGCAAGCTCTTCAAGGGCAAGGTGGCGAGTGCCACCGCCATGGTGACCTCCAGGGCAGCCTCCTCAGAGGGGCATCCTGCCTCCTCCCACAAGAAATCGAAGAATTCGTCGTCCCTAATGAATAAACCGGCAACAAGACAACTCGATAACGGCGTCACCCGTGAAGACGGGCGCTACGCATTGCCCTCCACCAGCACCATTACCTTGCCCCAGGATTACCGTCCTTCCAGCGCCGAGGAGTACATGAGTCCGCGGCACCTGGCCTACTTTCGCAACAAGCTGCGCACCTGGCGCGACCAGTTGGTGGAGGAGTCGCGCCAGACCATGGACAACCTGCGCGAGGAAGTGCGTGACGTGGGCGACGAGGCCGAGCGGGCCACCCGCGAGACAGAAAACTCGCTGGAACTGCGTACCCGTGACCGTTATCGCAAGCTGATCTCCAAGATCGACAAGGCGCTGCGCCGGATCGAGGAAGGCAGTTATGGCTTCTGCGAAGAGACCGACGAGGAGATTGGCGTGGACCGCCTCGATGCGCGGCCGATCGCCACGCTGTCGCTGGATGCGCAGGAGCGTCGCGAGCATCTGCAAAAACAGATGGGCGACTGAATTTCAGCCGTCCATCGCATTGAAGCCCCGCCTTGCGCGGGGCTTCGCTTTTCGGATGGCAACTTGCCCCGCAGGACGACACTGCCTGCTGGCTCTCGCTCGCCTGGTCCTGGCTCAGGCTCCTGCTCCGTAGGGCGGGAACTGTCCGCCGACTCTCGTGCAAGTTCGCCCGGTCGAGGCGAGTCCATGCGATTACGACGGTCGATGGATGCGTCTACGCCGTACTGACATCGGCGAGAAATTACTACGCCAATGCCTGCGCGGCGTGCCCCTTCAGTTTCACCAGCGTCGCCGCCAGCCCGTTCGAGCGCGTAGGCGACAGGTGCTTGGCCAGGCCGATCGTGCCGATGAAGGCAGGCTCGGTAGCCACGATCTCCTGCGCGGAGCGATCCGAATACACGCGCAACAGCAGGGCGAGCAGGCCGGAGACGATGATCGAGTCGCTGGTTGCCTCGAAGTGCATTTTGCCGGCATCACCGCTGGGCAGCAGCCACACCATCGACTGGCACCCATGCACGCGGTAGGCCTCGGTCTTGCACGTTTCGGGGAACGGCGGCAGCTGCTTGCCCAGATCGATGAGGTACTGGTAACGCTCGGACCAGTCGCCGAAGAGCGCGAACTCCTCGGCGATTTCCTGCTGGGCGCTTTGTGCGCTGGCGGTTTCGTTCATCGCGGCATTATCGCGCAGACTGGCACCTGAAACGACATGCTGTAGCGCACCCTGTCCACCAGGGACTTCCTGCGGTCGTACGCGATGCCTTTCCGTTACGTGGCGGAAAGATCGCGCACAGGGTGCGCTCTTATACGGGCATCATGGTTTGGCGATGCTCCAGCGCGTGCCTTGCGCGCCGTCCTCGATGGCGATGTTCATGGCCGCCAGCTCGTCGCGGATCGCATCGGCGCGTTTGAAGTCGCGGGCGGCGCGGGCGGCCTGGCGTTGTTGCAGCAGATCTTCCACATGCGCCGCGTCGACGCTGCTCTCGCCGCGCTTGAACCACGCTTCCGGGTCCTGCTGCAGCAGCCCAAGCACGGCGCCGCCGCCGAGCAGGGCGGCCTTGGCTTCGGGTGTGCCCGACTGGCGCGCGGCGTCGGCCAGCAGCGCCAGCTCGGCCAGCGCCTGGGGCGTGTTGAGGTCGTCGCACAATGCCGCTTCGACCCGATCCGGCACGGGCCGGTCGCCAGCGGGAATGTCGACAGCCGCCAGGTCGCGCAGCACGCGATACCAGCCATCCAGCGTGCCGATGGCCTGGTTGATGGCGGATTCCGACCAGTCCAGCGGCTGTCGGTAATGGCCGCTGAGCAGGCGCAGACGCAGCGCTTCGGCCGGGTGGGCTTGCAGCAATTCGTGCACCAGCAGCACGTTGCCCAGTGATTTGGACATCTTGCGCCCGTCGAAGGTGAGCATGCCGTTGTGCATCCACCAGCGCGCGAATACCTTGCCGCCGTGCGCGCAGGTGGACTGGGCGATCTCGTTTTCGTGGTGCGGAAACAGCAGGTCGACGCCGCCGGCGTGGATGTCGATCGTCTCGCCCAGTTGCGCCGCGCACATCGCCGAGCACTCTATATGCCAGCCCGGACGACCACGACCCCAGGGGCTGTCCCAGCCGACCAGTTCCGGCGGAGACGGCTTCCACAGCACGAAATCGGCCGGATTCCGCTTGTAGGGCGCGACCTCCACACGTGCGCCGGCGATCAGCTCCCCGGTGTCGCGGCCGGAGAGCGCGCCGTATTCCGGGTACGACGCCACGTCGAACAATACGTGCCCTTCGGCGGCATATGCGTGGCCGTCGGCGATCAGCGCCTGGCTCATCGCAATGATCTCCCCGATATGCGCGGTGGCGTACGGTTCGATATCCGGCGGGGCGATTCCCAACCCGGCCATGTCATCGTGGTAGGCCTGCGCGTAGCGTTCGGTGATGGTCGAGATCGGCACGCCTTCGCTGAGCGCGGCGGCATTGATCTTGTCTTCCACGTCGGTGATGTTGCGCGCATACACCACGTGCGGGAAATGCCGCCGCAGCAGTCGCGCCAGCACGTCGAACAGCACCGGACCACGCGCGTTGCCGATATGCACAAAGTTGTACACGGTGGGCCCGCACAGATACATCGTCACGCGCTCGGGATCGAGTGGAACGAACGGTTCCGTACGGCGGGTCAGGCTGTTGTAGAGCGAAATCGGCATCGGTGAAATCCGCGAAAGGTGCTTGCTGGCCGGGCAAGGCCGGCGGCGCATCTTAACAAGCCGTGGCGGCCACCGCCTTGCCAGGGCACACGCTGGAGCCGTCGTTCCGCGCGTCGTACCCGGTTCGATCCGGGGCCATGCAACACGGCTGGCCCGGAAAAGCGGGAGGTGTCGTGTCGGAACTGAATGGACCGGGTCAGGCCTAAGCGTGTATTCAGTGTGAATTTGCTGGAATGCTGCCAGTCCGCGCGCGTGGCGTGGTGCATCGGTATCGAGTACGGGAGCGTGTCATGGTCAAGTTATGGGTCCCTGCGCTGGCGCTGGCCATGATGGCAGCGGGTGCACATGCGCAAAACGCGCCGTATCCCAACAGCGACGGCAATGCCCACTATGGCTGGGCCGACGTGCTGCGGGCCGACCCGGTGCAAGGCGTCACTCGTGCCAACGTGCCGCGGCAGGAGTGCTACGACCAGCAGGTGGTGCGGCACGAAGGTGGCAACACCACCGCGGGCACGGTACTAGGGGCGGTGATCGGAGGCGTGCTGGGCAACACCGTGGGCAAGGGAGATGGTCGCAAGGCAGCCACCGTCGTCGGCGCCGTGGCCGGTGGTGCGGTAGGCAATCGGGCCAGTCGCGGCCAGGATTACGAAAGCACCCAGACCCAGTGCCGCGATGTCAACACCGTCAGCGAGCAGCGGCGGATCATCGGCTACGACGTGGAATATCGCTATCGCGGCGAAGTCTACATGTCGCGCCTGGACTACGACCCCGGTGAGCGCCTGCGGGTGCGGGTGTCGGTCACGCCGGTGGACTGAGCCCGGATTTGATGTTGCGGAACCGTCGCCGCCGCGAGGCGGCGACGGCGTTTCAGGATCCTCCTGGCCGCCGGTCCAGATTTTTGTTGCATGGCAGCGAAAATCTCGCCATGATGTCCGTCAGCCACTTGGAACCCGCATGTCTTCAGCCGTCTATACCGCCACCGTACTCACCAGCGCCCGCGCGGCGGCTGGCATGACGTCGCGTGCGCGCCGACCGCTGTATCGACATTCGGCCGGGTAGGCTGTCGCACGCATTTCATATGTATCGACGATAAAACCCGGCCTGCGTGCCGGGTTTTTTGTTTTGGGGTTTTGATTTCACGCGACCGAAGCCGCAGGGAAAAGATCGATGACCATCCGCCATTTCTTGACCACCCAGGACTACAGCCGCGCCGAGATCGACGCGTTGCTGGAGCAGGCCGCCGCGTTCAAGCGGGAAAAGTGTGGCCAGCAATTGGCCAGCAAGTCGATCGCGTTGCTGTTCTTCAACCCCTCGATGCGCACCCGCACCAGCTTCGAGCTGGGCGCGTTCCAGCTGGGTGGCCACGCGGTTGTGCTGGCCCCGGGCAAGGATGCGTGGCCGATCGAGTTCGAGGTGGGCAGCGTGATGGATGGCGACACCGAGGAGCACATCGCCGAGGTGGCGCGGGTGCTGTCGCGCTATGTCGACCTGATCGCGGTGCGCGCCTTCCCCAAGTTCCAGGACTGGGCGGAGGATCGCCAAGACAAGGTGATCAAGGCGTTCGCGCAGTACGCCTCGGTGCCGGTGATCAACATGGAAACGATCACCCATCCCTGCCAGGAACTGGCGCACGTGCTGGCGTTGAAGGAACACCTGGGCGACCTGCAGAACAAGAAATATGTGTTGACCTGGACCTATCATCCCAAGCCGCTGAACACCGCGGTGGCGAATTCCGCGCTCCTGATCGCGACCAAGATGGGCATGGATGTAACCCTGCTGTGCCCCACGCCCGACTACGTGCTGGACGAGCGCTACATGGCGTTTGGCCGTCTGAATGCCGCACAGAATGGCGGTTCGCTCAAGGTCAGCCACAACATCGAGGAAGCCTATGCTGGCGCCGACGTGGTCTACGCCAAGAGCTGGGGAGCGCTGCCGTTCTTCGGCAAGTGGGAGCAGGAGAAACCAGTGCGCGAGGCGAACCGGCACTTCATCGTCGACGAAGCGAAGATGGCGCTGACCAACCACGGCCTGTTCAGCCATTGCCTGCCGCTGCGCCGGAACATCAAGGCTACCGACGCGGTGATGGATTCGCCCTCATGCATCGCCATCGACGAAGCAGAAAACCGCCTGCATGTGCAGAAGGCGGTGATGGTTTCGCTACTTGCGTAGCAGAAAATAGGGAATCGGTCGATCCTTGCAGGAGTTGCCATGTACATGCCGTCGTACTTTCGCGAAAGCCGCCCCGAGTTGTTGCACGGGCTGATTCGGGCGTATCCGTTCGCCACCGTGGTGACTCATGCGGCCAATGGATTCGCAGCCAACCACCTGCCATTCGAGCTGGTCGATGGCGTATTGCACGGCCACGTGGCACGCGGCAACGAACTGGTGCAACTGGATGGGGTCGAGGTGCTGCTGGTGTTCCAGGGGCCGGACGGCTATATCAGCCCGAACTGGTACCCGACCAAGCACGAGACCGGACGCGAGGTGCCAACCTGGAATTACGCGGTGCTGCACGTGCATGGTCGCTTGCGCGTGATCGACGATGCCGCGTGGCTGAAGGTTCTGCTGGAACGGCTCACCGATCATCATGAAGCCGACCAGCCGCAGCCGTGGAAGATGAGCGACGCACCGGAGGATCATATCGAGAAATCCTTGCACGCCATTGTCGGCCTCGAAGTCACGATCGATCGGATCGAAGGCAAGTTCAAGCTCAGCCAGAACCATCCCGCACGCAATCGCGCAGGCGTGGTCGCCGGTCTGCGCCGGCGCAACGGCGATGGCGACGTGGAGCTGGCTGCACTGATGGCCGAACAGGAACCGAAATCATGACCCACCAGCATCACTATCGGGTGGACGTGGAGTGGACCGGTAACCGCGGCAGCGGTACGGACGGCTATCGCAACTACGGTCGCGAGCATGTGATCCGCATCGACGGCAAGCCCGAGCTGGCCGGCTCGGCCGATCCGGCGTTCCGCGGCGACGCCACCCGGCACAATCCTGAAGACCTGCTGGTCACCGCGTTGTCGACCTGCCACATGCTTTCCTATCTGCACATGGCCAGCGTGGCCGGCGTGGTGGTGACGGCGTACGCGGATGCGGCCGAAGGCACCATGGCTACCGAAGGCGACGCCGGCCGCTTCGTCGAGGTGGTACTGCATCCCGTGGTGACGATCCATGCCAGCAGTGACCCGGCCAGGGCCGAGGCCGCACACGAAGCAGCACACCATGCCTGTTTCATCGCCAATTCCGTGAACTTCCCGGTGCGCTGCGAGCCACAGATTCAGATGGATCCGGGACCCGGGACTCGGGACTCGGGACTCGGCTAAAGCCATACCAGGCCCGCCCGCTGCTTTCTTGCTTGCCTTTCCAAGGAAACCCACATGTCACCGCAAACCGCTTCCCCGAGTCCCGAGTCCCGAGTCCCGAGTCCCGCCACCAAAGCCATCGTCCTGGCCTTCTCCGGCGGCCTGGACACCAGCTTCTGCGTGCCTTACCTGCAGGAGCGCGGCTGGGCCGTGCATACGGTGTTCGCCGACACCGGCGGCGTGGATGCCGAAGAGCGCGCCTTCATCGAGAATCGCGCGCGGGAGCTGGGCGTGGCCAGCCATGTCGCGGTCGACGGCGGCCCGGCGATCTGGGCCGGTTTCGTCAAGCCCTTCGTATGGGCGGGCGAGGGCTACCAGGGCCAGTACCCGCTGCTGGTGTCCGACCGTTACCTGATTGTCGAAGCTGCGCTCAAGCGCGCCGCCGAACTGGGTACCAGGGTGATCGCGCATGGCTGCACCGGCATGGGCAACGACCAGGTGCGCTTCGATCTGACGGTGAAGTCGCTGGGCGACTACGAAATCGTGGCGCCGATCCGCGAGATCCAGAAGGAGCACACGCAGACTCGCGCCTACGAACAGAAGTACCTGGAACAGCGTGGCTTCGGCGTACGCGCGAAGCAGCAGGCCTACACGATCAACGAGAACCTGCTCGGCCTGACCATGTCCGGCGGCGAGATCGACCAGTGGCAGGCACCGGGTGCGGGCGCGGCGGGCTGGTGCAAGCCGCGTGCCGAATGGCCGTCCCAACCGCTGCAGGTGAAGATCGGCTTCGTGGCCGGCGAGGCGGTGTCGCTGGATGGCGAGAAAATCGCCGGGCACACCATGCTGGCGAAGTTGAACGGCCTGTTCGCACAGTACGGCGTGGGCCGCGGCGTCTACACGGGCGACACCACGATCGGCCTGAAGGGTCGCATCATCTATGAGGCCCCGGGCTTGTTTGCGCTGCTGGTCGCGCACCGTGCGCTGGAAGAGGCCGTGCTCAGCAAGCAGCAGAACCGCTTCAAGCCCGAGGTGGCGCGCAAGTGGGTGGAGCTGGTCTATGAGGGTTTTTTCCATGACCCGCTGAAGACCAACCTGGAGGCGTTCCTGGCGTCGAGCCAAACCACGGTCAACGGCATGGTGACATTGGAGACGAACGGAGGCAGCGTCGGCGCGGTGGCGGTGGAGTCGAAGCACATCCTCAATGCCAGGGGTGCCACCTACGCGCAGTCGGCCGACTGGGGTGTGCAAGAGGCCGAGGGTTTCATCAAGTTGTTCGGTATGAGCAGCACGCTGTGGGCGGAGGTGAATCGGTGATGGATGATCGGGACTCGGGACTCGGGACTCGGGATTCGGGGTTGCTCGGTGCGACCCTGAATCACCTCAAAGCGTTGGTCGGATTCGACACGCGCAACCCGCCGCGGGCGATCGACACCGGCGGCATCTTCGACTACCTGCGCCAGCAACTGCCGGGTTTCGACGTCACCGTGACCGACCATGGTGCAGGCGCGGTAAGCCTGCACGCCGTGCGCGGACAACCCAAGCTGCTGTTCAACGTGCACCTGGATACGGTGCCGGATTCGCTGGCGTGGACGGCAGATCCACTGACATTACGGGTTACCGACGATCGCGCGATCGGCCTGGGCGCGTGCGACATCAAGGGCGCAGCGGCGGCGCTGTTGGCTGCGGCGAATGCCGGCGACGGGGATCTGGCGTTGCTGTTCACCTCCGATGAGGAAGCCAACGATCCGCGTTGCATTAGTGCTTTCCTTGATGCTTGTCCCGGGTCCCGGGTCCCGAGTCCCGAGTCCCGAGTCCCGCCATATGAAGCCATCATCGTGGCCGAGCCGACCCGGGGCGAGGCGGTGCTGGCGCATCGTGGCATCCAGTCGGTGCTGATGCGCTTCGCCGGCCACGCCGGGCATGCCTCGGGTGAGCAGAAACCCAGTGACAGCGCGCTGCACCAGGCGGTGCGCTGGGGCAATGCGGCGCTGGATTTCGTGGCGGCGCAGTCGCATGAACGGTTTGGCGGGCTGACTGGCCTGCGCTTCAACATCGGTCGCGTCGAAGGCGGCATCAAGGCGAACATGATCGCACCGAGTACCGAGATCCGCTTCGGCATGCGACCGCTGCCGACGATGGACCCAGATCGCTTGCTGACGCAGTTCCGCATGCTGGTAGAGCCGCAACCGGTGGAGTTGACGGAAACCTTCCGCGGCGCGTCGCTGCCAGCTGGCGATACGGCAAACGCCGAGACAAACCGCTTGATCGCGCGCGACCTCGCCGACGAACTGGGCGTTCCGGTCGGCAACGCGGTGGACTTCTGGACCGAGGCCGCGCTGTTCTCCGCCGCCGGCTACACCGCCTTCGTGTATGGCCCCGGCGACATTGCCCAGGCGCACAGTGCCGACGAGTGGGTTGCGCTGGACCAGCTCGACCGCTATGTGCAAACGGTTTATCGAATCATTGAGAAGTGTGGCCAGGGATGGCCGCTTTTTGACTCTCGTGCTCACGGATGAACGCAAGGAATACACATGGAAACGCATAAGACGCACAAGAACACGCGGCAAACCATCGTGCGCCTGCTCTCGAGCATGGGCAGTGCGAAGGAGATCCAGCAATACCTCAAGCGCTTTTCCGAGCTCGACGCCACGCGTTTCGCCGTGGTCAAGGTCGGCGGCGCGGTGCTGCGCGACGAGCTGACCGACCTCGCCTCGTCGCTGACTTTCCTGCAACAGGTGGGGCTGACTCCGATCGTGCTGCATGGCGCGGGTCCGCAGCTGGACGAGGAGCTGGCTGCTGCCGGCATCGAGAAGCACACGATCGATGGCTTGCGGGTGACCTCGCCGAAGGCGCTGGGCATCGTGCGCCGCGTGTTCCAGCAGCAGAACCTGAAGCTGGTCGAGGCGCTGCAGTCGATGGATACGCGCGCCACGTCGGTGGGCAGTGGCGTGTTCAGCGCCGATTACCTGGATCGTGACACTTACGGACTGGTCGGCAAGGTGCGCAGCATCCAGCTTGCACCGATCCAGGCCAGCCTGCGCGCGAACTCGATCCCGGTGATCGCCAGCCTGGGCGAGACCGACGAAGGCCAGATCCTCAACATCAACGCAGACGTCGCCGCCAACGAACTGGTGCGCGTGCTGCAGCCCTACAAGATCGTGTTTCTCACCGGCACCGGCGGACTGCTCGACGACAAGGGCAAGCTGATCGACTCGATCAATCTCAGCACCGAGTTCGAGCACCTGATGGCGCAACCGTGGCTCAACGGCGGCATGCGATTGAAGATCGCGCAGATCGCCGAGCTGCTCGCCGACCTGCCACCGAGCTCGTCGGTGTCGATCACGCGTCCCTCCGAGCTGGCCAAGGAATTGTTCACTCACAAGGGGTCGGGCACCCTGGTCCGGCGCGGCGAGAAAGTATGGCGATTCGATTCGTGGGCTGGCATCGACCAGCTGCGCATGCGCGGGCTGATCGAGTCGAGTTTCGGCCGCACCCTGGCGCCGGACTACTTCGAGCGCACCGTGCCATTTCGCATCTACGTCAGCGAGAACTATCGCGCTGCGATGATTCTCACGCTGGAACATGTCGATAACGAGCAGGGTCTCGCGTACCTGGACAAGTTCGCCGTGCTCGATGATACCCAGGGTGAAGGCCTGGGCCGCGCGGTGTGGCAGGTGATGCACGAGGAAAACCGCCAGCTGTTCTGGCGCTCGCGCCACGGCAATGCGGTCAACCCGTTTTACTACGCCGAATCGGATGGCTGCATCAAGCAGCCGCAATGGAAGGTGTTCTGGTACGGCATCGAGGATATGGACACGATTTCCCGCTGCGTGCGGCACTGCGCGCAGCGTCAACCCACCCTGATGGACTAACGTCATGGATACCACCAGACAACGAGTCGGCATCGTCGGCGCGCGAGGTCACACCGGTACCGAGCTGATCCGCATGATCGCGGCGCATCCTGCGCTGGAACTGGTTTTTGTCTCCTCACGCGAGCTGGACGGCCAGCGCGTCGACGCCCACGTTGCCGGGTACCGGGGCGAGCTTCGCTACAGCGCTCCCGCCCACGAGGATCTGCCTAAACTTGGCGCCGATGTCGTGATCCTGGCGCTGCCCAACGGCAAGGCCAGCGCCTGCGTGGAGGCGTTTGATGCCGCCGACGCCGATCCCCTGATTCTGGATCTGTCCGCCGACTACCGTTTCGACAAACGCTGGTACTACGGCCTGCCGGAGCTGACCCGCGAGCTTTGGCGCGGCCAGCGGCGGATCAGCAACCCGGGCTGCTATGCCACGGCCATGCAGCTGGCCATCGCCCCGCTGAAGGACCTGCTCGCCGCACCACCGGTGTGTTTCGGCGTATCGGGCTACTCCGGCGCGGGGACCACGCCTTCGGACAGGAACGACCCGGACAAGTTGCGTGACAACCTGATTCCGTATGCGCTCACCGGCCACATGCACGAGAAGGAAGCCTCGTTCCGGCTCGGCATACCGGTGGAGTTCATGCCGCACGTGGCGCCACACTTTCGCGGGCTCACCGTGACCAGCAACTTGTATCTGGCCCGTCAGCTGAAGCGCGAGGATGTGCTGCAGCGCTTTCGCGCGGCCTACGATGGCGAGAAGCTGGTCAGCGTGACCGACGAGGCGCCGTGGGTCAGTCGCATTGCCAACCGCCATCATGCCGAGGTCGGCGGCTTCGCCGTATCGGCCGATGGCAAGCGGGTGGTCGTGGTAACCACGCTGGACAATTTGCTGAAAGGCGCTGCGACGCAGGCAATGCAGAACATCAACCGCGCCATCGGCGTGGACGAATACACCGCCATCCCCTTGTTGTAGGAGCCCGCTCGCGGGCGATGCCTTTGCTTTGAAAAATCAGAACAAGAGCATCGCCCGCGAGCGGGCTCCTACGCGCAATCCAGGACACCGTCATGACCCAACCCCTCTGGCAGAAATCCGGCATCCAGATCGACGCGAAGATCATGCAGTTCCTCGCCGGCGACGACGTGGTGCTGGATCGAGAATTCTTCCTGCACGACATCACGGCGAGCAAGGCCCACGTGGAAGGGCTGGCCAACATCGGCGTGATCAACGCAGAGGACGCCGCGGCGTTGAAGCGTGAGCTGGATGGTCTGGCGGCGGATTTCCAGAGTGGGGCGTTTGTGCTGGACGGGCGCTTCGAGGATGGCCATTCGGCGATCGAGGCCCGCCTCACCGAGCGGCTCGGCGACGCCGGCCGCCGCGTGCACACCGGTCGCAGCCGCAACGATCAGGTGCTGGTGGCCACCCGGCTGTGGCTGAAGGACAAACTGCTGGCGCTGGAGAGCCACTGCCGCGCCATCGCCAGCGTTTGCCTGGAACGTGCCGCCCAGCCGTCGTTGCCGATGCCGGGCTATACCCACCTGCAGCGTGCCGTGGTGTCGTCCACCGCGATGTGGTTTGCCGGCTTCGCCGAGGGTTTCATCGACAACGCGTGGCGTGCGCGACAGACGCTGGCCCTGATCGACGCCAACCCGCTCGGTACCGCTGCCGGTTACGGCGTGAACCTTCGGCTGGATCGCGAGCACACCACCCGAGCGCTCGGCTTTGCACGCATGCAGGTCAGTCCGATCTATGCGCAGCTGTCGCGGGGCAAGTTCGAGATGGCGGTGCTGGAGGCGATCGCCAGCGCACTGCTCGACCTGCGCCGGATGGCGTGGGATTTGTCACTGTTCACCACCGCCGAGTTCAATTTCGTGCAGCTGCCGCCCGAATACACCACCGGCAGCTCGATCATGCCGAACAAGCGCAATCCCGACGTGATCGAACTGCTGCGCGCCAGCTACGCCAGCGTCGCCGCCGCACGCACCGAGATCGAGCAGTTGCTGTCGCTGCCGTCCGGTTATCAGCGCGATCTGCAGTTGTCCAAGGGCTCGTTGTTCCACGGCGTGCGTCACGGCCTAGGCGCGCTGGCGCTGGTGCCCGATCTGTTGGCGCGGCTGCAATGGAACGCGCCGGTGATGCGCGCCGCGATCGAACCGGCGATGTATGCCACCGACGTGGCGATCGAGCAGGCTGCGGCGGGCGTGCCGTTCCGCGACGCCTATCGCGCGGCGGCGCAGGCCGTTGCAGCGGTGGGGCAGGGCCGTACGCCGGAGGCCAGCCTGGCCGCCCGCACGTCGCCAGGCGCCGGCAACGACTTGCGGCTGGATGAGCTGCAAGCGCGACTGGATCGACTCGATCATTGAAGGGACGCGTGTCGTGCAGGCAATCGGCACGGGGGTGCAGTGCAAGCGGTGCAGCGACGGTGCGCGCCGCCGATCAGGTCCTGATGAAAGCGCGTCTCCAGTGTCGCACGGCGCCGGCGGCAACCAGCAGCCACGCCAGCAGGCTTATGTAGACGCCGATATCCGATACCGGTCGCAGCAGGTCGAGGTCGAGGGCCTGGGCCAGCGCATGCGTGCCGACGGTGTACATGCCCAGCGGGAACACGATGTCCCAGTCGTCGACCTCGTAGCGCAAGCGCACGTGGCGTAAACCATGGCGCCACAGCTCGAGGATCGCGAGCAGCGGAATCCACCAGGTCGCGGTGGCCCAGAAGAACAGCGTGAAGCCTTTCACGAACGGCACCAGGTCCCCCAGCGGCAGCTGCGCAGGCACGTGCATCACGAGCAGGCCGCCGGCGAGGGTGGTGATCGCCAGCGCGCCCATGTTGATCCAGTACGGTGGTGTGAAGCCGCTGGCCGCCAGCGGCAGGAACAGCAGCCGGTAGAAGATCAGGGTGATCAGGATCAGGTACAGCGCCGCGCCGACCAGGTACAGGCACAGCGCGGCGAACAGCCAGCCGAGCGCCGGCGTGGCACCGCCGTGTGCCACCAGCAAGGTCAACGCCACGGCCAGCGACTGGGTCGCGACCACCGCCACCAGCCAGCCGCCATTGATGCTGCGCCGGAAGTCGGGTTTGCGCTGCCCGGTGATGACGGCGAGCAGCAACAGATACAGCAGGCTGGCCCAGCTGACGGCGCCGGCCACGGTCAGTGCGGTGGCCCAGCCTGGCCAGTGCACGACCAGCAGGCATTGGCTGGCCAGTACGCAACTGGCTGCCGCAAAGGTGAGGAAGGCCGCGCCCCGCGCCGGGTTGGTGAAGTCGTCCAGCAGCTCCTGCCGGGCACGGATCAGTCGCAGCGCCGTCAGCAGCACCAGCAACGCGAAGGCCGCTACGTTCACGCTGAACAGCGCGTGCGCCAACATGGGCATGCCGTGCTGGTTGGCGTCGATCGAGACGATGCCGGTCGCCATGACCGACGCGAAACAGCCCGGGTGCAGTTTGCGCACGCTCGATGGTGGGGAGTTTGTCTGCGTCATGTCATCGTCCGGCGGGCAGGTGCTCGCGCCTCTGGTCCGCCCACGACCCGTCCGTGGGTCGCCGCTTACGCTGCTGCCTGGATCTGCGCCGTCAGCCCGGCTGCTTCAACATGCTGGTCAGCTGGTCCAGTTTCGCGCGATAGCCGTCCAGTACCCGGGCGGTGATCACCGCATAACGATTGGCCTCATCCCAGCGTCGCGCCTCGATCGCTTCACGCACGCCCGGGACGGTCTTGACGCCATAGCCGGTGAGCATGCCGGGGGCATAGATGAAATGCTTGAACCAGGCGCGCCCGGGCAGGCCGGCGGGATCGGTCAGTGCCTGTTCCATCCGCCCCATCTGCCGGTTGATCTTTTCCTGCTGCGCGGCGGGCAGCGCGAAGCCGGTGGCCGCGCGCCCGGCATACGCGGCCTGGAACGCCTGCGCGCTCTGCTTCAGGGCTTCGGCGGCCTTGTCCAGCGGAGCGAGGTCGATCGCAGGCACGTCGGATTCGCGCGCCGGTGGCGCCAGTGGCCGGGTCGGATCGGCGTCCAGGGCATACGCGTGCATATCCAGCAGCCGGTGTTGCTGCGTGGTGGATTTACGCGTGCTGTCGACCAGCTTGTGCAGCTCGCCGACGTAGCGGTCCAGGGTGCTGCTGAAGTCGCCAAAACGCAGCGGCAGCAGGTTGGCGTCCGCCATGCGCAGCACGATGTGGCCAGCCACCTTGGACAGGGCCACGCCGTACTCGAAGGTGGGGTCGCCAAAGCGGCTGTAATGGTCGAACGAGTCATAGCGCGAGTGGTAGATGCCGGCGTCGTCGTCCTCCCCGCCGAAGCCGAGATCGAGGGTGGTGATGCCGAGGTGCTCCAGGAACGCGCTGTAGTCGGAACCCGAGCCCAGTGCCTCGATCGGCAGGTCGTCGCCACGGGCTGCCAGCTTCGCGGCCAGTTTGGCCTCCGGCTTCGCGTTCGGGCTGCTGCCCTCGATCATCAGATGCGCACGCAGCCGCTCACCGACGCTTGCATGGGTTTCCGGATCGGCCACGCCATCGGCAACCTGGTTGACCAGGTGCTGCAGCGAATGGCTGCCACCGGCGCCGAGGAAGCCGCGCCCGTTGGTGTCCGAATTGACGTACAGCACGGCCTTGGTCTGCAGCTCCTTCGCATGCGTTTCGGCCCATTCGGTGGAGCCAAGCAGCCCAGGCTCCTCGCCATCCCAACTGGCATAGACCAGGGTGCGTTGCGGCCGCCAGCCTTGCTTGACGAGGGCCCCGATGGCCTTGGCCTCGGCCAGCAGGGCAACATTGCCGGCCAGCGGATCCCAGGCACCGAAAACCCAGCCATCGTGATGGTTGCCGCGGACGATCCATTGATTCGGTGCGGTCGCGCCCTTGATCGTCGCGATCACGTCGTAGACGGGCTTCTGGCCCCAGTCCGACAGCACCGTCATGTGTACCTTGGCGGCGCTTGGTCCCACGTGGTAGGTCAACGGCAGCGAGCCGCGCCAGTCGGCAGGGGCTACCGGCCCGGTCAGCGAGCGCAGCAACGGGGTGGCATCGGCGTAGGAGATCGGCAATACCGGAATCTTCAGCAGGGTCTTTGCGTCCTTGATCGCCAGTCGTTTGGCGCCGGGGGTGGAACCGATGCCGGGCGTGAGCGGATCGCCCGGATACTGCTGCATGTCGGCCACCGAGCCACGTTGCACCCCTTCGGCTGGACGCCAGCCGCCCTTCGGATAGACATCACCCTGGGCGTAGCCGTCGTCGTGCGGGTCGGAATAGATCAGGCAGCCGATGGCGCCATGTTGTTGCGCCAGTTTCGGCTTCAGCCCGCGCCAGCCACCGCCGTAACGGGTGATCACGATCTTGCCGCGCACGTCGATGCCACGGCGGGCCAGCTCCTTGTAGTCGTCCGGCATGCCGTGGTTCACGTACACCAGCTCGGCGGTGACGTCGCCATCGCCACCGTAGACGTTGTAAGGCGGCAATGCACCGGCAAGGCCGGAGGTCGCGTCACCCGCGATCGGCGGCTCGTGCAGGGTGGCGGTGAACGGATGCGGGCCGAGCAGTTCCAGCGCCACCTTCTTCGGCGTGGGATACAGCACGTCGAACGTCTCGATATGCGCGTCCCAGCCCCATTCGCGGAACTTCTTCAGCATGAACTCGGCGTTCGCCTTGTCATGCGGCGAACCGACCTGGTTCGGCTCTGACGACATCTGTTTCAACCAGCGGCGCTGGTCGGCTGGTTCGAGCAAGGCGTCGAAGCGTTGCTCCAGGCTTTGCTGGGCAGCGGCACGGGTGGGGGCAAAGCCGAGCATCGCGGCATGACCCTGATTGGCGTGGCTCGTGGCGGCGGCTGCCATGAAGGTCGCCAGAACGCTGCTGACGACGAGCAAGGCTCGTGGATTCGGTCGACTCATTGGATATCGTTCCCCATCGGCTGGTTGATGTGTGGCGCGGTGAACCGCGGTGCTACCGGTACGTGGTCGCTGGCGGCTGGTGTTGACGCCCCATGTGCAGGATCAGGCGAATCTTTCGACGGGACGATGGCGCTGCCCGCCACCGAGATGTTCTGCGCAAACAGCGTGGTTCCGGTCGAGTCGCTATAGATCAAACGATATTTTCCGGGCCGCAGGTAGAGATCGGCGAACGGCTGCAGCGCGCTGCCTATGACGCGATCGCTGGGTATGGCATTGAGCGGCACGGGATCCAGTACCAGGCGATCGGCGGGGATCGCATCTTCCCCCTCGTCGGCATATCGCGCTTCGACCAGGCACGGGAAGTGGCGATTGCAGCGTCCGCCGTCGACGTAATACGGCTTGCGCAGGCCGCCGAGATCAAGCCAGGTGGGCCGGCTGCGCCGAATGACCTGGGGAGGAAACCACACGCTGACATCGTATCCGGGCCGCAGCGACCATGGCTTGCCGGTCTTGCTGACAAACACGATCGGTTCCTTCGGATGCAGCTGGTGCATGACGGCAGCGTAGTACGGATGGTCATCGCTGGTTGAGGGATGCTCATACAGCATGGTCTGCTCTACCGTCAGCGGGTCGACATGGACCAGCTTCTCAAGATGCTCGGCCATCGAGGAGCCACCCAGATAGACGCCTGATTCCTGGATATGCGCATAGCCGGCATCGACGACCAGCTTTGCGTTTGGATCATGCTTGAAGACCTGCCGATAGATATTCCGCGCCTGTTCGGCTTCGCGGACGTTGCCGGTGGCATTGGAGAGTGCCTCGTAGCCAATGACTTTGTAGCCGAGTTTCAGCGCGGTGCGCACCATTTCGGCGCAGATCGGTTCCTCCGTGTAGAAGCCACTGCTCTTGATCGGATAACCACGCGACTCCAGTGCGGTATCCGTCTGGTAAACGGTTTCCGCGGCAAAATAGTTGAACCCCTCGGCGCGCAGTTTGCTCAGCAATTGCACCGTCAACGTGCGGGTAAGCGGTATGTTGTGCGCCTCGTTGAAGAACACCGCGCGGCGGTTCCTGGCCAGTTCCGGGATGGCGGTCAGCGCCGGTTGTGCGGTGTACCTGGGGTTGTCCAGCGGCGACGGGCGATCGTCTGGCAGGGCCGCCTGCCTGATCGAAAAGCTGCTCGCGGCATCCGGGTAGTCACCGATGAAGCTCTGGTACCAGCTCAGGTACTGGCCAAAGATGATCTGGAACGCGGGGTCATTGTTGCCGATGTAGGCATAGCGCATCACCTGGAACTGGGCCAGCAGGCTCGCCCGCTTGTTGGCGTCGAGCATGATGGCTTCTGATTTTTGCGCCGCCTGGACCTGCCTCGCCTGCCATTCCGATGCGGTCTGCGCATGGCTTGCCGTGCCGACGCAAGCCAGCCAGCAACCGCTGAGGGTGATGAGGATCGATCTCGCGCGCACACTGATCTCCGGGAGTACAACGGGTTGCCACCAGGTTTTACTGCAGCAAAGCGCTTGTTGCACGCCCAAGTTACGCCAAGTGACACCGCCTGCGTGTGTGCCGGGCGTCATGGTGCCCCCGCGGCGAAACGGGAGCACAATCCGGAGTTCCTGCCGCCCGTGGAGAATGTCATGCGTCTCACCATGCTTGCTGCATTGCTCGCCCTTGCGCTTCCGGCTACCGCTGCTGCCGCGCCGACCCAGGGGTCCAACCTGCACAGCGGAGCGATTGCCGCGGCCGTGCAGAAAGGCGTCGACGACCCGGCGCGCCAGGCCGACCGACACGACGATGCCCGACGCAAGGTCGCGCTGGTCATGACGTTTGCCGAGGTCAAGCCGGGCCAGAAGGTGCTTGAGCTGGTGCCGGGCAGCGGCTACTGGACGCGGGTGTTCAGCGCCATTGTCGGGCCGACCGGACATGTCTACACGGTCTGGCCGGACGAGATGGGGAAGTTTTCGGCCAAGAGCCTGGCCAACTGGAAAGAGTTGGCGGCCACGCCGCACTACGCCAATGTGAGCCTGCTGCAGCAGCCGGCGGCGCAGTTGAGCGTGCCGGTGCCGGTGGATCTGGTGTTCACCTCGCAGAACTACCACGACTACCACGATCCGTTCATGGGCCCGGTCGACATGGCCAAATTCGACAAGCAGGTCTATGACGCGCTCAAGCCCGGCGGCCTGTTCGTGGTGATCGACCACGTGGCGCCCGCCGGTTCCGGCATTGCGGACACCAATACCCTGCATCGGATCGATCCGGCCGTGGTCAAGCGCGAGGTGGAGGCGGCCGGTTTCGTCTTCGATGGCGAGAGCAACGTGTTGCGCAACCCGGCTGATCCGCATACCGCCACGGTGTTCGACAAGTCGATACGCGGCCACACCGACCAGTTCGTCTACCGCTTCCGCAAACCCGCGAAATAGCGGCGGCCGGGGTTGGGCGCGGTGCGTCGCGGCACGTGCAAACTTGAGCTTTGTGGCTGCTGCCGGCACCATTGATCACGGGGCAGCCTGCGTGCCACCCCGTGCAGTAGCGCCGGAAGTCATGTCGTGAACCCCAATGAGCCCGTGCCGCGGGACAATGACCCGGCTGACCCCGCACCGCGGCGCCCGCCGGAGCCGGACGCTGCGGATTGCTGCGGCGAGGGCTGCGTGCGTTGTGTGTACGATGTGTACGAGGACGCACTCGAGCGCTATCAGCGTGCGCTGGAGGCGTGGCATGTCCGCCATCCTCCATCATGAGCGCGTCGCCAGGTCATCAGGAATTACCCATGTGGAACGCAGTTACCCGCGCCGTCAGCCCCTCGGTTGGCCGCTGCGAGTTGTCGTACATTCCACGCGAACCCATCGACGTGGCGCAGGCGCGCACGCAGCACCGCGACTACCTGCGCGTACTGCAGTCCGTCGGCTGCGACGTGCAGACCCTGCCGGAGCAGAACGACTTGCCCGATTCGGTGTTTGTCGAGGATGTGGCGATCGTGCTGGACGAGGTCGCCGTGCTGACCCGGCCGGGCGCGCCGTCGCGACGCCCCGAAGTGGCCAGCGTGGCTGATCTGCTGTGTCACCACCGGCCGCTGCTCGTGATCGAGGCGCCAGCCACGCTGGATGGTGGCGACGTGCTGCGCATGGGCCGCACGCTTCACGTCGGCCAGTCAGCGCGCAGCAATCCGGACGGCATCGCGCAATTGCGCGAACTGCTGATCCCTTATGGCTATGCCGTGGAGGGCGTGCTCACGCGCGGATGCCTGCATCTGAAGTCCGCGGTCACCGCGCTGTCTGATGACTGCGTGCTGCTGCAGCCTGCCTGGGTGGATCGTGAGCGCTTCGCGAACTTTCGCGTGATCGAGGTCGATCCGGCCGAGCCGCACGCGGCCAATGTGCTTCGCGTCGGCGATGCGTTGATCATGCCGACCAGCTTCCCGCGCACGCGACAGCGGCTGCTGGACGCCGGGTTCAGGGTGACCGCGGTCGATGTCTCGGAACTGCAGAAGGCCGAGGGCGCGGTAACCTGCTGCAGTCTGGTATTTCGTTCGGACCCATGAGCCCGCCGCCACGCGCCCACTATCGCCTGGCCCGGCCAGCGGACGCGCTCGCCATTGGCAAGCTGGCGCGACGGGTGACGCGGCGCTGGATCCTGCCGGAGCTACCCTCAAGCGCGGCGCCATGGTTGCTGGCCGGCATGGGCGCGCGGGTGATTCGCGGCAAGATCGCCGCCGGCCAGCGCTTTCACCTGGCCTGCCAGGAAGACGGCCGGGTGGTCGGCGTGGCCGCGATGCGCGACGACTCGCACCTGTTCCAGTTCTTCGTCAGCACTCGCATGCAGCGACGCGGCATCGCCCGCCAGCTGTGGCGGCGGATCATGCGCGACGCGATACGCCGCGCCGGCACGCGGCATTTCACCTTGAACTCGTCGGTCATGGCGATACCGGTGTACCGGCGTCTCGGGTTTGTGTCCAACGGGCCGTTGCAGATCAGCGCCGGCGGCTTGATCACCCAGCCGATGCAACTCGATCCGGGTTGATGCCAAGGTACCGGAGAACTGGCCCGCGACCCTGAAATCGGATTTCATCGGTGCAGACGGGGTTTCGTCGCACGCCGCGCGATTTTCGGCGTCGTCGCCACTACTCTCGATGGCGATCTCCATTCAACGGAACCGTCGCCGTGTTCAGAAGCCTGCTGTTCTATCTCCGACTCATCGTCGCCTGGTACCTGCTGGTGCTGGTGGCCTTCCTGCTGGTCGACTGGATCTGGTCGGGGCTGGGCAGCCTGGTGCAGTTGCTGGGGCTGGTCGTGATCATTTTCGTGGTGATCCGCGCGCACTCGCATCTGGTACGGGTGCGCATGATCGCCGGCAAGCTGACTTCCGCGGCGCTGGCCAGTCGGCAGCGTCGGCAGATCGAAGTGCCGTTCGAGGCCGAGGAGGCATTCGACCTGCTGGACGCGGCGATCCGCGAGCTGCCTGGCGTCGATCACGTCGACAGCGCGCGTAACCACCTGCAGATCCGCGCCACGGCGCGCTACGCCGATCCCTACGATCTGGCCCAGCTGGGCCGTTACAACCCGATGCGCTGGATTGTCAGCCAGCGCAACCGGATCCTGGCGACGGTCAATCGCGGCGATGGAAGCAGCAGTTTCAGCCTGGTCTGCGAACCGCAGAGTGCGCCGTGGAGCGACTGGTTGCAGGTCGATGACGGCGTCAACCTGGAAAACATCCAGGCGATCGCGCGTGCCGTCACGCAGGGCGTGGCGACGCGCCGCCGCGGCGAGCAGGCCGCCGCCGCGCAGACCGCGACGGAGAAGGAATTGGCCATTGCCAGACTCAGCCTGTTGCAGGCGCAGGTGGAACCGCACTTCCTGTACAACACGCTGGCCAGCGCGCAGGTGCTGGTGCGCAGCGATCCGGCCGGCGCGGACGCGATGCTGGGTCATCTGATCGGGTACCTGCGCCATTCGTTGCCGCGCACCGATCGCGCACTGTCCACGCTGGGCGAAGAACTGGAGCGATCGCGCGCCTATCTCGAGATCCTGAAGATCCGCATGGGCTCCCGCCTGAAACTGCAGATCGACGTGCCCGACGAACTGCTCGCCACGCCGCTGCCGTCGATGCTGCTGCAGACGCTGGTGGAAAACGCGATCAAGCACGGCCTGGAGCCGCGTCCGGGCGAGGGCACGGTGTGGATCTTCGCGCGTCGCCAGGATGCACGGGTGGCGGTGACCGTGGCCGATGACGGCAAGGGTTTTGACCCGCACGGCAGCGGTACCGGCATCGGCCTGAAGAATGCCCGCGAGCGCCTGAAGCTGATCTACGCGGGGCGGGCGGCCCTGGTGATCGCCGCGAATTTCCCGCAGGGTGTCGCGGCCACCATCACCGTGCCGGAACACTACAGCGAGGAGCCATCCCATGGCTAAGGGCATCATTGCGGAAGACGAGGCGCTGTTGCGTCAGTCCCTGCGCACGGCGCTGGGCCAGGCGTGGCCGCAGCTGGAAATCGTCGCCGAATGCGAGGATGGCGCCAGCGCGCTGGAGGCGATCGTCGAGCACCGACCCGAGGTGGCCTTTCTCGACATCCGCATGCCCGGCCTGACTGGCCTGGAGGTCGCCACCGCGGCGGCCGAGGCCTGTCCCGCCACCCAGGTGGTGTTTGTCACCGCCTACGACCAGTATGCCGTCGCCGCGTTCGAGCGCGGTGCCATCGACTACCTGCTGAAGCCGATCGCGGCCGACCGGCTCGCCGCGACCGTGCAGCGGGTGCAGGCCCGCATCGCCACCGGGCAGAGCGGCGCCGAGACGATGGCGGAGCTGGTCCGGCAACTCGGCACGCAGCCGTGGTCGCCGCGGGGGGACCCACCGCTGAGCTGGATCACGGCCAGCACCGGCCGCGAAACCCGGCTCGTGCTGCTCGATGACGTCGCCTATTTTCGCGCCGACAACAAGTACACCACGGTGGTCACGGCTGAGGGCGAGGCGCTGTTGCGCACGCCGATCCGCGAGTTGCTCGATGTGCTCGATCCGGCCGTGTTCAAACAGATCCATCGCGGCACGGTGGTCAACATGAAAGCCATCGCCGCCGTCACGCGCGACGACACCGGCAAGGGCATCGTGCGATTGCGCGGGCGGCCGGAAACGCTGAGCGTGAGCCAGCCGTTCATGACACTGTTCCGAAACATGTAGTCAACGCCTGTGAAAAAATCACTTCCTGTGATTTTCTTCTATCGCGAGTCCGGTACAGGCCCGTACTCGCTCACGCGAATCAAGCACTTGCGTGCTCGATTCGCGCCCGGC
>Ga0208357_1000919_pt1 | contig 22534 bp, 23 predicted proteins | sample NGESurdeep092012_6_FD_184487 | JGI IMG/M metagenome (GOLD analysis project Ga0208357, IMG submission 184487) | Arctic peat soil microbial communities from Barrow, Alaska - NGEE Surface sample F52-2 deep-092012 (SPAdes) | ecosystem: Environmental > Terrestrial > Soil > Wetlands > Peat ... | reverse complement strand
GCTCGGAAAGCCTCTCGGCGGTCAGGCTCCCTTTGGCTACGAGTGGAAGGATCGCCAACTCGTTCCGCATCCTAAGGAAGCGCCGGTTCGGAAGTTGATCTATGAACTCTTTGTTCAGCATCAACGGAAGAAAACGGTCGCGCGGCTCCTCAATGACGCGGGCCATCGCACGCGCTCGGGCGCTCGGTTTTCCGACACGACCGTGGAACGTCTGTTGCGCGACCCTACCGCGAAGGGGGAGCGGCGGGCCAACTATACGAAGAGTCTCGGTGATGGCAAGCGCTGGGTCGTAAAGCCGGAATCGGAATGGGTGATCACGTCGGTCGAGCCCATCATCTCTGAAGAACTGTGGGAACAGTGCAATCGCAGCCTCAAAGATAGGAGAAACGGCAGGAAACCCGCCCGGAAGCCGGTGCATCTCTTCGCCGGACTTGCGTATTGCTTTTGCGGCCAGAAGATGTACGTGCCGTCGAACTCACCGAAATACATCTGCTATCAATGCCGGAATAAGATTCCCGTGGCCGACCTCGAAGGCGTTTTCCACGAACAACTCAAATCGTTCTTCTTTTCGTCGGCTGACATCACCGCGTACCTGGGGCAGGCCGACCAGACGATCAAGGAAAAGCAGGAGTTGCTCGGCACCTTGGAGGCGGAAGCCCAGAAGACCAAACGCGAGATGGACAAGCTCTACAACCTCTATCTGGCAGACGAGATCAGCCGGGAGGGATTCGGAGGCAGGTATCACCCGCTCGAAGAGCGTACAAAACAGATTACCGATCAGATGCCCCACCTTCAGGGAGAGATCGACTTCCTCAAAATCCAGTACCTATCAAGCGATGAGATTTTCACCGAAGCCAAAGACATCTATTCCCGATGGCTCGAACTTGAGCAGGCAGAAAAGCGGAAAATCATTGAAAACATTCTGGAAAAGATCGTGATCGGCAAAGAGGACGTCTCGATCAGCCTCTGCTACTTGCCATCTTCCGCTGAAATCATGGCAGAAAGGCAACACAACCTCAGGGGTTCATGGCGGCGGCAAGCATGAAGCGGGCGGGGAAACTGAGCGACATGGCAGCGCGGGATATGGTGACCATGCCGTCTTCGAGGGGCTGGCGGAGGACTTCGAGGACGTTGCGGGGGAACTCGGGGAGTTCGTCGAGGAAGAGGAGGCCGTTGTGGGCGAGGGAGACTTCGCCGGGACGCGGGATCATGCCACCGCCGATGAGGCCGGCGTCGGAGATGGTGTGGTGGGGGGAGCGGAAGGGGCGGTGGGTGACGAGGCCTTCGTCGCGGTTGAGGATGCCGGCGACGGAGTGGATTTTGGTGGTTTCGAGGGCTTCTTCAAAGCGCAGGGGCGTGAGGATGGAAGGCAGGCGCTTGGCGAGCATGGTTTTGCCGGAGCCGGGCGGGCCGATCATGAGGATGTTGTGGCCACCGGCGGCGGCGACTTCGAGGGCTCGCTTGGCAACGTGCTGGCCGCGAACGTCGCGGAAATCGGCTTGGTATTCGACGGCTTCGTTGAGCAGGATGGTCGTGTCGACGACGAGGGGCTGGGCGAAGATGCTGCCGCTGGCCGCTGAGTTGAGGAGTTCACGGACTTCGAGCAGCGAGGTGACGGGATAGACGTTGACGCCGGAGACGACGGCGGCTTCGCGCGCGTTGGCAGCGGGGATAATGAGGTTGTGGATGCCGGCAGAGCGGGCGGCGATGGCGATGGGGAGCATGCCCTGGACGGCGCGGAGGGAGCCGTCCCGGCCTAGCTCGCCGACCAGGACGAAGTCGGAGATGTCTTTGATGGATAGCGCGCCGTAGGCTCCGAGGATGCCGATGGCGATGGGGAGATCGAAGCCGGAACCCTCTTTTTTGAGGTCGGCGGGAGCGAGGTTGATGGTGATGCGGGTGGGGGGTAGATCGAAGCCGGAGTTCTTGATTGCGGAGCGGACGCGGTCGCGTGATTCACGGACTGCGGCGTCGGGGAGGCCGACGGTGGCGAAGGTTTCTTCCTGGGTTTTGATGCCGGAGAAGTCGACCTCTACGTCGATGATGTGTGCGTCGATGCCGTAAACTGCGGCGCTGCGAGCTTTGAAGAGCATGCCTGATGAATCCTTGAGGCGGAACATTCCAAGAGTAGCACCCGGGTGCGCGGCGTGCATGTGACGGCGGGAGGGGACGCTGATCGCGCCTACAATCGAAAGGATGAACGGACGGATGTGGCGATGAATACGAGTTTGTTTGAATTGTTCAAGATTGGGATTGGGCCATCGAGCTCGCATACGGTGGGGCCGATGCGGGCGGCACTGCGGTTTGTGCGGGAGATGACGGAACGTGGAGGGTTTGGCGCTGCGGGCAACAGATCGACCGCTGCGCTCGCTGTGGACCTGTACGGGTCGCTGGCGCTGACAGGGATTGGGCATGGGACGGACCGCGCGGTAATGATGGGGTTGTTGGGGGAGTCTCCCGATACCGTGGACCTGGACACGATTGGCGGGCGCATTGAGGCACTGCGCGCTGCGGGGGTGCTCACGCTGCTGGGGGGGCGAGAGGTGCGGTTTAATCCAGCGATTGATTTGCGGTTTCGGCGAGACCAGATGTACCCGGATGCGGGGGTGGTGACGCATCCGAATGGGATGCGGTTTACTTTGCTGGATGAGGGTGGGAAGGTCTTGTTTGAGCAGGTGTATTACTCGGTGGGTGGGGGATTTATTTTGTCGGCGGAGGAGTTTGCGTCTGCAGATGGTGGAGCGAAGAAGCGTAATGTGCCGTATGCGTATTCGAGTGCGGATGGGTTGTTGCGCGCTGGGGAGACGCACGGGCTTTCAATTGCGGAGATGGTGCTGGCGAACGAGGTTGCGTTGCTGGCGGACCCGACGATTGTGCGGAGGATCGACAGGATTGTCTCGCCGTTGCGGCCGGGGAATGAGACGACGCAGGTGGAGGAATCGCTGGCCGGGGAAGAGCGTGTGAAGGCGGCAATCTTTACGCTGTGGCAGGCGATGTCGGATTGCATCGAGCGTGGCATTGCGACGGAGGGGACACTGCCGGGTGGGCTGAATGTGCGGCGACGGGCTCCCGGGCTGGCGCGACGACTGGCTGCGATGGATGAGGTTGGGAAGGTGCGAGATCCGCTGGCTCCGCTGGATAGTGTGACACTTGTGGCGATGGCGGTGAATGAGGAGAATGCTGCGGGGGGAAGAGTGGTGACAGCTCCTACGAATGGTGCGGCGGGGGTGATTCCGGCGATTGCTTATTACTACGTGCATCATGCTGCGAGCGATGTTTCGGATGCGGAGAGAGAGGCGGGTTTGCTGCGGTATTTTTTGACGGCGGCTGCGATTGGGATTTTGTATAAGGAGAACGCTTCGATTTCAGGAGCCGAGGTTGGTTGCCAGGGCGAGGTGGGTGTCGCGTGCTCGATGGCTGCGGGTGGGTTAGTGGCGGCGCTGGGCGGCGACAATGCGGCGGTGGAGTCTGCTGCGGAGATTGCGATGGAGCACAACCTGGGGATGACGTGCGATCCGATTGGGGGGCTGGTGCAGATTCCTTGCATCGAGAGGAATGGGATGGGCGCGGTGAAGGCCGTGAATGCGGCGCGGCTGGCGATGAATGACCAGGGCGTGCATAAGGTGTCGCTGGACCAGGTGATTGAGACGATGTACCGGACAGGGATGGATATGCAGTCGCGGTATAAGGAGACGAGCCTGGCGGGGTTGGCGCTGAATATTATTGAGTGCTGAGACGGCCGGCGTCGATCCAGCATTTGGTGGGTGCGGTGAGAATGCCGTTCGAGGCGTAGGTGTTGAAGTAGTCGTGCAGGAGACAGTGGAAAGTTTCGGCGCGGGGGTGGCCTGGTTGCGGGACGACGGAGAGTGAGTTGGCCTGACCGAGGAATGTTTCCCAGTCGAGTTGTTGTTCTCCGTCGATCCGGGCGTGGTGGTGATCGGCGGCGAAGAGTTCGTCTAGATTTTCATGCACGCGATAGCAGGTGCGAGCGTAGCTCTCGTCGATGCCGTGGTGGGTGAGCAGGTGTTCGAAGTCTCGGAACTGCGGGGTTTCATCCTTATCTCGGCCGAGAGAGACGAGAACCATCCAGCCATCGGGCTTGAGGATGCGGCGGAACTCGGTGAGCGCGAGCGGGATATCGAACCAGTGAAAGGCTCGGCCGGCTGCGACGATAGAGACGGATGAGTTGGGGAGGCCGGTGGCTTCGGCTGTGCCGTTGCGGACTTCGAGGCGAGGCCAGGTACGGAGGAGTTGCTCGCAGGCTGAACGCATCTCGTCGTTGGGCTCGATCGCGATGACGGGATTGGTGTTGGCAAGGAAGACTTCGGAGAACATGCCGGTGCCGGCGCCGATGTCGGCGATGAGCCAGTCGGGTCGCAGGCCACACCAGGTTTGAAGTAGCTGGAGGAGGGTGTCGGTGGGATAACGCTGGCGATAACGATCGTAGATTTCGGCACGGCCGGTGAAGCGGTCGGTGTTGTCCATGGAAATGATGATAGACAGAAGGTGCCTGTGAGTTTGATTGATAGACTGGAGCGCATGGCATCGTTGGAGCGGGAGAGCGCTGGGGTTAGGACGCATGACCGGCGGCTGCTGGTGTTTGTGCTGGTTAGTTTGTTCCTTGCGAATATTGTGCAGTGGGCGGTTTGTAGGGTGCTGCATCTGGGGAATCCGGGGAGCATGATTCCTGATCTGCACGCATTTTTTCATGTGCGGCAATGGACTGATTCATGGCTGCCGATGATGAAGTCGCTGGACTATTTCAGAGCGCATCCAACGCTGCCGATCTATGACGCGAAGTTGTATGACACGCTGATCTACTCGCTGGCGAGCGAGTTGCCGCTGGTGGCGATGCGGAAGATCGGGATGAGCGATGCGGCGATGCTGCGGGCACTGGCGGTGCTGTCTTGGCTGGCGGTGTGGGGCGTGGCTGCGGTATCGATTGTGATGGGGCGGTGGTTGCTGCGGCGGCGTGGAGCGGCGATGACTTGGCCGGCGGCGGTGGCGGTGGTGCTGGCTACGCTGGGATGCTATCCGCTGATCAAGGGATATTCGCTGGGCAATGCGCAGACGTTTTTGTCGCTTGGATTTGCGGTGATGTTGTTGTTGTGGACGACGGGGCGCGAGCGTAGTGCGGGGGTGGCGGCGGCTTTGATGACGGCGGTGAAGCCCCAGTTTATTTTGCTGCTGGTTTGGATGCTGGTGCGAAAACGGTGGGGCGCGGCATGGGCGTTTTTGGCTTGCGGGGTGGTGTTGATTGCGGCTTCGGTTGTGGTGTTTGGATGGCACAATAATCTGGATTACATTGGCGTGCTGGCGGGGTTGAGCCATAAGGCGCAGTCGCATTATGCGAACCAGTCGATGTTTGGAACGATCAACCGCATGATCTTCAACGGCGAAAATATTCAGTACACGCCGTATGTGTACACGCCTTATATTGCGTGGGTGTACAGGGTGACGGTGGCGACGTCGTTGCTGCTGGTGGGGTTGGTGCTGGTGTATCCGTGGAAGACGCTGCGCGGATCGACGGCGGATCTTGCGGCGATGGGAATTGTGGCGGTTGCGGCGTCGCCGATGGCGTGGGAGCATCACTACGGGATCGTGGTGGCGATTGCGGCGTGGGCCTGGTTCGCGCATGGGTGCTGGATGAAGGAGCGACCGTGGGTGTTGGGAGTCGCGGTGTTTCTTTGCATGAATTTCCTGCCGGCGTTCAACTATCTTGCGGATAAGCGCGGATGGAATCTTCTGCAATCGTATTTATATTTTGGGGCGCTGCTATTGATGGGATGGTTGATGCATCTGAGCCGGGGTGTCGGCGAGGAGGTGCCCGCGGCTTCATCCAAAGGTTAGCGTTCGAGGGCCATGGCGACGGAGTTGCCGCCGCCGAGGCAGAGTGCGGCGACACCTTTGTGGGCGTTGCGATGTTGCATCTCGTAGAGCAGGGTGACGAGGATGCGGGCGCCGCTGGCTCCGATGGGATGGCCGATGGCGACGGCACCGCCGTTGACGTTGACGCGATCGAGTGAGAGACCTAATTCTTTGGTGACACCCAGAGCCTGGACGGCGAAGGCTTCGTTAAGTTCGTAGAGGTCGACTTCATCGAGCGACCACTTTGCGCGGGCTAGAACTTTCTGGATTCCTGTGACGGGAGCGAGCATGACCCAGCGTGGAGCGACACCGCTGGTGGCCTGCGCGCGGATGGTCGCGAGCGGCGTGAGACGGAGCTCGCGGGCGCGATCAGCGGACATGAGGACGACGGCTGCGGCGGCGTCGTTGACGCCGGGCGCGTTGCCTGCGGTGACGGTGCCGTCTTTTTTGAAGGCAGGCTTGAGAGCGGCGAGGGCTTCGAGGGAGGTGTCGGGGCGGACGCTCTCGTCGAGGGTGAGGAAGGCGGGAGGTGCGCCTTTTTTTGTGGCGAGAGGGACGGGGATGATCTCCGCATCGAAGCGGCCTTCGCGTTGCGCGGCGGCGGCCTTGAGGTGCGAGTTGAGCGCGTAGGCATCCTGCTGCTCGCGGGTGATGGAGTGTTTCTCGGCGACGAGTTCACCGGTCATCCCCATGTGCTGATCGTCGCAGGCGCACCAGAGGCCGTCTTGCACCATGGAGTCGATGGCCTGGGCGTTGCCCATGCGGAAACCCTTGCGTGCGTTGGGCAGGAGGTAGGGTGCGTTGGACATGGACTCCATGCCTCCGGCGACGGCGATCTCGGAATCACCGGCGGCGATGGCATGCGCGGCGAGAGCAACGGCTTTGAGGCCGGAGCCGCAGACCATGTTGATGGTGAGGGCGGAGACGGTGTCGGCGAGGCCTCCGCGGAGTGCAGCCTGACGCGCGGGATTTTGGCCGAGGCCGGCGGGAAGAACGCAGCCCATGATGCATTCTGAGACATCCGAAGGCGGGATGGTGGCGCGATCGACTGCGGCACGCACGGCGATGGCGCCGAGCTCGACGGCGGAGAGATGGGAGAGCGCTCCCAGAAATTTTCCAACGGGGGTACGTGCTGCACTGACGATGACGACTTCTCGCATTGGGACTCCTGCGTTGGTGATGCTGGACAACTTTTGAGATGCGCGATCAGGTGGCCGCGGGAACAACGTAGTATACGACGCATGAGCAACGACGAGGTTTCTGCGGCTGAGCAGCATGGGATGACTGCGGGTGCGGGTGCGATTGAACCGCGGCCGCGGGTGATCGCGCCGTGGTGGCATACGGTGCTGGTGCTGGTGCAGTTGATGGCAGTGGCGTTGATCGGACCGCGCAGCGTGCGGAGCAGGATGGACATGCCACACGTTGCGCTCTATACAGTCGCCGTGATGAGTACGTGGCTGCAGTTGGGAGCTGTTGTAGCGGGAGTGTATCGGCGGCGCAGATTTTTTTTCGACACCTTGCAGCGTGGAGTTCGTTCCTGGTGGGTGGATGCGCAGCGTGGTCTGGTGGTGTATCTTGCGACTCTGTTGATGTTCGCGATGGTGGCGGCGGCGCTGCACAGGTTGGGGCTGCATCCTGGTTTTGATCGCGAAGTCCTGATGATGATGGCTCCGAATAGCTGGCTCGAGTTGCTGATGTGGCTGGGCGTGTGTGGGAGCGTGGGGTTCTGCGAGGAGCATGTATTTCGTGGATACCTGCTGCAGCAGATGATTGCGTGGGGAGCGAAGGCGGGTGCATCGCCGAGGGTGTCGGCGAGTATCGCGGTGGTGGTTACTTCAGTGCTGTTCGGAAGTCTGCATGTCTACGAGGGTGTTGGCGGTGCTGTGCTGATTGCTTGTTTGGGTGCGATGTATGCCGTGGTGGCTCTGCGGCTTGGCAACTTGAGAGCGGTGATTGTTGCGCATGTGCTGCAGGACTTTCTGGCGTTTGTGATGATCATGACGAGGCATCTTCACGGGGCTTGATGAGATTGGCGAAGTGCGTGGAAAAAGGGGAATGAAATTTCGTTGCGATCGGTTCGTTTTTTGCTTGACTCTTCGTCTCGAGAAAACTATACCTTCGTTAGCTGCTTCATAAAGTTGAATGCAGCGTCGATGGTCAACATCGATCGGGAGCGCAGGCAAACGCAACCAAGGCAAAGCATCACAATCAAGGCAACACACTCAGGGAATGCGATCTTCGCATTCCCTGAGGTGTTTAATCGCCAGTGTTCATGAGGGTTTCGCGTGTAGTGCAGAGGCGGTATGCTGGACTGCATGACGAGACGAAGATGGATTGCCGATACGTGGACAGAGACAAATGCATCGTTGAAGGGCGAACAGGCGGTGCATCTTGCGCGGGTACTGCGGGCACAGCCGGGGCAGATTTTCGATGTCGTGGCGAATGGATTTTTACACCGGGCGGAAATTATTTCGTCTGACGAGCGTGAGGTGGTGTTCGCGCTGCACGAAGAGTTGGAGGCGGAGAGTGCGTTGCCGCTGCATCTGCTGATGGCGGTGTTCAAGTTCGATCACATGGAGTGGGGAATGGAGAAAGCGACGGAGTTGGGTGTGGCTCGGATCACTCCGGTGATTGCGCGAAGGACGGAGAAGCATCTTGCGCAGGCTGCGGCGAAACGTGTGGAACGTTGGCGAAGAATTGTGCGCGAGGCGTCGCAGCAGTCGCGCAGAAGTGATGTGCCGGAGGTGGATGATCCGGTGTCGCTGAAGGCTGCGTTGGGAATGGTGAGCGCGGAGAGGAAGCTGCTGCTCGCGGAGACGGAGCAGGAGAACTCGTTGAAGGCTGCCCTGGTGAATGAGGTTGCGAGCGTGGCGCTGGCGATTGGGCCGGAGGGTGGATGGGCTGCGGAGGAGATGGCTTTGTTTGCGGAGAGCGGATGGAAGAGCGTGACGCTGGGGCCGAGGATTCTGCGCGCGGAGACGGCGGCGATTGCGGGGTTGGCGGTGTGCGCTGCGATGTTGTAGGGCGACCCTTCGTGGCGGGTTCGCTCATGCGCCGCTGCAACGTCGAGAGGTCGATACTGCTGGTTGCAAATGTCAGCGGCCGTTTCTTGCGACTTGGAACTGAAGTTGTGGCGCTACTGGGGGCCGTGGTATTGCTCTGCGGGGTCGGCGGAGTGGACCCAGGCGGAGTCGATGAGGTTGCGGAGTTCGATGGCTCCGGCGGCGAGGCGCTCTGCGGTGAAGGATTTGGCTTCGGGGGTTCCGGCGCCTTCGAAGCCGTGGTCTTTGTCTAATTGATAGACCTTTTCTACGAAGGAGTTGGAGTGGTGGAGGTACTCCCAGTACTGGGTCCACTCGTTGTCGATGATGTTGGGTAGGGAATCGGCGACGAGCGGGGCTACGTCCGAGGCCTTGATGTTCGCGGAGACGTAGACGGATTCGAACTGCGAGTGGATGTGGTGCCCGGTGGTGTAGTGGTTGGGGTTGGGGCCAGCCCAGCCGTTGTACTGGATGGTGAGGTGTAGGGGTTGGGAGCCGTCGCCGACGTAGTGGCCGAGCCAGCCGGTGTCGTAGAGGATGGCGAGTTGGACGGGGGCGGTGTCTTCGTTGGCGGCGGTGAGGTTGCGGTACAGGCGCATGTCGGACTTGAGGCGCTGCCATACTTCTTCGACCTGCCAGGGCTGGAAGCCTACGGTCTCAAAGTTTCTGATCTCGGGGTGATGAGGGAGCGCGGCGGTGAGGTTGCGGATGAAGTCGTAGCGCTTGCGGGGGAAGTTGTAGCCGTCGATGCAGTCTGGCGTGCCTGTGGCGCAGGGTGTTGCACCGTAGATGGCCCATTCGTAGTCGAGGAAGTGGTCGGGGGATTGGGTGGCGGTGAGCTCGGGCTCGGCGTCGCGCTGCTTCCAGCGGTCGGGCTCGGGGCCCATCCACTCGATCACGTCGAGGCCGTTGGGGTTGCGGAGGAAGTAGGGGACGTCCGCGGGGAGGTACTGAGCGGCTAGCTTGTTGATGAGCATGTGGCCGTCGCGTCCCCAGGCGTGGGCGGGGGTGGTGAGGATGGGGAGGAGCGTGGTGGCCAGGGCGATGCTGGCGATCGTAGTAAGACGCATGGGGTGAGTATAGCGACGTTAGTTTTGTATCCCAATCGGACGAACTCGCTCCGCAAGCCAAGAGCCGGTTGTCTTCATTGCGCTAACGACTTCTTTGGCTTCCTCTTGACGAATCGTTATACCGAATTCGCAAGGTGTCATTACGTCTTCGCCATGATGTTCAGACACGAATTGAAGTCGCTGCCTTTGTATATGTAGATTGCAGGTTGAAAGCTGAGGGATTCTAAGTCGTCGCGAGAGAAATGCCTGTTTCTTTTTACTCCGAGGACTTCGCGAGTCAACGTCACGGAGGTGGCGTTTGCCGTGAGGACGCTCTTCCCAAACATTCTTTGCAGAATTACTGCGAGTCGAAACAGGACAAAGAGAGCAGTTCCCACCACGATAATCAGGGTCAGGTGCATGAACGTAACGAAGGCCACTAATAGTGGCGGCCATGTGAGGTCGTATACATTTCGCAAACGGGGCTGCGCGTGCAGCGTCACGGTCAATTGCTCGGCGTTTCCTGCCACTGCGCAAATCATGTGGCAACTTTAGCATTTCATTGATTTCGAGGCTGAAGGTCCGAGCTGCATTTCCGGGTGCGGGTCCTTCGACTGAGCTTCTTCCATCGTGCGCAAGAAACTACGCTCAGGATGACGAAGTTTGGTGCTGGCGCGCCGTGCGAATAGGTCGGGCTTTCAGCCCTCGGATTCTTTATGGGCATTTACCTAGGCCTTCGGCCTAGGCCGTGATGGGACGCGCCGTTGGCGCTTGGTGATCCTTGGTGCTTGGGGTTGGTTAGACGAGGATGGGGAGTTCGGTTTGGACTGGGGTGTTGAAGACTTGGCGGTAGCGGGCGATGGCGTCGGCGGGGCCGGTGGATTTGTTGGGGTTGTCGCTGAGTTTGACCGTGGGGATGCCGTCGGCGCTGGTTAGTTTGCAGACGAGCGAGATGGGATCGAAGGTGGCTTGTCCCGCTTCCGGGCCGCGGGGGTGGCAATCGCGGAAGTCGTTGGTGAGGAGGGTGCCCCAGCCGGCGGAGAATCGGATGCGGCCGTTGAAGTGGTGGTGGAGCTGGACGATGGTGGAGGCGTCGAGGCCGTCGGAGGCGATGAGGCGCTTGGTGCGGGGGTTCTGGCCTCGCTGAAGGAGCCAGGCGATGTACTCGTCGCCGGCTAGGAAGGGGTCTTTGGAGTCGATGCGCTCGCCGGTCCAGTTTGCGACCCAGGCGGGTGCGTGGGCTAGGAATTGGGTGGTGCCGAAGGTGTCGGGGAGAAGGATGAGGAGCTCGTTGTTGTAGGACTGGCGCCAGAGTTCGAGGACCTGGTATTGGGAGGCTCGGAGGTCGTCGTCGGAGCCTTGCGAGGCGAGGGCGGCCATGGCCATGGGGAGCTCGTGGGCGTTGGTTCCGATGGCTTCGAGATCGTGCTTATAAGCGAGGGCGGTGTTGGAGGTTCCGCTGAAGCGTTCGGCCATTTCTCCGTGAGAGCGGCTGGAAGAGCTTTGTGTGTTAAGCGCGGTGGAGAGGGCCTGGACGCAGTACTCCTGCCAGAGGAAGGAGTGGCGGCGGCGGGTGCCGAAGTCGGAGAGGCTGAGGCCTTCGATGGGGCGAAGGAGCTCGATCTTGTCCCAGAGGCGGGTCTTGGCGCGGGCGTAGAGGACGTCGAGCTCGAGCTCGTTGAGGGTGGAGAGGGCGGAGCGGGTCTTCATCTCGGAGACGATGGCGAGGGAGTAGACCTCCCACATGGTGACCTCGGTCCAGAGGCCGGAGAAGCGGATGGAGAGCTGTCCTTCGGCTTCGGTGATGGTGTAGTCGGAAAGGCGGAAGTCTCGCTCGAGCCAGGCGAGGAAGTCGGGGCGGAAGATCTGGCGGACGCCGTAGAAGGTGTTGCCGGCGAGCCAGATGAGCTCGGAACGGCGGAGGCGGAGAGCGCGGACGTGGTCGAGCTGATCGCGGAGGGCGGAGGCGGAGATGCGCTCGGCGAGGCGGACGTGCATGGTGCGGTTGTAGATCTCGCTGGTGACACGGGTGGTGGGGAAGTTCCTCCAGATGAACTGGAGCATGAGGAGCTTGTAGAAGTCGGTGTCGAGGAGAGAGCGCACGATGGGGTCCAGCTTCCAGTTGTGGTTGTGCGCGCGCTCGGCGAAGTTGACGTTCATGGGTGGGCCTCGACGTTCTCAGGGTATCAAGCAAACGGCGAGGGCTTGAGGCAAAGGAAAGGAGGGAGCACAGGTTCGCAATGGGGTGCGCGGCGGGAGGCGAAAATAATTTGACAAGGGTGCTTGACATGACAAGGACGCTTGTCGTAAAGTTTGCTTGACATTGAGTGGAGGAGGACAACATGGAGACGGCGGTTGGGAAGCGATTCAAGCAGGACGGGTTCAAGTTGATGGCGGTGTACTTCGTGATCTACTTCGGGTGCTTTGCGGCGCACCTGTGGTGGCTGACCGCGGAAAAGTGGACGTGGGTGTTGGCGATTCTGCCGGTGTTGCCGATCGTCGGCGTGATCACGCTGATGGGACGGTATCTGCGGGACGAGACGGATGAGTACAAGCGCGATGTGACGATACGGTGTTTGCTGTGGGGCGCTGCGGGCGCGGTCTCGATGAGCTTGCTGGGCGGGTTTCTGTGGATCTTTGGATGGAAGGGGCAACTGCCGCCGTTCCTTGGGTTCTGGGTGTTCTTTGTGTTGATGATGGTGGCGAAGCTGTCGTACAAGGTGCAGAACCGGGTGCCTGAAGATGCGGACGTGTTGGTGTGGAAAGAGGGATCGCGATGAATTTTTGTGGAACGTCTACGCCTGCGGGCAAGCGGTATCAGCGGCGGGTGATGGTGACGATGTCGCTGTATGTGGTGGTGCTAGTGGCGGCGGTCTTGCTGGTGAAGCATACGCATCCGCATGGATGGCTGCTGTATGCGATCGCACTGCTGCCGGCGCTGCCGTTGTTGGCGATGATGGGCGCGCTGGGCGTATATCTGCAGGAGGAGAAGGATGAGTATGTGCGGCTGATCACGATGCGCTCGCTGCTGGTGGGAACGGCGGTGCTGCTGGCGGTGATCGTGGTGAGTGACTTTTTGCGGGCCATCAGTGGCGCCGCACCGCTGGCGCCGTTCGCGAGCTTTGTAACGTTCTTTCTCGGGTTTGGCGCGGCACAGGCGGTCCAGAAGATGCGTAACCGGGTGAGCGACGATGCGTAATCGGCTGCGAGAGCTGCGGGCTGAGCGCCAGTGGTCGCAGGCGGATCTGGCGGAGAAGCTGGAGGTGAGCCGGCAGAGCGTGAACGCGATTGAGACGGGGAAGTATGATCCGTCGCTGCCCTTGGCGTTCAAGATTGCGCGGCTGTTTGGGCTGGTGATTGAGCAGATGTTTGATGATGCGGAGTGAACAGTGGTTAGTGGTTAGTGGTCAGTGATTAGTGCGTAATTTGTGGAGAGAAGAACGTGTTTGCAAGGGCGATCCTTCATACCATCCAACGCAACATCAACCTGTACTGAGAGGAAATGAAATGAAACTGAATGTTAGACCGAAGACGCTTGCTCAGAATGTTCTTTACTACTCGACTCTCGCTCTGCTGGCGATGCCGTGGGGGAGTCACTCGCAAGGGTTTGGTTATGGGATGACGGTCCGGATTGCGTTGATCGTGATGGCCGCGGCGGGGTTCATGCTGAGTGGTCGGGGGAGTTGCCGAAGCTGATGCGGGAGGTGACAAGTGTCATGCGGGATTGCTGATGGATGGCACTGGCGATGGATGGTTGAGCGAGGGAGGATTGGATGAGTGAGGGAGTGGTTGAGAGGAAGCGGAAATTTGGCGGGGCGTACCGCAAGATGAGTGCGGAGGTGAGGTTGTTGTATGTGTCTTGCCTTTGCTTCATCGTGGCGCAGTATGTGGTGAATGATCATCCGTGGAATAGCGGGTTTCGGATCGTTGCCTTGCTGGCGTTGATTGCGGCGCAGTGGGTTGGGTTTAGGACGCGAATGATTTAGGAGGAGATGGTGATGGAGCGAACGATGAAGTGGATGCAGTGGTTGGCGACGATGGCGTTGGTGGCGGCGGGCGTGGTGTTGTTGATGGAGCCGGCGCATGCGCAGGCCCCGGCGAAGGCTGGATCCCTGACGGCGGGGCCGACGCGGTTCACGGTGGTGGATGAAGGAACGGTGGGGAAGCCGGATGTGGTGTTGATTCCGGGGCTTTCGAGCTCGCGGGCGGTGTGGGATGCGGAGGCGAAGCTGCTGGCGCCGAACTATCGGCTGCATTTGGTGCAGGTGGATGGGTTTGCGGGAGCTCCGGCGGGGCCGAATGCTGTGGGGCCGCTGCTAGCGCCGATTGTTGAGGAACTGCATGGGTATATTGCCGCGGAGGGGATGCACCCAGTGGTGGTGGGGCATTCGCTGGGTGGGTTGCTGGCCTTGATGCTCGCGGACAAGTATCCGGGGGATGTGCGGAAGATGGTGATTGTGGATACGCTGCCGTTCTATGCGGTGCTGTTCAACCCGAACGCGACGGTGGAGGCGACGAAGCCTTACGCTGACCAAATGCGGACGCAAATGGCGGCGATTCCGGCGGACCAGTATGCGGCGATGCAGGGGATGATTGCATCGCAGCTGGTGAAGGATCCGGCGGCGCAGAAGCTGGTGGCGGCGAGCTCGGCGGCGAGCGACCGGACGGTGGTGGTGGAGGCGATGGTGGAAGATATGCTGACGGATCTGCGCGGAGATGTGGCGAAGATTCAGACGCCGACGCTGGTGCTATATGAGTATGACCCGGAGATGAAGCAGCCGGACCCGGCGGTGTTTGAGGCGGCGATGAAGGCGGGGTATGGGCCGATGCCGCATGTGACGCTGGTGCGGGTGGATGGGTCGAGGCACTTTATTATGTATGACCAGCCGGCGAAGTTCGATGCGGCGTTGGCGGGGTTTTTGAAGTAGGGAAGTCACGGAGTGGCCTATGCGCAGTAGAATCCCTTGCAGAGTGAAGCGGGAGGATTCTGGACATGAGAATTTCGCGGCGGGAGTTTTCGAGGCTGGGGGCATTGGGTGTAGCGGCGGGATTGGTGCCGCGGGGTATGGCGCACGGATGGGCGCAGGCTGCGGCGCCCTGGGCGGGGCCGAAGGTGGGGTATTGCGTGATCGGGCTGGGGAGGATTGCGGACCACTTTATGCGGGGGGTGAAGGGGAGTTCGACGTCGACGATTACGGGGCTGGTGAGCGGGCATCGCGAGAAGGCGGAGCGGATTGCGGCGGAGTATGGCGTGCCCAGGAGCTCGATTTACAGCTACGAGGATATGGACCGGATGCGGGAGAACAAGGCGATTGATGCGGTGTATGTGGCGTTGCCGAACAGCATGCATGCGGAGTATACGATTCGGTCGGCGAAGGCGGGGAAACAGGTGCTGTGCGAGAAGCCGATGTCGACTTCGGTGAAAGATGCGAAGGCGATGATTGCGGCTTGTGAGCAGGCGAAGGTATTGCTGATGATTGCGTATCGTCTGCACTATGAGCCGACGACGCGGAGGGCGATCAAGCTGGTGCGCGGTGGGGCGCTGGGGCAGGTGCAGTCGATGGTGAGCGCGAATGGATTTAACGAGAGCGCGGGGGAGTGGCGGCTGGATAAAGCGCTGAGTGGAGGCGGGCCGCTGCTGGATGTCGGGATCTATTGCCTGAATGCGATGCGGTACCTGACGGGAGAGGAGCCGGCGAAGTTCAGCGGGTATGTTTCGACGATCGATAAGGATGGGCGGTTTGCAACGGTGGAGGAGAACACGTCGTGGGTGATGCAGTTTCCTTCGGGCATCCAGGCGAGTTGTACGACGACGTATGGAGCGCAGATGCCGGGGTTTTATCGGGTGTATGGGGCGAAGGGCTGGCTGCAGGTGGATGAGTTTGGGTATGAGGGGCTGCGGCTGACGGCGGAGTACCGTGGGGATGCCGGACCGGTGAAGCTGGATGAGTTGAATACGGAGAAAGACCCGGAGCAGTTTGTGCGGCAGGTGGATCATTTTTCGGAGTGCATTCGGACGGGCCGGACTCCGGATACGCCAGGGGAAGAGGGGCTGCGGGATATGGAGTATATGCAGGACATTTATCGGTCGGCTGGGGTGGTGGCGCTGGTGTAGCGGGCTCGCAATCCCACCCGTCCGCTGAGGTGCGCGTATGGATGGGACACCCGGGGTGTGGGCGTGGAACGAAATTAACGGGGGAGTTGGATGGCGGGCGGTTGGACGCGATATCCTTGTAGTCGATATGACTACTAAAAAAGATCTGCTCAAAACCCCTATTCAACACATCGACATCAAGCAGCATAACGTGGTGGCGCTGGTGGATGCGATGGCGTCCATGGCCTACAGCTCGCGTGACCTGGCGCGGGCCGCGAGTATTTACGAGATGATGCTGCGCGATACCGAGTGCGGCGTGATTCTGTGCCTGGCGGGGTCGTTGATCTCGGCTGGGTTGCAGAAGGTGATTGTGGATCTGGTGCGGAACAATATGGTCGATGCGATTGTGTCGACGGGCGCGAATATTGTCGACCAGGACTTTTTTGAGGCGCTGGGGTACAAGCACTATATCGCGGGCGATGAGTACAAGTACGGCGGCGGCGATGCTAATTTGCGCGAGCTGATGATCGATCGCATCTATGACACGTTCATCGATGAGGAAGAGCTGCGGCTTTGCGATGACACGATGGAGAAGATTACGAATTCGCTTGAGACACGGGCTTATTCTTCGCGCGAGTTTATTGCCGAGATGGGCAAGTATTTGAGTGAGAATGGGCGGACGCCGGCGAATGGCAATCCTGACTCGATTGTGTTTGCCTGTTATGAGATGGATGTGCCGATTTTCTGTCCGGCGTTTTCGGATTGCTCGGCGGGGTTTGGGCTGGTGGCGCATCAGCATGCTCGGCGGGGGAAGCCGGTGGTGTCGATCGATTCGGCCAAGGATTTTTATGAGCTGACGCAGTTGAAGATTGCGAACCCGACGACGGGGCTGCTGATGATCGGCGGCGGCGTTCCGAAGAACTTCGCGCAGGATATTGTGGTGGCCGCGGACGTGCTGGGTGTCGAGGCTTCGATGCACAAGTACGCAATCCAGATTACGGTGGCGGATGCGCGGGATGGTGCGCTGTCGGGATCGACGCTGAAGGAAGCCAGCTCGTGGGGCAAGGTGGATCTGACCTATGAGCAGATGGTGTTTGCCGAGGCTACGATTGCGTTTCCGCTGATTGCGGGGTATGCGTTCCATAAGGATGCGTACAAGGCCCGGACGGGGAAGAAGTTTGCGGCGGTGCTACTGGAGCCGGTGAATGCTTAAGGGCAGGGATTAGGGAGCAGGGATTAGACAACGGCGGGGCCTAAAGGCTTCGTCGTTTTGCTTGTTTTTGTGGATTTGTGGTGATGCGTGCAGAAGGCAGTCGGGCGTCGCCCGATGCCCACCTTAGCGACGATGATGCCGTCGCGAAGATGGGGCACCCGGAGTTGCGCCAGGATGAGGTAGTTTAGGGGTAGCGATGACGGAGTTGCAGCTTAGTCCGACGGTAGTGGCTACTAGCGCGTCTGCGTTGTTGCAGAGGAGTGTGCTGGGGCCGGATGGGGTGTCGCTGGGGCGGGTGAAGGACCTGGCGGTGGATGTATCGAATGACCAGGTGCATGTGGCGGCGCTGGTATTGCGGACGGGTTTGGGGAAGAAGACGAAGATGATGCTGCTGCCGGTGGTGGAGGTGGTACTGCCGGTGTCGAATGAAGCGGAGCTGCGGGCGAGGGCGAAACCGGTGGCCTATAAGCGGCAACACGATTACCTGTTGCTGGATTATGACTTGCTGGATCAGCAGATCATTGATGTGGATGGGCGCAAGGTGGTGCGGGTGAATGATGTGAACCTGGCGTGGGAGCCTGGCGCGGGGGCTGAGGAGACGGTGGGGCTGCGGATTGTGGAAGTCGAAGTGGGCAATCGCGGGGCGATGCGGCGGTTGTTCAAGGGGCTTCCCGTGGGGATGGTGGATGGGTTTACGGAGCGGCTGAAGCCACGAGTGATTCCGTGGGACTTCGTGGATTTGATTGAGCGCGATCCGGCGCGGAGGGTGCGGCTGAAGATTGGGCAGGAGCGGCTGGCGAAGCTGCATCCGTCGGATATTGCGGACATTCTGGAAGACCTGGCGCCGGCAGAGCGCGAGGCGGTGTTCTCGAGCCTGCCGGAGGACACGGCGGCGGAGACGCTGGAAGAAGTCGATCCGAAGATGCAGAAGGCGCTGCTGCAGGGGTTGGACTCGGAACGCGCTGCGGACATCCTGGAGGAGATGGACCCGGGAGCTGCGGCGGATGTGCTGGGAGAGCTTTCGGAGGAGGAGTCTGAGGCGATTCTGGAGGAGATGGAGCCAGAGGAGCGGCATGAAGTGGAAGAGTTGCTGGAGTTTTCGGCGGACTCGGCTGCGGGGCGGATGACGACGGACTTTGTCAGCGCTCCGAAGGAAGCGACGGTGGCGGACGCGGTGCAGGCGCTGCGGGATTTCGAGGGTGATCCGGACACGATTACGGAGATTTATCTGATTGGGAAAGACGAGAAGCTGGTCGGCGTGGTGATGCTGCCGAGGCTGTTGCTGGCGACGTCTGATACGCATCTGGCGGCGCTGTCGGAGGGTCATAATGTTCGCTGCTCGCTGGATGCGAGTGATAGGGATGTAGCGGAATTATTCGATAAGTACAACCTGCGCTCGCTGCCGGTGGTGGACCATCACGGGCGGATGGCGGGGACGATCCATGCGGAGCAGGTGATTGCGCAGCTGCGCGAAGGGTAGGGCGACGGGCAAGGAGCTGGACCGGTGAAGATTTTGTATGTGGGGCAGCTGTCGCCGAACGACTCGGCGCAGTACAGGGCGTGGGCGCTGGAGCGGCTGGGGCATACGGTGGTGACGCTGAATTGCCTGGACTATCAGCCGGGGAGTTCGCTGCTGCGGAAGGTAGTGCATCGCGCGCAGGTGGGGCCGTGGGTAGTACGGCTGAATCGGGATATTCTGGCGGCGGCGGAGAGAGAGCGGCCAGAGGTGTTCTGGGCGGACAAGCTGCTGGGGTTGTGGCCGCAGACGCTGGACCGACTGCGGAGGATGGGGATCGCGACGGTGAGCTACATGATCGACAACGCGTTTGGGCCGCGGCGCGATCCGGGGTGGCGGCTGTATATGAAGGACATTCCGCACTTCGATCTGCATGTGGTGCAGCGGGACAAGAATATTGCGGATTACAGGGAGCGCGGGGCTCGGGATGTGATCAAGATTCAGACCGCGTATGAACCGACGATTCACTTTCCGGTGGGGGGGGAGTGGAGCGATAAGGACCGGGATCGGGACGTGAGTTTTATTGGGACGTCTTATGATGACCGGCCGGCGTTTCTGACGCGGCTGTGGCGGGAGTGCGGGTTTCCTGTGGTGATCTCGGGGGACCGGATGTGGAAAGAGCGGCTGGATCCAGAGGCTGCGAAGGCGCTTTATACGGGTGGGGAGTTGTATGGGAAGGGTTATCGCGAGGCGATCTGGCGGTCGAAGATCAACCTGAGCTTTATTACTCATTCAAACCAGGATGAGTTTGTACACAAGAGCTTTGAGATTGCAGGGTGTGGGGGATTTCTGCTGGCGGAGCGGTCGGCGGGACATGAGGCCAGGTTTGTGGAGGGGGAGGAGGCGGTGTTCTTCACCGGGTTTGAGGAGTGCGCAGAGAAGATCAGGCGGTATCTTCCGGATGAGGCGGCGAGGGAGCGGATTGCGCGCGCGGGGAGAGAGCGGGCGATGGGGGATGGGTATGGGAATGATGCGCAGATGGCGAAGATTGTAGAGAGATTGCGTGAAGTGAAGGTGTCGCGGCCGTTGTAACGCGGAAAGCGTGGGGCCGGGTTAGTCTAGATTGAGTCGAGGAGCCAACATGCAGAGAACGAGGAGATGCGGGATTCGTGTTGGCGCTCAAGTGTGCGGCTGGGCGACTTCGATTGTGGCGGTGCGGGTGTGAGCTTCTGGAAGCGGTACAGGACAAGCATCATTATTTTCTTTGCGGTGCTGGGGCCTGGGTTTATTACGGCGAATGTGGACAACGATGCGGGCGGGATTCTTACCTACTCGCAGGCGGGTGCGCAGTATGGGTATCACCTGCTGTGGACGATGATCCCGATTACGATCGCGCTGATCGTGGTGCAGGAGATGTGCGCTCGCATGGGCGTGGTGACGGGCAAGGGTTTGAGCGATTTGATTCGCGAAGAGTTTGGCCTGCGCATGACGTTCTTCCTGATGGTGCTGCTGGTGGTGGTGAACTTCGGGAACGTGATTGCGGAGTTTTCGGGGATTGCGGGGTCGGTGCAGTTGTTTGGGGTGAGCAAGTACATTAGCGTGCCGATCTGCGCGCTGGCGGTGTGGGCGCTGGTCGTGAAGGGGAACTATAAGAGCGTCGAGAAGATTTTTTTGATCGCGAGTGTGTTTTACGTCTGCTACATTGCGGCGGGGGTGCTGGCGCAGCCGAATTGGCATGAGGCGCTGGTGGAGACGGTGAAGCTGCCCTCGCGGACGATGTGGAGAGACCACAACTACGTCTACATGGTTGTGGGCGTAATTGGGACGACGATTTCTCCGTGGATGCAGTTTTACATGCAGTCGTCGATTGTGGAGAAGGGAGTTTCGATCAAGCAGTACAGTGCCTCGAGGCTGGATGTGATCATCGGCTCATTCTTTACGGATATCGTGGGGTGGTTCATCATCGTGGCGTGCGCGGCTACGCTTTACAAGCACGGGATGCGGAATATCAATATTCCTTCCGATGCGGCGCAGGCGATGCGGCCGCTGGCTGGAGACTTTGCGTATATTCTTTTTGCCGCGGGGTTGTTCAATGCGTCGTTTTTTGCGGCGAGCGTGCTTCCGATTTCGACGGCGTACAGCGTGTGCGAGGGGTTGGGTTTTGAGAGTGGCGTGGACAAGAAGTTTAGCCAGGCACCGTTCTTTTACTGGCTGTATACGCTGCTGATCGTAGCGGGTGCGGCGGTGGTGCTGATTCCGAACTTCCCGCTGGTGACGATGACGATTCTGTCGCAGGTGTTGAATGGGGTCCTGCTACCGTTCGTGCTGTATTTCATGTTGAGGCTGATCAACAACAAGGCGTTGATGGGCAAGCACACGAACTCGCAATGGTTCAACGTGGTGGCGTATGCGACGACAGTGATTGTGGTGGGGCTGACGGTGGTGATGGTGTGGCAGCAGCTGCACCAGGTGTCGGGTGCGGTCGTGGGGAACTAGAGGAGCTTGCCGTCGGCGAGATCGCGGATGAGGTTGAGGTCGGCGGCGAGGAAGTCGTAGTCGGGGAGACGGACGACGGAGCTCCAGAGCATTTGCTCGAAGATGGAGATGTTGTTGGTGAGCTCACCGCGATAGTCGCGGACGAGGAAGAACTCGATGTCGATGGCGCCACCGTTGCGGTAGGTGTGGCGGACGGAGGTGATGCGTTCGCCGATGGTGGCTTCGATGCCGAGTTCTTCGGAGAGCTCGCGGGCGAGAGCCTCGACGGAGGTTTCGCCGGGCTCGATCTTGCCGCCGGGGAACTCCCACTTGAGGCCCATGGGCTGGTCGGCGCGGCGCTGGCAGATGAAGATCTCGCGACTGGCGCCTTCGCCGCGCAGGATCAGAGCTGCGACGACGCGGCGCAGGGGCTTGGCGGCTTGGGCCGATCCTTGTGCCGTTCGATGTTCGTTGAGCTTGCGAATCGGTTCTTTCACGTCTCTCTGATCAGTGTAGACGTTTCAAAGTGCAGAACGGACTACTGGGGTCGTGAGGGGAGTTTCGAGGGATGAAGTTTTAGGTGACGGAGGCGGGGAAGTAGACGGGCCAGCCTTCTGCTGCGCTGCGTGTGAGCAGATCGGTGGAGGGATTTACGGGGAAGGCACCATGTTTGCCTTGTGTGATGGAGAGCATGGCGGCGTCGTGGACGGAGTTGCCGAAGACGGCGTCGGGTGCGGTGATGCCGACGCGGTTAAGGGCGACGACCTTGTCGTGGTCGGTGGGGACGTGGATGAGGCGGTCGGTGATGATGCCGTTTTCGATTTCTACGCGGGCGGAGAGGACGTGGTTGGCGGGGATGTTGAAGCGGCGGACTCCTTCTTCGATGACCCAGTCGTTGGTGGAACTGACGGCCCAGATGGCGCAGCCCCTTTCTTGGAGATCGGCGATGAGGGCGGCTAGTTCGGGGAAGATGTTGGGCTCTACGTAGTCGCGGAAGAAGCTGGCGGCGGCGGCGCGGAGGGTTTCGACGGGGAGGCCACGGTAGACCTGGACCATCTCGACGCAGATGTCGTATTCGGAGACGGTGCCGTGCTTGTAGCCCTGGTAGCGGTCGTTGAGCCAGGCGATTTGGTCGGGGGAGATGAGCTTGGTGTCGATGGACCAATGCATGAAGGCGGAGCCGGCGTCGCCGGACCAGAGGGTGCCGTCGCAGTCGAAGACGGCGACTTTGGGGGAGAGAGTGTGGACGCTGGTGAAGAATTCGGCGGTGGTGAGGGGTTTCGGCTGCAAGGGTTGCTCCGGGTTGGGGTTCAGGGGCCAGTTGCCAGTTGCGAGTTG